>Ga0105249_10001024_pt1 | contig 24701 bp, 17 predicted proteins | sample KBSS44metaG_FD_81522 | JGI IMG/M metagenome (GOLD analysis project Ga0105249, IMG submission 81522) | Switchgrass rhizosphere microbial communities from Kellogg Biological Station, Michigan, USA - KBS S4-4 metaG | ecosystem: Host-associated > Plants > Roots > Rhizosphere > Soil | place...
GAGAAACGGCTGCCACCCGATGTCGTAGGGGCGACGGCGCACCGCCGCGAGAGCATCCGTGCGGTTACCGAACGCCTCGAGAAGCCGTGCGAGCGCATCCGGCCCATAATCGAGATGACCGTCCCCCGGATAGAACTCGGCCAGCCCGGAGCGAATCAGGTCGTTGAGCCTCGCAATCGCCTGCGTGGCCGAGGAGTCACGACGCTGGCTCGCATGCATGGCGTCAACGGTCGCCTCACAGAGCAGCTCCGCCGCCGAAGCCCTGGCGGCACCGACGCGCTCGGTCGGCGGGCGCGGCACGGGAGCGCTCGCCGAACCGGTCGCCAGCCGCCACTGGTCGAGCACGCACGCGTTCAAGCGTCCCTCGGTGTCCCGCGACGCTGACGAACCTAGCGCGGCAGCTGCGCGCGCCGCGGCGTTGCGATCGCCATCGCCGTAGATCCCGCTCAGCACGCGCAGCCGCAAGTGAAACGACGAATCCGGTTGAAGCTCCCGGCCGGACTCGGAGAGCTCCACCGCCTCGCGTGGCCGGCCACCATTCAGCGCAACAGTGTAGAGGCTCAGGTGTCGCTCGAATCGCTCCTCGCGCGTGCTCGGACGGGTGCTCCGAAGGCGGATCGCCCGCTCGCCGAGTGGCCTGGCCACTCCCTCGTCCTGAGTCGCCATGCCGATCCAGCCAAGCGTCTCGGTCGCCATGGAGTCGAGCGACGCCGTGTCGACACCGGCGCTGCCTAACGCCTGGCTCACCCGCCAGCGGATGAAATCCGCGGTTGCTCCCTCGATCCCCGACGACCGCGTCGCGTCGACGAGCGCGCGGAGATCATTCTTCCGGCCCTGGCGCGCATACATCGACACGAGGTGATCGATCGGCGCGGCAAAAGCCGAATCGGCCTCGACGGCCCGGCGCAGCGCCCTCTCCGCCCGCGCATCCCACGCCGTGGCGTCGGCGTCGATGATCCGACCGTAGTGAAAGTGCAGGTCGCCGAGCTCGTACCAGAGCTCCACGCGGTCGGGGGCCAGCCGGAGGGCTTCTTCCGTCGCCACCAGTTGCTCGCGCACCGTGGGCGGCCGGGGATATGCCGCGCCAACCTGCGCGGCGAGCAGCGCACGGTCGCGCGCACTCAACCGCTCGCGCCATCGCCATGCCACCGCGCGTCCGCGCTCGCGTGCGTGACCGGTGCCGACCCAGCCGTCGGCGAGCGAGAGTCCAAGGCCCGCCAGCGCGAACGTGGAGTCCAGGTCCACCGCGCGCCCGAACTTCTCGAGCGCTTCCGCATAACGCCCACGGCGATACGCTGCCTGTCCCTCGAGATACGCCCGCAGCGCGGACAGCGACGTGCTGGTCAGCGCACCGAGCCGCTGAGGCTCTTCGCCGGAGCTCACCGTGAGCAGCTGTGCGACGAGCCGATCGACGAGCGCCGACAGATCGGTGTGCCCCCCCTGTGCGGTGGCGCGTCCGACCACCGCGCCGCCGGCGTTCAGGATGGACGCGTTGACGACGATGCTCGCGGCCGTGCCGACGACCTCGCCAAGCAGGACGTTGCCGGCGCCGAGCCGTCGCGCCAACGCGATGGCCGAGTCGGGCGGCAGATCTTCCTTCTCCGTACCGACAAGGCGTCGCCATCCCGCGTAGACGCCCCGCGGGTCGGCCGCGCGGAGGCCGCCTTCACCGGTGAGCTTCGCGGCGAGCAGATCGACCATGCCTTCGCGCAGATACTCGATCGCGGGCTCGCCGCGCACGCGGAACGGCAGAATGGCGACGGCGTTCGCATCGAGGGCCGCGGATTCGACCGTTAGGCGCGCACTCGGCACGAGGACATATGCCCCGACGACCGCCGCGACCACGACCGCGGCCGCCAGCGCGATGGCGCGCCCGGACCGCCACGCCGGTTGGGCGGACGCCGGCGCGACCGCCGGCGCATCGGTGAGCGCTGCCGTGATCGCCCGGCTGAATTCCGCCGCGGTGGTGAATCGGTCGGCGGGGCTCTTCGCAAGTGCCCGCGAAACGGCGGCCGCGAGCGGTACCGGTACGTCGGGGCGAAGCGCGCGCACATCGTGAGGTGGGTCGTGCTGGATCGCGCGCGTCATCGCCTGCCTCGCGTCCGAGAACGCCCGCCGGCCGGTCAGCATCTCGAACAGGACGGCGCCGAGTGCCCACACGTCGGTGCGCCGATCGACGGCTTCACCACGCACTTGTTCGGGGGCCATGTACGCGGGCGTGCCCGCGGCGACGCGCGGCGCAGCCCACTCGTCGGTGCCGAGCAGGGCGACGCCGAAGTCCAGAACGCGCGCATCGTCGTGCTCGGTGAACGCGATGTTCGCGGGCTTGATGTCGCGGTGCACGATCCCGGCTTCATGCGCGCGATCGAGCGCGGCGGCCACCTGCACCGCGACCTGCACCGCCTTCTCGATGGGCAGCAGCCCGGACGCGAGCCGTGTGGCGAGCGAGCCGCCGGCGCAGTAGGCCATCGCGATGTAGTCGCGGCCGTCTTCGGTCGACCCGATGTCGTAGACGGGGCAGTTATTCGGATGGTCGAGGGCCGACGCCGCGCGTGCTTCATTGATGAAGCGCGCCTTCGCGTGCGGGTCATGGTTCCATGCCGATGGCAGGAACTTGAGCGCGACATCGCGGCGCAGCCGCGTGTCGTGAGCGCGGTACACGACGCCCATCCCGCCTCGACCGATCTCGCCGGTCACGATGTAGGGGCCGACGCGCTCCTGAACGGACGTGTCGGCACCGCTGTCTACAAGTCGCAGCATGGGGCCGGCTCGGTCGAGAATTCCTGTCTGCGAGTCGGCCGCCAGCATCCGCAGCACTTCAGCGCGCTCGTCGGGCGTTGCGAAGCCCAGATGGGCTTCCCGCTCCTCCACCGGGAACTCGCGCACCGTCAGGAACAGGTCCTGAATTCTGCGCCACCGAGTGCTCACGTGTGCCTCACACTCGCTCGCTCGACTGCCCGGGCGACGTGTCGGCCAGCTCGGCGTGGAGCCAGGCCCGCGCAATCGTCCAGTCCCGGCTCACCGTCGCCGCGGAGATGCCAAGCGCCTCGGCCGTCTCGTCGAGGTTGAGCCCACCGAAGAAGCGGCATTCGACGACGCGCGCCTGACGCGGCTCGAGCTGCTCGAGGCGCTGGAGCGCCTCACAGAGCGCGAGCACGTCGTCGCCAGGCAAGTCGTTAGGTACCTCGAGGCGATCGAGCGTGATCGGCCGCGCTCCCGCGCCACGCTTCTGCGCCCCGCGATGCTCGGCGTAGTCGAGGAGGACGTTCCGCATCGCCTGCGATGCGATCGCGAGAAAGTGCGCGCGACTGCGCCAGTCGATGCGGTCGAGGCGCACGAGGCGGAAGAACGCCTCGTGCACGAGCTCCGTGGCGCCGAGGGTATGGTCGGGATGCTCGTGTCGCATCCGTCCACGCGCCATCTGCCGAAGCGTGTCGTAGATCTTGGGGAACAGCTGGTCGAGCGCCGCGTCGTCGCCGCGCGCGTGCGCCTGGAGGAGCTCGGTGAGGTCGTGACCGTCTGACGACATGATGAGGGAGTTCGGCCCGGTTTCCGGCTTTGGAGTGCGAGGCCAGGACGCAGTCCGACCTCTCAAATCAACACCGAATCCGAGGATGAGACCATGTTGTCATCTGCACACCGAATTCCGCTACTCGTCGCGGCGATCGCCCTTGCCGCCTGCGACGGCTCAGCCGGCCCGACCGCCGTCCCGAACGGTCGGGCCGATCAGCCCGTGGGCACCCTTTCCAGTGTCGATGGGGCCGAACGCCTTGTGGAAGAGTCGCTGTACGACATGAGCGGCAGCTACTACGCGATCGAGTGCCAGGACGGTCAGCTGACCGAGCTGGTCGCTCTGCAAGGCCAGATTTTCGAGCGGTGGACGCTGCTGTACAACGCCTCGGGTGGCATCCATCTGGGATACCACACGATGCCGGTCGGGCTCGCGGGGGTCGGGACCGAGTCGGGCGAGGAATACCGGGTGAAAGAGCAGGAGCACGGCGCGTTCAGGCAAACGTTGATGGGTGCGACGGGCTCGTACCGTCAATCGCTGCGGTTGCAGTCGCGGACGTCAGCGCGGTCGTTCGAGATGGTCGTGAGGGGTCACTACACCGTGAACGCGAACGGTGACCTCACGGTGGAGCGGGAGAAGCCTGTGATCGCGTGTGATGACTGACGACTCGGGTGGGAGACGCTGTCGTCGCCTTGTTTGTCGGGGGACGACAGCGTCGTCTGCCCTCGTCGCGCGGGGCCTGTCAGCACATATTGCTGCGTCCCTTCGCAGGCTATCATCAGCTACTGCGATGCGCGGATGGCCAGGGCAACGAACGCTGCATTGATGTAGGCGTTAGGCGGTGAGGTGCTGTCCGAGAGTGGGAGGTGATGGTGGATTCTCGTTCCAGGATCACTGTCGTCGTGATATTACCCTACGACGTCGTGCGGTTGAGCACGTCCGAATCGTGAAGGCCGAGCGCCCGAGCCGGACCGCGCACTTGGTCGCCCTCGGCCGCGCCCTCGCGGATGCCGGCCTGTCGCACGTCCCCGATTTTCGAGATCCGACTGCGCGCGTCTTTCTCAACGAGAAGGGAAAGCGGAGTCTCGCCAAGACCATGCACGCGGCTCGAAAGGGTGGCATCAGGCTCGAATCGGCGCGCGTGATGGCTGACCTGATCGCGCTTCGCACGGCGGCGATCGATACGGCGGTCCGCGACGCGATCGCCGCTGGAGCTACTCAGCTCGTCATCCTCGGCGCCGGCTACGACGGGCGCGCCTGGCGGATGCCCGAGTTAGCCGGTGTGAGAGTTTTCGAGGTCGATCATCCGGCCACGCAAGGCGACAAGCGCGCACACCTGTCCGAACTGCCCCCAGCCACCGGACTCGTCAGCTTTGTCTCGATCGACTTCGAGCGGGAATCGCTCGGCGCTGTCCTGGACCGCGCCGGTCACGATCGCTCGTCACCGACCTGCTGGATCTGGGAAGGCGTGGTCATGTACCTCACCCGCGACGCCATGCGCGCGACCGCCGGCGGGATCGCCGGTAGAAGCGCGCCCGGCTCGACCCTGATCGTGAACTACCACACCATTCATCGCCGCTTCCTTGCGCGGCTGATCTTCCGCTTGATCGGCGAGCCACAGATCAGCGCCTGGACACCTGCGGAGATGGCCGCCGACCTGGGGTCCGTTGGCCTGGTCGTCCGCGAGGATTCCGGCATGGCCGACTGGAACGACCGGTTCGCGCAGGGCAAAGCGAAGGTCGAGCGGGCGGCCTACATGCGAATTGCGATCGCCCGGACCTAGCCGCTACCCGTCAGCCTACCACGGTCGCCTTTTCCTGCGCGATCAGCGCCAGCTCGGTCGCAAGGAAGCAGTGCGTCTGCGTCATTGCGGTCTCGGTCCGATCGAGCACGTCGTCGATCAGTTGACGGCCATAGGGTAGCTCGACCTTGCTGCAGTCGATGTATCGAACGCCCTTCGCATCGGCGACGAACAGGTGATTCCCGCCCTCGCGGCCAGCGAGATCGATGTTCTTGCGCACCTCGATGTAGCCATCGGTGCCGAGTATCGTTAGGCGGGTGTCACCCCAGGTGGGGAGGCCGGCTGGGGTGAACCAGTCCAGCCGGATGTATCCGGTGCCGCCGTTGCCGCGAAGCATCACGTCGCCGAAGTCCTGAAACCGAGGCCGGTCCGGGTGCCGCACGTTGCGAACCTGCGACGCGACGATCGCTGCGCTCGTGGAACCCGTGAAGTAGAGAAACTGATCGAACTGGTGCGCGCCGATGTCGCAGAGGATTCCACCGTAGCGCGCCGGATCCCAGAACCAATCGGGTCGCTCGGGCGGATGAATGCGATGAGGTCCGAGGCCGACCGTCTGGATCACCGTGCCGATCGCGCCGTCGCGAACCAGCTCGGCGGCGCGCACGGTTGCGCGGTTCTCGAACCGTTCGCTGTACACGACGGAGTAGATGCGTTTCGTCGCCGCCTGAATGCGCTTCACCTCGGCGAGCTGTGCGCGGGTGGTGATGCCCGGCTTGTCGACCATGAAGTCCTTCCCGTGCTGCATCACACGGATGCCGAGCGGAGCGCGCTCGTTCGGGATGATGGACGACAGCACGAGCCTGATTGACGGGTCCTCGAGTATCGCGCGCTCGTCGCTTACTGGCTTCGCCTGCGGATAGCGACGGGCGAACTCTGCCGCGAGCTCCGGCTCCCGCGCGTGAAAGGCTGCGAGCTCCCCGCCGCCGGCCAAAGCCGCGTCGACCATCCCGTGGATGTGGGAGTGGTTCGCGCCGACAACCCCAAATCGAAGTCGCGGCGCCGCGCTGCGTTCCTGGCTCATGGAGTCACGTACGCTCGCGAGCAGCGGGTTGGCCAGGATCGACGCCGCGGGAACACCTGTCGCGGCGGTCGGCGGATTGTTCGAGTAGTGCTCTGCGTCCGATAGCGCTTGACGTATACCTAGCGGATTCGTAAGGCGACCATATCATCTTGGCAATGTTACCGCCAGTCTCGATCCCGGTGTTCTTCGACACCGTCTTCTACCTGCTCGTCCCGCTCGCGCGCTCGATGCACGAACGGACATCGCGGCACTACCTGAGGTATCTCATGGCCATCGCCGGTGGTGCGGCCGCGACGCACACGCTCGTGCGCCGACTCCCGGCCCACTCGCCGTCGCGAGCACGTTTGGCTCGCCGTGCTTCTTCCGCTTCGCTGACACAGGCTCGAGATGAATCGCGTACCCGTCGCGCCGCCACTGGAGGCGGTTCTGGGAACGGCGGCGGCTGTCGCTGCCGGCCGCATATCCGGCACCGGTCCGTCCGGACAGCTGCCGCTCACCCGCGAGATGCTGATCGACGCGCCGAGCGGCGACGTGTTCGGCCTGACGCAGAACGTGGGGATGGGTTGGAGTCCGGCCGCGCTCGGCGGACCCGAGTACGTGATCATCAGTACGATGGGCGGCATCCGCGGCGAGGATGGCCGGCCCATTGCGTTAGGCTACCATACCGGCCACTGGGAGATCGGGCTCCTCGTGCGCGAGGCCGCCGACGCGCTCCGGCGCGCGGGCGCCACTCCGTTCGCCGGCTTCTGCAGCGATCCATGCGACGGCCGCACCCAGGGCACGACCGGGATGTTCGACAGCCTCGCGTACCGCAACGACGCGGCGATCGTGATGCGACGGCTCATCCGCTCCCTGCCGACGGCGAACGGGGTGATCGGCATCGCCACCTGTGACAAGGGCCTGCCAGCGACCATGCTCGCGCTTGCGGGGTGCAGGTCGCTCCCAGGCGTCATCGTTCCGGGCGGCGTGACGCTCCCGGCGTTAGGCGCCGAGGATGCCGGCCAGGTGCAGAGTCTCGGTGCGCGGTTCGCGCGGGACCTCATCACGTTGGACTATGCGGCCGAGATGGGGTGTCGCGCCTGCGGATCGTCGGGCGGCGGGTGCCAGTTCCTCGGTACCGCGGCGACGTCGCAGGTGGTCGCTGAAGCACTCGGGCTCTCCGTGCCGCACAGTGCGCTCGCACCGTCGGGTGAGCCGTCGTGGCTCGAGCTCGGCGCACGCTCGGCGCTGGCCCTGCTCCGGCTGCACGCAGCGGGCATTCCGCTCAGCCGCATCGTGACCCCGCACGCGATCGAGAACGCCATGCTCCTGCATGCGGCGTTCGGCGGATCGACGAACCTGTTGCTTCACATTCCCGCCATCGCCCACGCGGCGGGACTCGAGCCGCCCACGGTGCACGATTGGATTCGCGTGAACCGTGCAACGCCGCGCCTCGTGGATGCGCTGCCTAACGGGCCGCGTGGCCACCCGACCGTCCAGGTATTCATGGCGGGCGGCGTACCGGAAGTGATGCTCCACTTGCGGCGGCTGGGCCTGTTGAACGAAGGCGTACTCACGGTCACCGGCGAAACCCTTGGCGCCACGCTGGACTGGTGGGAATCGAGCGAGCGGCGCGATCAGGCCCGCCGGCGACTCGCGAGCGGTGCGAGTGTCTCACCCGACGACGTCATCATGAGCCCGGACGCCGCGCGCCGCGCGGGACTGACGAGTACCCTCGTCTTTCCGGTCGGCAACCTCGCCCCTGAGGGATCGGTCATCAAAGCGACGGCGATGGACCCGTCGGTCGTCGGCGACGATCTGGTCTATCGCCATCGCGGTCCGGCACGCGTGTTCACGGACGAGCGCGATGCCATCCGCGCAGTGAAAGGCGTGAGTGGCACGGGACAGCGCGCCATCGAGCCGGGCGACGTGATCGTCCTCATCGGCAACGGTCCGTCCGGCACGGGCATGCAGGAGACGGCACAGATCACGACGGCTCTTCGCTATCTGCCCTGGGGCAAGGAGGTCGCGCTCATCACGGATGGCCGCTTTTCCGGATTCTCGTCAGGCGCGTGCATCGGCCACGTCGGCCCGGAAGCACTGGCCGGTGGACCGCTGGGCAAGGTGCGCGACGGCGACGTGATCGAGATCGTGATCGATCGTGCAACGCTCGGGGGGTCGGTGAACCTCGTCGGCATCGCCGGCGACCTGCTGCCATCTGGTGCGTGTGAAGAGGTACTGCGCGACCGATCGCCGCACGCTGCCCTCACGCCTCACGAGTCGCTGCCCGACGACACGCGGCTCTGGGCGGCGCTGCAACGGGCGAGCGGCGGTACATGGGCGGGATGTGTGTACGACGTCGATCGCATCGTAGCGGCGCTCGAGGCCGCCCGCGCCGAGGACACGACGCCGAGTGGACGGCAATGAGACTGTATCGAACGACTCGCGGGACGGTGGTGGAGCATGAGGGCTCATTCCATCGGCTGACGCACGACTGGGACTCCCTGGTGAATCACGCCGACCTCGCTGCGTACTTGCGCCATGCTTGTGGGCGCTCGGCGGGCGAGAGCGAGATCGGGGACCGCGTGCTGGCGCCGATCGGACAGCAAGAGGTATGGGCGGCTGGCGTCACGTACTATCGGAGCCGAGCGGCGCGCCTGGAGGAGTCGAAGGAGGCGGGTGGCGGGAGCTTCTACGACCGCGTGTATGAGGCGGATCGTCCCGAGCTCTTCTTCAAGGCGGCGCCGTGGCGTGTTCGTGGCCCGGGCGACGTGGTGCGCGTGCGTCGTGACGCGCGCTGGACCGTCCCGGAGCCCGAGATCGCGTTATGCATCAACGCGCGTGGCGAGATCATCGGGTACACGATCGGCAACGACGTCAGCTCGCGGGATATCGAAGGAGAGAACCCGCTCTATCTCCCGCAGGCGAAGATCTACGACGGCGCATGTGCACTCGGGCCCGCGATGCTCGTGAGCACCGGCTCGCTGCCGCCCGAGACGCGCATCGAGCTCCGGGTGACGCGCGGGGGCCATACAGTGGTATCCGGTGAGACGACGTTCGCGCAGATGCGTCGCGACGCGAGCGAGCTCGTCGAGTTTCTGTACCGCGAAACGAGCTTCCCGGACGGGTGCGTGCTTCTCACCGGTACAGGCATTGTCCCGCCGGAAGGCTTTACGCTCCAACCCCGTGATGAGATCCGGATCGACGTGCCGCCGATCGGGACGCTGATCAACGTCGTCGGGGCGCGGTGACGCTCGGGATGACAGTCGATAACGGAGAATGAGATGAGATCGCGAGTCGTTCTGATTCCGTCGTTCCTGTTGCTCCCGCTCGCCACCGGCGCACAAGCGTCGCGGCCGACGTATCCGCAAGTCACGATCCCGAACACCGAGGTGCGCGCTCTCCAGTCGAACGTCACTGGGCGCAACTACGATCTCTACGTGTACCTTCCGACTCGACTCGAGCCCGGCTCGGGCAGGAAGCACCCGGTGCTCTACCTGTTGGATGCGCAGTGGGACTTCAAGCTTCTCACGTCCATCCAGGGCGGGCTGTTCTACGACAAATTCGTTCCGGACGTGATCATCATCGGCGTCACGTACTCCGGACCTAACGCGACGTACGATTCGTTGCGGGCGGTGGACTACACGCCGCACGCCTCGCCGTCGAACCCCGGATCCGGCCAGGCTGCGAAGTTCCTCACGTTCCTCGAGACCGAGCTCATTCCGTACGTCGAGGCGAACTACCCCGCCGATCCCGCGCATCGAGCGCTCATGGGCAGCTCACTCGGCGGATTGTTCACGCTCTACGCGATGTTCACGAAGCCCCGACTGTTCGCCGGATATGCCGCCGGTAGCCCGGCGGTGACTTATGCGAATCGCGGTGCGTTCGCCGACGAAGCTGCCTACGCAGCGGCGCACCGGGAGCTCCCGGCAAAGTTGTACGTTGCAGTGGGCGATCAGGAGCCGCTGTCGGGGCCCGTGCAAGAGCTGGTACGTCGCATGCGCGCCCGCAACTATCGGGGGCTGACGTTCGAGAGTCGTCTCATCGCGGGCGAGCGGCATTCGGGTAACAAGCCAGAAGCGTTCAACCGCGCGGTCCGATTTCTGTTTCAGCAATGATGTATCGTGCCACTGCGCGTTAGGCTCCGGGCGAGGGGAATGCCACCGGGAGGGCGTTCATGAATCGACGATGACTCTCACCGCGCGAGCATCGCTCGCGCTCGTCGCGCTCGCGCTTGTCGTGGGCGTGTTGTTGTTCGTCCCTGCCCGGACCATCGACTATTGGCAGGCATGGCTGTATCTCGCGGTGTTCCTGGGCGTCTCCGCCTTCACAGCCGTCGATCTCGTCGGGTTCGTACCGCGGGCTCATCGCGTTTGTTGTGATGGTGTTGGTTCTCGCCTGGCGCTTGCTCGAAGAGGAGCGACTGCTCGCCCGCGAGCTGCCGGGCTACGCTGAGTACCAGGCCCGTGTCCGGTATCGTCTGGTGCCGTACCTCTGGTAGTGGGGCTACCAGACGAGACTCGCGCGGCGGCGACCGAACGTGGTCGCCGCCGCGCGAACGATTCTCGTTAGGGCCGGGTGAACGACCCCTACCGCACCAGCCATCGACCTATTTTCGATTGCCTTTGCCCTTGGAGGTCGTGCCGGTGACCGTCCCGCCGTCCGTAACGGCGATCTTGGTCGAGAACGGCCCCCACGTTTGCGAGTCCTGAATTTCCGGCGTGGGGTTCCAGAGATACCGGAGTTGCACGTTGAGATAGCCGGCGGGGACCGCCACGACCGCCGACCGCTGGCCCGTGGTTCGCGTACCGACGATGTTCTGCGTGACCGCGAAGTCGGCGCCGCCGCTGAAGTAAGCAGAGACCATGGTCTCGTCCACGGCGTCGTCCATGAACGTGATTGTCACATTATCGCCGGAGCGCACGGCGCTCACCGGCACCGGCACCGGCGCCTCCGCGTTGAACATGCCGAACGACGGGCGCGCGGCGCTTGGTGCGATGGCGTTGGTGGCCGCGTCACCGCACGCGGCGGCGGACAGGGCCAGAGCGAATAGAGTCGGGCGGAACAGGAGGCGGTGCATAGGACGTTTCCTCGTGCGTTAGGCGTGCTGCGGGGGAGTCGGCGCCGTCGCCGACAGGTGGGTGCTGCGGATCATGCTGCGTTGCTTCGACCGTGATGCCGTGGTCGCGGCAGACGACATCGCGGTCGTTGTGGGCGTCCCAGCCGACGAGTCCCGGGCGCTTGAGCGTCCCGAGCATCGTCACGGCAACGAGACTCGCGCAGCGGCGGGCCGAGCGTCGGCTCACCACTGGCGATCAACGCTCGTTAGGGCTGGGTGAACGGCCCCTGCGGAATCTCGATGAAGCGGACTTCGGCGTTCCGAAGCCCTTCGTTGTCGACGTTCCACAGGTACTGCGCGAGCGCGTCATCGAACAGGAACTCGCGCACGTCGCAGGGATTCGTCTCGACGATGTGGTCGAGGTCGAGACAGACGGTGAGCAGCTCCTTGCTCACGTTCTCCACCTGTGGCTTGCCGGTGCCGCGCACGAGGACGTAGCTCTCGGTCGAGCACACCTCTTCGCCATCAACGATCTTGCACGATGACAGCGTGGCCTTGCCCCTCGGCGTTCCCTTCGGGCGGATGTACACGCCGTACCACGTGTACTCGGTGTCGTCGATCTGCGGATCCGGCAGCTGGAACGTGCCGCCGTTTCCGTCGGTGGCGTTCGCATCGATGATGTCGAACGGGCCTTGCTGCAGGTAGATCTTCGCATTCCCCCAGAGGGGCACGAACATCCGCTTGCCCGCGTCGCCGGTCATGCTGGCGGTCTTGCCTCTCGGGACGCCAAGGAGGTTGAACTTGTAGAGCGTCGTTCCGGTGGGGAATCCGGTCGACGCGCTAGGGGTGAGGCCGCTCCGCGCGATCGGGCCGGGCGCAGCGGTGGGCTCGGCGCAGCCAATGATGGCAGCGGCGAGCGCGATGGTCGGAACTGACCAACGCGTGGTCGGGGACATGGCTCTCTCCGGGCTGGAGGTCGGGCGGTGGCTCGACCGGCGTGATCCGCGCCTAACGCGCGAACGGTAGCCTCGGAGCTTTGCGTCGCCGACTTTCGCCGGGTTTGCCCTTGTCGCTCGCCCTCGTGGGCAGCGATCCCGCCGTTGAGAAACCAGTGGATGTCTTGGTGGCGACATTTGCGCCCGTGACCGCGCGTCCGGCCAGCGGGCTGTCGTCACCGTGGCAGCAATCTGCGGTTCGTGAGCGCGTCGCGCCGTGCCGCATCGCACCTTCCACGCGTGCGCCGTTCGACGCCTGCGCTGTGTGCAACGAGCGTTTGTGATCCGCAGGCCGGCGTGAAGGTGACGCAGGAATCAGGACTCTCGCGCCCTGGTTTCGCGGGCCTCCCTCGAACCACTCCTGATGATACAGGACACCGAACGACCCTCGCGCGCGCAGCGTGAACGGCCGATCCTCCGGCTTCGTCCCCGCCTTCACCCGAAGCGTCAGGGATCCATCATCGGCGCATCGTTGACGGCGGGACTGAGGACAGGGGACTCGGCCCGTAGGCTTCTACCGCCACGGACAAGGCGTCGGCGTCGGTTGACGTTTCCTAATGTGATCCGTATGTTCGCCCGACCTCGCCGCAAAGACGGGTAATGATGCTCGTCACCCTTGCCTCGACGACCAGCGCACGACTCGCCGCGGTGTCGTGCGTGTACCGACACCAACTATGGACGTCGGAGCTCCGCTCCGCGCGGTGTCATGCAGATCTTGCCGGCTCTCTCCCCACCGTCACACGTCCCACGAGGTCGCGGGCGCACGCGTCAGGCGTTAGGCGCCACTCCTCGTACGGCTCGTCGGTGCCGCGCCGATGCAGGTTCTTGTGGCGGAGCCCATCGCGCTTCGATGATCGCAGCGCCAGTGGGCGAAAGACCGTCGGTTGGCCAAAATCGAAATGCGAGGCGCCGATGCCCCGCGAGCTGTCCTCTTCAGCGCGGAGCGTCGTATGAAGAAGGTCGTCGCGGTATCCACCGTTGTCGCTGGCATCGCGTCGTTCGCTCTTGGATGCGCAGACCATCCGCCGGCGCTGCCGAGCGAAGCCGCTTCGTCGAGACCTTCCTTTGGGGCTAGCACGCCGTTCAACAACGCAGGGGCGTGCCTCGCTAACGATGCCCTTACCTGGTCCGAGTTCGTCCTCGGAATGCATCAGCTGACTGATCTGAACTGCACAGCGATCGACGTCGACGCTCCCTACATCGTCGCCACCGAAATATCACTGGACGGCGTTACTTGGTTCCCCCTCGGGTCGAATCCGATTTCGTGCGTGCAGGGCTCTGTGCTTTTCCTCAAACTGCAAACGACCTTCCAGGCGAACGCAACGAGTGATCGTTATGATATCGGGTTCTGGCTTGCCACCGACGGCGGAGATGCCAAGACCGGATCGTGCAACCACTACAATCTCCCGGTGGGTATTCCAGGCGTGACCAATCTGGACCCCGTCCCGGATTCGTGCGGGAACATGAGCGCCGGCTCGAGCGCGGAAATCGATCTGGGTGTGGTAACAACCATCTGCCAGGCCGGCCCGTCGGGGTCCCTCGAGATCTCAGCCTGCGTCGCATGGTCGACCCCGGCAGACGAACGCGAGTGCCCCGTCGCGTCGGTGAGTGGGCCCAATGGGTTCCGGGCTGGAACGCTGCCTGGCACCGTGTCCCAGTGCAATTGTCAGCCGGTCGTGATATCGACCGGATCGCCGCCGCCGCAAACGGGCAGCATCACGATCGTCAAAACCGTGGTCCCGACCGACCCACAGGATTTTTCGTTCACGACCACGGGCAGTGGCCTCTCGAACTTCATCCTGGACGACGATTCCGATGGTACGCTCCCGAATACGCACACGTTCTCCAGTCTCGCCCCGGGTGTCTACACCGTGACCGAGGCAGCGACGCCGGGCTTCGACCTGACCGCGCTGACGTGTACTGCGGGTGGCTCGGCGAGCATCGCTACTCGGGCGGCGACGATCACACTGGCACAAGGCGCGAACGTCACGTGCACGTTCACCAATGCCAAGCGCGCGACGGTGCTGGTGAACAAGCGGGAAAATGGCGGTCTGCCGCTGTCGCGGGCCTGGGAATTCGAAATCCGGACAGGCGCTTCGACGTCGACTAGCGGGACGGTCGTCGCGACCGGCTCGGCAATTCTGGCGACCGGTGTGGTGAACTTCGCTTGCGCGCCGAATCCGAATGCGGCCTGTGAGAACGTGAGCGGCATCGCGACTCTCGTGCCCGCGTCGTACCAGTTGTGCGAGATCAACATGCCCGCGGGCTACTCGAACAACATCCCGGGCTTTACGCCGTCAGGATCTGTCGCGGAGGGAGGGATCAACGCGACAGAGTGCATCGGCTTCTCGCTCAGCGCGGGCGGCTCGGGCGTTCCTGCCGGTGTGCCCGATCCGATCAACAACCTCCCTCCAGCGGTTTCTGGTGGCAGCATCGCGCTTCAGACCGGAAGCTTCACATTGGTGAACGGTGCCCTGAACGATGCCCTGAGCGGAAACTTCTCGATCCGAAATTCGAGCGGCGGTACGCAGCAAGTCTTCGTCACCAGCCTGGCGATCGTCAATGCAACATTCAGAGACGGTCCGAATCTCGTCCAGGCGACCGTCACGGGTTGCGTGTACACGCCGCTACCAGTGACAATCCCTGCGAGTGGCTCGCAGAGCATCGCTCTCAGTGGGTGCCAGGTAACGCCGTCGGTCCGTAAGGAGTTGATGTTCACCGTGAGGGCCACGATCAACAACGGGGATCAGCCGTTCTACGAGCGGACGTACAAAGTTCGAACGCAATAGTGGCTGTACCCATCGGGGTGTCATCCCGAGCGAAGCGAGGGATCTTGCGTGCGATCCTCGTGGCACGCCACGAGAACCGGACAGAAGGATCCCTCGCTTCGCTCGGGATGACACCCGTCGGCTGCTACTCTCTCAACACCACGACCGGAGCAACACGAGTCGCCCGACGAGCCGGAATCAGACACGCCGCGATCGCAACGACGGCCAGCAGCACCGTGGCACCGAGGAACGTCGGGACGTCGAATGCGCTCACGCCGTAGAGCAGTCCGCGAAGAAAGCGCACCACCCACGTCGCCCCCAGCATTCCGATCGCGATACCCGTGAGTGCGAGCCACGTCCCCTGACGCATCACGAGCCTCAACACGTTGCCGGGCTGTGCGCCGAGCGCCAGGCGAACACCGAACTCGCGCTTTCGGCCCGCGACGCTGATGGAGATCACGCCGTAGATCCCGATCGCCGCGAGGACGAAGGCCGCGATCGCAAATGACGTGAGCAGGGTGTTCGTGAGACGACGAGTCGCCAGCGACCGCGACACGGCCTCTTCCATCGTCCGCGCTTCGTAGAGCGGGATCTCCGGATCGATGGACGCCACCTGTGCGCGCACGGATGCGAGGAGGGTCTGCGGCGGCAGGGCGGCCCTGATGATGAGGTACATGGTCCAGGGCGTTCGCTGCGCGTACGGCTCGTACACCTGGAGATTGAGCGGCTCGCCAAGGCTCGCGTGTCGCACGTTAGGCACGACGCCCACGACCGTCAGCCAGCGTGTCGATGACGTATCGCCCTCATGGGCGATGCGCTTCCCGACCGCGTTGCCGTCGGGCCAGAATCGCCGCGCGAATGTTTCGTCGACGACCGCGACGTGTGGACTGGATGGTCCGTCGCTGGCCGTGAACGACCGCCCCTGCAGCACCGGCGTTCCCATCGCAGCGAAGTAGCCCGGGGTGATGTATCGAACGTTCGAAACGACGATCGGCTCGCCGGGCCTGGGCTCGTGCCCTTCGGCGATGACGTTGTCCTGCGGATTGCCACGCGTGAGTGGCGCGCGCTGCGTCAGACCGACGGCCCGGACGCCCGGAATGGCCGACGTGCGCTCCACCACGCGTTCGTAGAAGCTCCGAACGACGGTGTCGCTGCCGTAGCGCGCATACGGAGGCTGCATGCGTGCGACGAGCATATGCTCGGCGCGGAAGCCAGGATCGATGGCGACAAGCTTCCCGAGGCTCTTGATCAGAAGTCCGGCACCTGCGAGCAGCACGAGCGACAGCGCGAACTGTACGACGACGAATGCATCGCTCAGCCGTCGTGTGCCGGCGGCTGACGAGCCACGCGCTCCGTCCTTGAGATTGGTCTGCAGGTCGACGCGAGCCGCGCGCAGCGCCGGCGCGAGTCCGAACAAGAGCGCGGAGATCGCCGTGACGCCCACGGCGAACGCCAGAACGACTGGATCGACGCGGATGTCCTGGACGCGCGGAATCTCGATCTGCGGCAGTCGCCGCACGAGGCGAACAGCGGCGAACGCGAGCACCACTCCGAGCGCCGCGCCGGCGGCTGCGAGCAGCGCGCTCTCGGTGAGCAGCTGTGTCGCGATCCGCTGGGGACTCGCACCCAGGCAGCATCGCACGGCCATTTCGCGACCACGCCCGGCCGCGCGCGACAGCAGCAGGTTCGCGATATTCGCGCAGGCGATGAGCAACAACACGCTCACGGCGACGAGCAAGACCAGCAGCGGCGCGCGAACATCACCTGCAATTTCGCGAACGAGTGGCGTTGCGACGACGCGACTGCCGCCACGCTTTGCATCCGGAAAGACGTCGCGCCGCTGCAGGCCGAAGTCATCGAGTGTCATCCGAAGGTCGCGTGCGGCGTCCTCCGTGTCGAGCCCGGGCTTGACCCGCCCGATCATCGAGAGGCACCAGCAGTTGAACGCCGCGGGATCGAGTCTGAGCGGCACCCACAGCTCGGCGCGAATCGGCACGGCAAAATCCGGCGGCATCACGCCAATGACGGTCGACGGCATCCCGTTCAGTGTGATGCTTCGACCGAGCACACTCGAATCGCCACCGAAGCGCCGCTGCCACAGCCCGTAGCCGAGGACGGTAACACGATTGTCGTCCGGCGTATCCTCGCCCGCGATGAATGTGCGTCCGAGAAGCGGCGTGGTTCCGAACACGGTGAAGAAATCGAGCGAGACGGTTGCCGCGTCGATGCGAACGGGATCCCCGACACCGGTGAGGGTGAATCCTGCCCCCTCGAACGCCGTCATGGAGGCGAACGCCCGGCTCTTCTCTCGAACCGAGACGAATAGCCCAGGCGGGAAGTCGACCCTGGGAAGCTGCTTCTCGGGGGATGTGCCCCAGAAGGCCACGAGCTGGCCTGGGTCACGATACGGCAACGGCGCGAGCAGCACGCCGTTCACCACGCTGAAGATGGTCGTGGCCGCTCCGATGCCTAACGCCAGCGTGAGAATGACGCCAGCCGTGAATCCGGGAGACCGCCGCATCGCGCGAAGCGCGTAGCGGACGTCCTGCGGCACCTGACCGGCGATGGTGCCGCTCGTGGATACACCGAGCGACGGGCCGCGCGGTGCGCCACGTCGGACGATCCCCGCGAGCCTCGCCGCGAGCCCGTCCTCGTCGTCGAGCTCCGTCATCACCGTGCGCCGCGCATCTGCGTCGCTCGCACCACGGGCACGGAGCTCCTGAAAGCGATCGTCGGCGTGTTGGGCGAGCTCGTCGGCCAGATCCGTTTCCTGCTCCGGCGTCAGCCGCAGGCTGGCCAGGCGCGTGGTGATCTCGGCTCGCCAATCGATGCGGTCGGGCTCCTGTGGATCAGGCATGCTGCACCCCCGTGATGCGCGCGATCGCCTCGACGAACTCGCGCCAGTTTCGGCGCTGCGCCGCGAGCACTCGACGTCCCTCAGCGGTGAGTCGGTAGTATCGTCGGCGGCGCTGGTTCGCTTTCTCCACCCATCGGCCTTCGATCCACCCGCGCTTCTCGAGGCGATAGAGCAGCGGATACAGCGACGCGACGTGAAATCGAATCGCGCCGTTCGACCGGGAGTCGATGAGCTTGCTCAGCTCGTAGCCGTGTCGTGGCTCGTGCGCGACGAGCGACAGAATCAGGAGCTCGGCGCTTCCTTTCTTGAGCTCACGGTCAAGCATTGCCTGTACCATGTATGGTTATACCATATATGATACAGACAGACTTTCCTCGTCAAGACACTGGCCGTAAGCACCGTGCTGTCGGTGAGCGCTGTGACGGCGAGGACGAGGCGATCCTTCGCGACCTCCGGATCCGATGCGACGCGGCCGGAACCGCGGTGCGTGTGGTGGACGCGGCCTTGCCAAGCGTTCGCTTCGGGCGCTGACTCGAGGTCCCGACGGGAACCTGTACGTCGCCACCGACGCCGGCGAGATCTGGCGCGTCACGCCGTCTGTGTGGCGTCGCCTTGAGCCCGCGGTGAGTCCATCCAGGTCCGCCCGCCAACTCGCCGTCAAACGGGCGGCTCTACGTCGCGTCCCGCGGCGGCAACGCCCTTGCGCCGGCAATAGGCAATCGCACACGAAACACCGTGTGTCCCGGCTGCGAGCTGAAGTCGAGATCGCCGTCGTTGAGGTGGGCGAAGCGACGCGCGATATCGAGTCCGAGACCGGTGCCAAAACCAACCGGCTTGGTGGTGAAGAACGGATCGAAGATGCGAGCGCGGTGCTCCTCGGGAATGCCAGGGCCGTCATCCATTACTCGCACCACGACGGAGTCGCCACGCCTCGCCGCGGTCACCGTCACCGTGCCCTGTACGGGCGCGGCGTCGATCGCATTATCGATCAGCTTCTCCCACACCTGGTTTAGCTCGCTGCCGAAGCCGTAGATCGTGGGCAGGTCGTCCGTCGTGTCGATCCGCACCCGCACTGACTTCGCCCGCGACTTGCTCTCGAGCATCGCGACCGTGTCGGCGAGGCCGCGCGCGATGTCGACATCGCCAGGCACACCTTCGCGGTCCATGAACGTGAACCCCTTGACGGCGCTGACCAGATCGTGGACGCGCCGGGTCGCCGTGACGATCTGCGCGGCGGCCTGACGGACGGCCGAATCGCTGGTGGCCCAGCGGATGGCCACACCTAACGTCTCGGCCGGCAGCACCTGGGCGAGGTGGTCGAGCGCGGCCAGGTTCACGTTGGCATACGTGAGTGCGTGCGCCGCCAACGGATCGATGCCATGGCGAAGCAGCCACTCGGAGAACTCCTCCTCGCGGTCCGCCGCCTCGAGCGGGTTCCTCGGAGAGCCAGCGTCCAGACACATCCGCCGAAGCGCATCGACGACGCCGAGCTGTTCTTCGGTCAGACGTGCGCACGCCAGCGCCCTCGACGCCGTCTGCACTTCGTCCAGGAGCGAGGCGAGCGATCGCGCATGGCTCGCCGCCCCCGATGCGGGGTTGTTCAGCTCGTGTGCCAGTCCGGCCGCAAGACGCCCAAGCGACTCCATGCGCTCATCGTGCACCTCTGCGGTTCGGTAGTCGCGCGTACGATCGAGCATGTGGTGCACGAACGCCGAGGTGAGCTCCGGACATTCTCGCACGAGGTCTGAAAAGTGTGAGCGGCTCAGCGTGAACACGATCGTGTCGTCCTCGACCACGAGTCTGGCCGGCGCAATCCGCACGCGTGAAAACGGCATCGCGCCCAGCACGTAGCCGGGTCCCACGTCGTAAAACTTGCGCCAGTTCCCTCCTCCTCCGCCTCCCTTCCGAATGTGCACGGCCACGCGTCCGGCGAGCACGATCCACATCTCATCGATCGACGACCCGATGTCCCGCAGGATCGTGTCAGGCGCGAGGTGGTGCACGTCTCCGCGCGCGCCCAGCCACTCGAGCTCCGCGCGCGGCATCGACTCGAACAGCGGGAGGGACGCGAGCGTGTCGACGTGATCGTCCGTGAGCATGTTGGTGGTGATCGAGGCCGCCGCCAGCCCGCGGGCCAGGCGGCACGTTGACGAAGTATATCGATTCCCGGCACCCTCACCCGTTCTCGACGCTCGTGACGGGTTTCACCCGTGTGGATCTTTGCGACGTTTGTTCGGGACGCGCAAACCGCGCCCGACACCGTATCGGGTCAGGAACGTCTGCACTCCTTCTCGCGCGCACTCGACGACCTGCTCGTTCGGTGGAATCGTCCCGACGACCATCGCCCGGTCGAGTGGCTCACCAGCCACGAGGTACGCGAACTGCGCCGCGGCTCGGCGTGCATCCGCGACCCGCAGCAAGCCGCGCCGCCCGAGGTGCGCGAATCCCGACGCGAGCGCTTCGATCACCTGACCGGGAGCCCGATCGAAGTACTCCGCGCCGAGCGCCGGGAACGCCCGCGCTTCGCCGATGAGGAGCCGTCGTAGCGCGACGACCTCCGGCCGCACGATGCCCAGCGCCAGCCGGCAACCCAGGTCGTCGAGGGTGGCTCGAACGTTTGCCGTGGTGACCCCGACGGTGAACTCCTCGTGCAGCCCGCGAGCGAACGCCTCCGCGTAGGCGAGGACGTCCGCGACGACCTCCCTGAACAGTGCGTCCTTGTCGCCGTAGTTGTTGTATACGGTGCGCTTCGTGAGACCGGCCAGCGCCGCGATTTCCTCCATCGTCGTCCCCGCGTATCCCTGGCGCAGGAACAGCGTCCGCGCAGCGTCGACGACCGCCGCGCGAGACCGGACCACGCGGGGGTCACTCGCGCGCGGCGCCGCGGCGCGAGATCCCGCCTGACGGCGGGGCCGCGCGTTTTTCGATATTGCACTCATGGGTAAAGTATTATACCGTCCAGGTAAGAAATCCACTTGGCGCGGGGCACGCATGGAATCGAGCACACCGGTGGACGCGACGACAACGCGGTCGCTGCTTCGCTATGGAGTGATCGCCGGGCCGTTCTATCTCGCGGTCGGCCTCGGTCAGGCTCTTGTCCGCGACGGCTTCGACTTCGCGCGGCACCCCCTCAGCGTGCTCGCGAATGGACCGGGTGGGTGGATCCAGACCGCGAACTTCATCCTCACCGGCCTGATGGTGCTCGCCGCCGCCACGGGTTTCCGGCGCACCCTGGGACCGAACGCACGCACGGTGAGCGTCCTGCTCGGCGCGTTCGGCGCAGGCATGATCGTGGCGGCCGTGTTCCGGGCAGACCCGATGGACGGGTTTCCCGTCGGCACACCGATGGGGCCGCCCAACTCGATCAGCACCGCCGGCCTGGTCCACTTCGCGGCGGGAGGTCTCGGGTTCGTCGCCCTCGCCGTCAGTTGCCTCTTCGCGGCGCGGGCCATGTCGCGCCGAAACGCGCGGGCGCTCGCGCGCCTCTCGTTACTGTGCGGCCTGGTCATCCTGCTCGGATTCTTCGGTGGCATGGCGATCCCGAACAGCTCACCAGTCCTGGGAATCTGGATCGCCGTGCTCGTGGGGTGGGCATGGCTCGCCGTCATGTCGCGCCACCTGTCCCGTGCGGGCACGAGCCACACCTAACGTGAATCGGCGCAGGCGGTCGAGCCAAATGGCCGCACTCGCTTCGAACCGTACACTCAGTGTCGTGTCGCGCGGTAGATGACTCGGCCGCCCCGAACCGTGTACGCAACGTTCGCAAAGGCGTCTACACTCCGCGCCGGATCGGACGCCAATACCACGAGATCGCCGTCGAATCCGACCGCCACCTTCCCGGTGCTTGCACCGAGCCCGCGCCGCGCCGCCGGTGTAGTCGTCAATGAAGTGAGGATGTCGCGAAAGCCCATGCCCGCCTCCGCCATCTTCTGGAATTCCTCCAGCGTACTGAAGTCCGTCATGTATCCCACGTCGGTCCCGAACAAAATCGCCCCACCGGCCGAGTGGTACTCCCGAAGTTGCGCGATCCCGCGCCGCTGGAACGTCTCGATGCCCGGTTCGGGCACCTTTTCCCGCACCCCCTCGAAGCGCCACAGTTTCAGCGTTGGGATGAGCGCGATGTTGGACGCTTTCATCTTTGCGACCAGCTCATTTCCCCACGGACCGATCTGCGGCGTCGTGTGGACGAGCACATCCACACCGGCACCGACGGCGTTGTAGAGACCATCACGATTGGACGGGTGAGCGAACACCTGAACGTTTCGGCGATGCGCTTGCGCCACGACAGCGGCAAGGACCTCGGGCGACAACCTGAGGCTCAGGTCCCAAAACGCCTGCGCGTAGACCTTGATCGCGTCGGCACCACCATCGAGCAGCGTGGTGGTGGCGGCCACGGCCTCGTTAGGCGATCCAACGCGGAAGCGGACCGGTGGTGCACCAACGGGAAGTGGTGCACCAACGGGAAACAGGATATCGCCGGTGGTGAAGATCTTCGGCCCGTCTACCGCGCCCGCCTCGATTCGTCGCTTCAGCGCCAGCGTGTTCTCCAGCTCGGAGCCTGTGTCAAAGACGGTCGTGAACCCCCATCGCGTCAGCATCGCGCGAACCGACTCCGCAAGGCGGGCGGATGCGGCGGTATCGGCCCCGGCCCATTGCGTCCCGCTGAAGTGCACGTGGCTGTTCCAGAAACCAGGAACGAGCACCAGTCCGGTGAGCTCGAGCACCGGCATTCCTGCTGGGGCGGCGATCTCTGACCTTCGCCCAACCGCCGCGATCTTTCCGTCGCGGATGATGACGACTCCGTCGGCGATCGGAGGAGCGTCGGGCGCGGTATAGATGGTTGCACCGCGCAGAACGAGGCTCGCGTTCGTCGTCTGTCCAGGCGCTGGCGAGGAGGCGGCGACTACGACGCCGCTTGCCCCAGTGATGAAACGAGCGATGCGGCCGAGCGTGGCGTGCTTCATTGCCCCCGCATGTACGCGCATCCGGCGTTCTGCGCGCGCATGATCGCGAACACACCCGACGGCATCACCGTCGTCCCGGGAACGAGGTTCGCGAACACCTCCTTCTTCACCTCCTCGACGTCGCGCCTGGTCCGCTCGGCGAGGCCCCGCGCCCAGTTGTTCAGCGCGATGTTGCAGACCAGCAGGATCACGCCGCGCCGCTGCAGCGACTCGAGCTTCGTCGCCGCGCTATCGGGTGATGCGCCAGGCCGTGGTCGGTAGAACGGGTTCCGTCGGTACGGCCCGCCGTCGCCATCAGTCATCTTCGTGTCTTCGCCGACGGGGAACTTCTCCCAGACGGCGTCGCCTAACACGAGCGGCGTGCCGGCACGTCGCGCGACGATGACGATGCGGACCTGATCGTCGGACGTGTCATGGACGCGGTGATAGTCGCCGAGCAGTCCGTGCGCGAGATCGGCGGCGTAGCCTTCCTCGAGTGAGTTGGCGTCGACGACAGCACGATAGGTCGCAGGCTTCAGCCGGTCGAGCCACGACATGTCCCACGGTTCGCCCGCCAAGCGAGGCGGCGGCACCACGGCGGCGTTCAGCGGCAGCGCACGTTTGCCGAGTACGGCCGCTGACGCGACACCGACGTTCTCGAGAAACTCGCGGCGATCCTGATGATGAGCCATGGCATCGGTCCTCGATGCGAGCGCGGGTTCATTCGCCCTATCGAACAAGGCCAAATGGACCGCCAGCACCGCGTCGACGCCAGCCCTTCAACAGGGCGCGTTACTACCAGGCAGAGCGGTTAGGGGCACCAGTCTGCGGTATTCGTCGAAAAGAGGTTCTCCTTGAACAGGTTGTCGGCAGTCGTTCCCGCGATCCCGCAGCTGTTCGCCCGGATCCTGTTCGCGAGGATCGTGTTATCCGTCCAGCCGATCCCAAACCGGATGGCGGCCGCGTTTCCCGTGAGAAGGTTGGCCTTGATGATGGTCCCGGAGCCGCCCCCACCAGTCAGGTCGATTCCAGCGACGTTGCTCCCGGAAATGGTATTCGCCTTGATCGTGTTGCCCGGCTGTCCGAAGAGCAGAATGCCCGTCGGGTTGTTCGTGACCACGTTGTCCATCACCACATTGTCCGTCGAGATGGTGCCCGACCCGGTAGGACGGATCATGAACCCTCGCGACGTGTTCTGCCACGCGGTGTTGTGCTTGATGGTGTTGCCGCTCGCTCCGGCGAGGAACACGCCTTCGCGGTTCTGCGTGAATCCGTTGTCCTTGATCACCACATCGGTCGACGTCGCGACCATCACACCCGTCAGGAAGTTCTGAATGGTGCCGCCGAAGATGGACACGTCGTGATGCCCCCTGACGGTGATCCCCACGCCGACGCCAGCTCCGGTGATGGTGTGGCCCTGCAGATTGATTTTGATTCCGTCCCCATCCACGAACAGGCCATCTCCGGGGCAGGTTAGATCCCCATCCAGCTTGAGATCGGCCACAACCGACGCGCCACACGCCACGGCTACGGACGCGTCCGGGCGTGCGCCACGGTAACTCGGGTCACCGGCGCGTGCCTGATCAGGGATCGGCTCCGTGGCGGCCTGGTCATCGGCGCATGCCATGGCAGCCAGGGGCAACATGGCGAGCAGGAAGGTGGTCGTTAGGCGCATCCGGTCCTCCTCGAGGGTGATCGACGACGGGCCTTTCGGGGACGGGTTTTCGAGCCCGACGCCAGGACGGGTGTCCGATCGGCATTCCTCGC
>Ga0105249_10001025_pt1 | contig 24688 bp, 19 predicted proteins | sample KBSS44metaG_FD_81522 | JGI IMG/M metagenome (GOLD analysis project Ga0105249, IMG submission 81522) | Switchgrass rhizosphere microbial communities from Kellogg Biological Station, Michigan, USA - KBS S4-4 metaG | ecosystem: Host-associated > Plants > Roots > Rhizosphere > Soil | place...
GCGCCCTTCGCATCGGACACCGACTACTTCCCTGCCGACAAGCAGTGGATGCTCAACTTCCGGGTCGACGGACTCGACGCCTTGATCGCGGCCCTCCAAGCCGACGGCATCGAGGTCATCACGTACCCCGAGTGGGATGCGCCTGGTGTCGGGCGGTTCGCGCGCATCTTCGACCCCGAGGGCAATCAGATCGAGCTCTGGGAGCCCGACTGAGCCACCCCGCGTCCTAGACTGGCCACGATGCCGACCGCACGACCACGCTCCGGAGGCGCCAGGCCCGAAGCGCTCTTCCAACCACCACCCGAACGACAGCCGCTCGCGGCGCGCATGCGGCCGCGGAGCCTCGACGAGTTCGTCGGACAGGAGCACCTCGTCGGCGAGCGGGGCCCGCTCCGCCGCTCGATCGCCCGCGGTCATCTCGCGTCATTGCTGCTGTGGGGCCCGCCGGGAACCGGCAAGACCAGCCTTGCGCGGCTGCTCGCCGGGGAGGTCGGTGCGCAGTTCGCCACGATGTCCGCGGTCATGGCGGGGGTCGCCGATGTCCGTTCGACGATCGCCGAGGCCCAGGAACGGCTGGCGCTGCAGGGCACACGGACGGTCCTGTTCCTTGACGAGATCCATCGGTTCAACAAGGCCCAGCAAGACGCGCTGCTCCCGCATGTCGAGGACGGCACGGTCACGCTCATCGGAGCAACGACCGAGAATCCGTACTTCGAAGTGAATTCCGCACTCCTGTCGCGGATGCGGGTGTGGCGGCTCGAAGCCCTGACAGACGGGGACGTCGCCACGGTCGTCCGACGAGCCCTCGAGGACGGGGAACGGGGTCTGGGTGGCCCGCTCGGGCCGGACGGCGGCGTGACGCTCGGCCAGGAAGCCTTCGATCACCTCGTCGGGCTCGCGGGAGGCGATGCCCGATCGGCGCTGAACGTGCTCGAGGGAGCGGTCGCGCTCGCCGAGGCCGAGGGCATCCGTGACGCCGATGGCCACGTCGCGCCACGGCTCGAGGACGTCGAGGGCGCTGCTCAGCAGCGGGTCCTGGCTTACGACCGCGCGGGCGACGGGCACTACGACACGGTCTCGGCCTTCATCAAGAGCCTTCGCGGGAACGACCCGGACGGGGCGCTGTACTGGCTGGCGTCGATGGTCGCGGCGGGTGAGGATCCCCGGTTCATCGCGCGCCGACTCATCATCAGTGCTTCGGAGGATGTGGGGAACGCCGATCCGCGGGCGCTGCAGGTCGCCGTCGCGGCGGCGCAGGCGCTCGACCACGTCGGCCTCCCGGAAGCGCAGTACGCGCTTGCCCAAGCAACGACGTACATCGCCACAGCGCCGAAGTCGAACCGATCCGGATCTGCCTACTGGGCCGCGGCCGGCGACGTCGAGGCGCGCGGCTCCCTGGCCGTGCCCCTCCATCTGCGCAACGCCCCGCACCGACTCATGCGCCAGCACGGCATCGGCGTCGGCTACCGCTACCCGCACGACTTCGAGGAGGCGGACGTCGACCAGCAGTACCTGCCCGACGAGCTGACCGACCGGCGCTACTACCTGCCGACCGACCAGGGCTACGAGGCCACCATCGCGAACCGGATGGACGCGCGGGCCGAGAAACGCGCGTCGGGCAAGCCGAAGCGCTCGGCGTTGCCGAAGCCCGAGATCGCCAAGGGCGCGGGCGGGGACCTGATGCGGACGCGGGAATCAAACCGGAAGAAGCTCGCGGAGACCGAGAAGCAGGACGCGAGCTAGGTCACAGACGCGGGTTCGCGACCCCGTCGATGACGACCCGCTTGCCGGCGCCCCAGACCTCGAGCCGGAGGGTCCCGGACCTGCCGTGGTCCGGGAAGCGCGCCACCGGCAGCACCTGGCGGTATCTCGTCGATGGCGAGTGCAGGTCGACCGTCTTGAGCACCACGCCGTTCCAGTACACGCGGACCTTTCCGCAGGTCGGGCAGGTGGTCGCCACGAGCGAGATCTCGCGGGCCCGGATCCGCGTGCGGGTCAGGGTCGCGTGATTCGTCGACGAGCTCAGATACGTGCCCAAGTAGTAGTTGCTGCCCGTCCCCGCCCGCCAACCCGGGGAACGGATGAAGACGCGATCGTCGACGGGAACCGTCGTACAGGCGTTCTCGGCGGGGTAGGACTGGGACCCCCGATCGTCGAAGGCGTACACGCTGAAGCAGTAATACGTACCCGGCGCGCCGATGAACGTGCCCGTAGTCGACGTCGTCCCCGTCCAGCGGCGCTTCCATTCGACCCAGTTGCCGTCCCACTGGGCAGGGAAATACCACACGTCATAGCCCGTGATCGCCCCGGCGCCGGGGACCGCGCTCCAGGAGACCGGGAAGGTCGGGTGCATCGTGACGGCAGGCAGCGGCGCGACGGTCGCGACGGGGCGCTGTAGATGGAAGTCGAACTGCCCGTAGCCCCCTGGCGCGTGACCCACATCGCTCGGGTCGCTACCCACTTGGATCCAATATGTGTGGCCCGCCGCGGCTTCGAAGGTGAGCATGACGCTGGCGAACCCATCGACACTGGCATGGGCACACGCGATCAACGCGAGATCGCCCAGGCCACTTCCGTCCCAGATCGCGACCTTCGGGAGGTACATGTCGGTCTCGCCGCTCGCAAACGAGGCCCCCGACCTGACGTCGTACGGATCGTCTGCGTTCGCGTCGAAGCGGAACCAGATGGTGTCGGCGATCGCGCTGCTCCCGTCGGGGCACAGCGGGTGCGGCTCGTTCGTCTCGCTGGTCGCGCCGCTCGTGTCGAAGCTCGCCGCGTACGGCGCCGCCAGGACCTGAGCGTTTGCGAAGTCGTCATGGGCGACGGCCGCGAATGCCCGCGCCGGCGCCCACGATGTGAGGATCAGGAACGCGCTGCCCATCGCGATCAGACGGCGCAGCACGGTCCCAGTCGTCATGGCGCGATCATCTCGACAGCGTCAATGCCGCACGTGCGCTCCGCGCGCCTCCCACGCGACGTGCTCGGCGGTTTCGAGCTGGAACGTGGAGTGATTGACGTCGTAGTCATCGGCGAGGCACGTCGCGAGGAAGTCGAGCACATCACCCGGTTGCGCGTCCGGCTTGAGGACCACGTGCGCCGACACGACGTTCATCCCGCTCGTGATCGTCCACGCGTGGAGGTCGTGGACGTCGCTGACGCCGGGCGCGTCGAGGATGTGGCCGCGGACATGGTCGAGGTCGACACCACGCGGCGTCGCTTCCAGGAGGACGTCCAGGCTGTCACGCAGCAGTGCGACGGTCCGGGGGACGATGAGGATGGCGACGACCAGGGAGGCAAGCGCGTCCGCCTGGTACCAGCCGGTGAGCAGGACGACGACGCCGGCCACGAGGACCGCGACCGACCCGAAGAGGTCGCCAAGCACCTCAAGGTATGCGCCGCGGACGGTGAGGCTCTCGCGGCCACCGGCTGACAGCAGCCGGACCGAGATGAGGTTCGCGACGATCGCGCCGGCGGCGACGAGTGTCACGAGACCGGCTTCGACCTCGGGTGGTGCGATGAGACGCCGCAGACCTTCGTAGAACACGAAGGCGGCGATGCCCAGCAGCAGCAAGGCGTTGGCCGCAGCCGCCACGATCTCGAGCCGGTAGAGCCCGAACGTTCGCGCGTCGGAGCGGGGTCGCGCCGCAAGACGCACGGCGACCAGCGCTAGCGCGATGCCCGATACGTCGGCGAACACATGGGCCGCGTCGGCCAGCAGAGCGAGGGAGTTGCTAGCGATGCCGGCAGCAAGCTCTGCCAGGAGGATCGCGACGCTCACCATGAGCGCGCCGGCCATGTTCGGTGCATGGCGGGCCGCTGCCGTCGGCGCGCGCGACTCGGTGGCGGTCATCGCGTCGAGCAGCATAAGCGCGTGACCCAGGTCAGCTTCGGGAGGCGCCGCGTCGCGCCCGGCCCACCCGGCCCGTCACACTGGCCAGGACGCGGCAGGCGCCGCGGGAGTGGAGGCCGGCCGTGTCGCGATCGCCCGTCGCCTTGACGCGCTCGCTCTTCGACCGGATCTTCCCCAGCGGCGCACTCCTCCTCTCGTTCCTGAGCTTCGTCTACTTCATCGCTGGGATCGTCCGAAACCGGGTCTTCGCCAACACGTTCGGGCCCGGACCCGAGCTCGATGCGTACAACGCAGCCTTCCGCATTCCCGAGATCGCCCTCGACGTGCTCGTCGCCGCCGGACTAACGGCGCCGTTCGTACCGATCTACACGGCCCTTCGCCACGACGACGAGCACGCGGCGAACGATTTCGGCCGGACCGTGTTGACCGCCGCGGTCCTCGTGATGGTGGTGGCGGTGATCGTGATCCTGTTCGCCGCGCCGTGGTTGTCGACGACGATCGGCGCAGGGTTCGACCAGGCCACACGCGACCTCTATATCGATCTGCTGCGCATCAACTGCTTCGCCCAGATCCTGTTCGCGGCGTCGATCTGTATCGGCGAGGTCCTCGTCGCCAACCGCCGCTTCCTCTTCTATGCGCTGGCGCCGATCCTGTACACCGCGGGGATCGTGGCCGGGACCGTCCTCGGAGCGGAACGCTTCGGGATCGTCGCGACCGCGTGGGGCGCGGTCGGCGGGGCCGTCCTCCACCTCGGCGTCCGGACCCTCGGCATCCTCGGCACGAGCTTCCGGCCACGTCCCGGATTCGGCTTCCGGACTCCGGCCTTCCGCGAGTTCATCCGGCTGATGCTGCCAAGGATGATCAGCCACCCGATCGAACCGCTTACCTTCACCTTCTTCACCGCGCTCGCGACGACGATCGCGGTCGGTGGCGTCAGCACCGTCAACTTCGCGCTCGACTACCAGGTCGTGCCGGTCAGCCTGATCGGCATCTCGTTCTCGCTGGCCGTCTTCCCGACGCTATCGACGGCCTACGCGGATGACGACCGCGTGGCATTCCGTGACGTCCTCGGCCGGAACGTCGTCACGATCGGCATCCTGACCACGCTCGCGGGGATCGCGCTCTTCATCGGGGCGCCGATCCTGGTCGAGGTGCTGCTCGGGGGCGGCGAGTTCGGGCCGGAGGACGTGGCGATCACGGCGACGATCGTCGCGGCATTCGCAGTCTCCGTGCCCTTCGACTCGCTGGCCTATCCCCTCTCCCGGGGCCTGTACGCGACCCACGACACGATCCGCCAGGTCGGCGCCTCGTTCGCCGGGTTCGGCGTCGTCCTGGCGTCGTCCACGCTGCTCGCGCCGAGCCTGGGACTGGTCTCGATCCCGATCGGCTACGCCCTGGGGATGATCGTCAAGGACGTCTTGCTGGCCGTATTCCTGGTCCGTCGCGTCCAGGCGATCGGGCGGGCCACGCCGCCGCCGTCACTCGTCGCGACCACGTAGCCGCGGATGCGCGTCAGCTCGGTCGCGGCTTCGTCGGGACGACCGTGATGAATAGGCCGTCGCGGTCCTTGTACTGACCCTCGGGCCGGTGCCAGGGCAGGAAGTTGTCCTGCAGCTCTGCGAACGAGGTGAAGAACCCGGGCGGGTTCGACGGTCCCCAGATCGACGAGATGTCCGGGTACCACGGGTCCAGGATGTAGGCGCCCTGGATCTTGGTGTTGCGGAACGTCGCCGGGTCGCCGCTCGCCCGATACCCGGTCATCACCCACGTATGCGCCCCGCGCCACGCGAGCAGGATGGCGGGCGAGTGGGTCTTCTTGATCGCTGTCGCGGCGTCGCGGAGCGCGTACGTCAAGGTCTCGAACGCCCGGACCTCGTAGCCCGGTGCGCCGTAGGCCTTGAGCGCCAGGGCCATCGCACCGGGACCCCATTCGCCGTTGTGGCTGTCGGAGTACGCCTCCCACTCGTGGATCCGGCCGGCGATCTCCCGTTGCGTCGCGTCCGACGTATCCACCTTGCCGAGCACCGCGAGCACGCTTTGGACCCCCGCGGGCGCGCACCAGTCGGGCCGGATCTCGTGCGCGAAGACCTTGTTCGGATCACCGCGGACGACATTGACGTCGACCGGCGTCGGCTTGGGTTTGGGCGTTGGCTTCGGGGTCGGCTCGGGTGTCGGGGGCGGGCTGTCGCCCGGTTTGAGCGACGGTGTCGGTGTCGGGTCGGGAGTCGGCGACTCGGTCTCTTCGGGTGGCTCGGTGACCTTGACCGTGGCGACCGTCGGCCGGTCAGGCACAGGGCCGGCCATGAACCGCTCCACGCGGTTGACGACCCGGAGCCACATGTGGCCGGCACCGAACGTGTCCGTGGCGACCGCCGTGGCGGTGAGCACGCTCCCGACGACACAGATGCCGACCGCGCCCACCAGGAAACGTCGGAGACGGCTCGGGGCGCGGTGGGTCGGTCGGTACACGAGGGATGGGCTCCTACGTTCGCCTGGGCGTCAGGTTCATGACGCCTGGGAGTGCCTCCGCGTTACTTCGCCATGCTTGGTGCGCGGCCTTGGCGCCGTCTTGTCTGACCGTACCGCCGAGTGCTCGACGCGTCTAACGGGCATCCGGACCGTCCGTCCCTCGCGCCTGTGGCACCATCGCTCTCGACCAACGCCCGACGCATGCCGTCACGCCAGGAGCCTCAGCCGTGGACCGTTTCGAGCCGAATCTCCGTATCCCCGGCCCTACCGCACTGCCGCCGAGCGTCCGCACGGCCGGCGCCCGCCAGATGATCAACCATCGCGGCCCGGAATTCGCCGCGATGCTCAAGCGGATCCTGGACGGCATCAAGCCGTTCTTCGGGACGACCTCGGACGTCGCGATGCTGACGACGGCCGGCTCCGGCGGTCTCGAGGCAGCCATCGTCAACACGCTGTCGCCCGGTGACCGGGTGCTCGGTGTCAGCATCGGCTCGTTCGGCGATCGATTCGCGAAGATCGCCGGGATCTACGGCGCGGATGTCACGAAGCTCGACGCCGAGTGGGGCTACGCCGCGGCTGCGGACGAGATCCGCGAACGACTCCGCGGGATGCCCGACGCCAAGGCGGTCCTACTAACCCACAACGAAACGTCGACGGGCGTCATGAACCCGATCCCGGAGCTCGCGTCGGCGATCCGAGAGGAGACGCCCGATGCGCTGATCCTCGTCGACAGCGTCTCGGGTCTGGGTGCCGTGCCGTTCGAGATGGACGCATGGGGCGTCGATGTGGTCGTGACGGGTTCGCAGAAGGCGTGGATGGCCGCCCCGGGTCTGTCGATGATCGCGGCGTCGCCGCGCGCCTGGTCCGCGATGGAACACGCGCGGATGCCTCGCTTCTATCTCGACCTCCGCTCCCACCGTGAGGCGGCCGCCGACGGCGAGACGCCGTTCACCCCGGCGATCGCGGTCGTGTTCCAGGTCGACGAGGGTCTGCGGCTGATGCAAGAAGAGGGTGCCGTGGCCATCTTCGCGCGTCACGAGGCATGCGCCGCCGCGTCGCGCGCGGGTCTCGCGGCGCTCGGCTTCGAGCTGTTCGCCGACGAACGCCACTACTCACGGACCGTGACCGCCGCCAACGTGCCCGATGGGCTCGACTGGAAGGCGTTCAACGGCACGCTCAAGGAGCGCGGGCTGGTGCTGGCCGGTGGCCAGGGCAAGCTCAAGGGCCGCATCTTCCGCCTCGGCCACCTCGGTTCGGTGACCGTCGAGGAGATCCTCGGCGCCATCGCGATGCTGGAAGCGGCGTCGATCGAGTCTGGGCGTCCGGTCGAGCCGGGCGCCGCGGTCGCGGCTGCTCAGCGGGCCGCGCTCGCGTCCAAGGGCATCGTCAGCATGTCGGTCGCCGGGACCACCGCGTGAGGGTCCTCGTCGCCGAGAGCGTCGCGCGCGAGGGCATCGATCTCCTCGCCGCGCACCACGAGGTCGACGAGCGCATCGGCTGTACTCGCGAGGAGCTCGGGGCGATCCTGCCCGACTACGACGCGCTGATCGTGCGCAGCCAGGTCCAGGTGGACGCCGAGCTCATCTCGGCAGGCGCCCGCCTCATCGTCATCGGCCGGGCGGGGGTCGGCGTCGACAACGTCGACCTTGACGCCGCGACGCGCGCCGGGATCACGGTCGTCAACGCCCCGACGGGCAACACGATCGCCGCAGCCGAACACACGCTCGCGCTCCTGTACGGCGTCGCGCGTCGGACCGCGGCAGCCGACGCGAGCCTGCGCCGCGGCGAATGGAAGCGCGGCGAGTTCACCGGACTGGAACTGCGCGGGCGAACGCTCGGGATCGTCGGTCTCGGCAAGATCGGCCAGGCGATCGCGGTCCGGGCGCGGGCGATGGAGATGGTCGTGCTCGGCAGCGACCCCTACCTGACCGATGAGCAGGCGGCGAACCATGGCGTCGAGCTCGTCGACATGGCGACCCTGCTCGAGCGGTCCGATGTCGTGACCGTGCACGTCCCGCTGACGCGGGCGACCAAGGGGATCATCGGCAAGAAGGAGATCGCGCGGCTCAAGCCGGGCTCGATCGTGCTGAATGTGGCCCGCGGTGGGATCGTCGACGAAGCGGCCGTCGCAGCGGCGCTCGCGAGCGGTCACCTGGCCGGCGCCGGTTTCGACGTCTTCGAGACCGAGCCACCGACCGACTCGCCGCTGTTGTCCGCCCCCAACACGCTGCTCACCCCGCATCTTGGTGCCTCGACGGCCGAAGCCCAGGTCCTCGTCGCCGAGGAGGTCGCCGGACAGGTCCTCGATGTCCTCGAAGGGCGCAGCGCGCGCTATGCCGTCAACGCGCCGTTGCTCACGCCCGAGACCGCCCGGGTCATCGCACCGTACCTGCCACTCGCCGAGATCCTCGGGCGGTTCTTCGCCCAATTCTCGCGCGGCGGCGTGCACACCCTCACGCTCGAGATCGCCGGTGAGCTCGCCGAGCACGAAGCGTCGCCACTCACGGCCGCGGTGCTGCGCGGACTGCTCGAGACCGTCACGACGGAGCGGGTCAATCTCGTCAACGCGGGCGCGCTCGCGAAAGCGCGAGGCATCTCACTGGTCGAGCGCAAGACCCGCGATGCCGGCGCCTACGCGACCCAGCTCACGTTGTCGAGCGATGGTTCGCCGGGCGGCCGCGGGATCACGGTCGGTGGCACGGTCGCCGGGAGTGAGGCACGAATCACGCGGCTCGGTGGGTACCGGCTCGACATGGAACCGACGGACGTGATGCTCATCACGCGTCACTCGGACAAGCCGGGCATGGTCGGGCGTGTCGGCGCGATGCTTGGCGAGGCCGATGTGAACATCAGCGCGATGCATCTCGCACGGACACGGCCGCGCGAGGACGCCCTGATGATCCTCGCGCTCGACGACGACGTGCCGCCCGAGGTCGAAGCGGCGATCCGCGATCTCGACGCGGTGCTCGACCTGTGGACGATCCGGCTCGGCCGCGACCACTGACGCATCAGGACCGAGCCCATGACCGAGCCCAAGTCCGCGCCGCTGATCCCCGAGCTGCTCGACGCGACCCTGGTCCTCGTCCGCCACGGCGAGTCCGAGTTCATCGTCCAGGGCCGGTTCCAGGGCCATGCCGAGACAGCGTTATCGCCGGCCGGTCTGCGTCAGGCCGCACTCGTCGCGGACCGGCTGGCGCACCCGCACGATCCGCCGGCCCTACCCCTTCCCGTCGGCCCGCTGCGCGAGGTCGTCCACTCGCCGCTCCGCCGGACGACCCAGACCGCCACGGCGATCATGGAGCAGCTGACGGCCGCGCCTCCCCTGCGCCCCGAACCCGGTCTGCTCGAGATCGCCCAGGGTGAATGGGAGGGGCTGCACCGGGACGAGGTGATGGCACGGTACGGCGACATCCTGGCCGCATGGCGACGCTCGCCGACGACCGCGTGGGCACCCGGGGGCGAGTCGCTCGCCGAGGTCCAGGCCCGGGTCCGACCGGCGCTCGCAGGGATGCTCGCCACGCTCGCCGAGGGCGGCATCCCAGGATCCCTCGACCGCTCGCAGGTGTCGGGCTACATGGACGAGCTGCCGACCCACCCCTGGACGATCGCGGTCGCGCACGACGGCGTGTTCAAGGTCGTCTTGCTGACCCTGTTCGACCTGCCGCTCGAGCGCTTCTGGATGTGGACGATGGATCTCGCGGCGATCACGGTCGTCGAATTCCGGGCCGGTCGGCCGGTCCTGCGCGCGCACAACCTGACGGGTCACCTCGCGCCGCTCCTCGACGAGGCGGCACAGCAGGAACAGGAAGAGCGCAGCCGGAGCGGCGCGCTCTAGGTCGTCAGGGTCAGGGCGGCCGATCGCGCGCTAGCGCCTGCGCCCGCGACCCTTCCGACCGCGGCGCCGCGGCACGAGCCGGAAGAGCTGGAAGCGAAGGCGGCGATGCGCCGCGTGCAGCGCGGCCAGACGTTCATCGGGCAGTGAGCGACCGCCGTAGGCGACCTCGACCTTGGCCTGGGCCACGGTCTCGAGCTCGGGCCGCACCATCGGCAGTTCGTCGGCGAGGGCGCCTGCGTATTCGTAGACCGTCTGGTTGGGACGGGGACCGAACCCGAGCCTGGTCGCGAGACGGGATACCGAGCCGTACACGTCGTTCGGTGACGCCGGACCGTGCGGCGAGCGACGCCAGGCGACGGCCGCGATCGATCCGACGATGACCGCGAGCAGGATCGCGATCCCGATGAACAGGCCGGCCGGCGGGCCACCGTTCCTCTGGACAGGCCCGGCCCCGCCACCACCCGGCTGCGGGTCCGACCGCTCTGGCCTCTCCGGGATGTCAGATGCGCTACGCGACGGCTTCGGCGACCCGCTTGCCACGGGCGCACCCGACGGGATCGGCGTCAGCTCGCCGGATCGCGGCGGCCCGCCGGTCGGGTCGAAGTCGATCCAGCCATACCCCGGGAAGTAAGCCTGGACCCAGGCATGGGCGTCCTCGGTCCGGATCGTCCGCGAGTTCCCGATCGGATCGGGCTTGCCGGGGAGGAACCCCTGCACGTAGCGGGCGGGGATGTCCAGCTCACGCAGGAAGATCGTCATCATCGAGGCGTAGTACTGGCAGAACCCGTGCCGCGTCAGGGCGAAGCACTCGACGACCGATGGGTTGTCGCAGCGGTTGTTCGTGAGATCGGTGTCGTACTCGAACTGGTTCGGGTCGCGCAGCGTCCGCTCGATGGAGGCGGCGATGTCGTATGGGTCGGTCTCGGGCGTGTCGTTGACGATCTGCTGCAGCAGCTTCTGGGACTCCGGCCCCATGGCGTCGGCAGGTACGGCGTCCTTCCCGTACAGGGTCACGACATCCTCCGGGTACTCGGTCCCGGCCGCGCGCAACTGCTCCTGGGTCATGCCGCCCTGGGCCTCCGTGGCATCGACGAGCGTCGAGACCGTGTAGGAGTCACTGCTGATGTTGCGGTCGATCCCGGTCAGGTATCCGCCATCGGTCGTCAGGTGGAGGCGGACCGGCGAGCTGATGCTCGTCGGGAGCCCGGGCGTGAAGATCTCGCGCCGGGCGAACGTCGGGGTGATCGTGGCGACGAGCGTGCGCCGGCCCTCGGCGGTGACGTCCTCCGCGGTCCCCGCGAGCACGTCGTCGCTGGCAGCAGGCGTGACCTGGGCGCCGTCGGTCACCGTCCAGCCGCGCAGCTGGAACTTGTCGTAGTAGACGGCAGCCAGGAACGGCGGGTTGTCCTCCTTGGTCGGGAAATCGATCCGCAGCTGTTCGGCGACGCCCGTGTTCCAGGTGGATGCGATGGTCGAGGTCCCGCCGAACGATGGGCCGGGCCCCTTGGCATTGGGAGGCATCGGCAGGTAGCGCTCGAGGAACTGGCCCCAGTCCACCACCCTCGCGGCGACGTCGGTCCACGCGCCCGCCAGCGGTGCCGACGAGGCACCGGCGGTCAGCGCCAGCGACGCCGTGATCGCCGCGATGATGAAGACGGTGCCACCCCGCAGATACAGCGCGGAGATCGCGGTCGGGTCGCCGATGCGTCGACGCAGCCAGTCGGCTTGCTCGTCGAGGGTGTGGAAGCGCACGAGCAGGAAGAGGCTGGCGATCGAGAAGATCACCATGAAGGTCAGCTGCGGGCGGACCGTCAGCGACATGTTGGCGATGAGCAGCAGCCCGATCACGACGACGGCATTGATCGGCCGCCGATGTCCGAACGTCGCGTAGCTCGCGAACTGGGCCGTGCCCCAGGTGATGAGCCCGAGGACGAGCAGGTGATGGCCGTACGCGGGTGTGAACAGCAGTTGCGCGATGATCAGATCGGAGAACGCCTTGACGACCTCGTCGGTCGTCGTCTGGAACAGGAAGCCGAGCGACCCGCCCGACGGCTCGATCGCCCAGCCCACCAGAAGCGGCATCAGCAGGGCCGCGAACATCGCGCCGACGAGATGTGTCGTCCACCGTCCCCAGCCGACCAGCGGCCCGATGAGGCCGACCGCGGCGCCACCGATCGCGGCCCAGAACAGGAAGTCCGTCAGCTGGTCCTGACCGAGGACGAGCAACGCATCGTCGAGCGACCACGCCAGCGTGGCGCAGACGAGTAGGACAAGCCCGATCGTGAACCAGCCGTCCGGCCGGCGCAGCGAGTCGAGGAGCGCCCGGTTGTCGCGGTTGCTCATGAGATCAGGATCTCCCCGAGCGGGCGGTTCGGCTCGATCGTGTGGGCTTTGAGCTCGTACTCCGCGAGCGCGTGGTTGATCGCGCGACGCCGCTTCGCCGTCGCCTCCTCGGCCGCAGCATCGTGGCGCACCTCTTCCCCCGTCGCCTCGGCCTTCACGGCCGCCTCGTAGGCCGCGTAGCGCGCGGCGTCGGCGAGGACCACGACGCAGCCGATCCCCCGCGTGCGCAGCGACGCAAGCGGGCGGATCCACGACGCGTCGGTAGAGGCCGTGATGACGACCGCCGTCATGCCGCGCCGGAGCCGGCCGACCGAGGCGATCAGTGTCTCCACGAGTGGCGTGCTCGAGTCGGCGTCTACGGCGGCGAGCAGCTGCATCACCTTCTGGTGCTGCCGCCCGCCACGGTCCGCCGGGAGATAGGCGGTCCGCCCGGCGTTGACCGTCATGCCCACTGCGCGGTTCTCGGTCAGTGCCTTGTCGGCGATCGATGCCGCCGCGCGGATCATCGCCTCGGTCGTCGACTCCTCACCGCGCCCCGCCTGGATGCCGCGCTGCAGGTCGAGGATGATCCACGCGTCCGCGGTCTGCTCGAGGTCGAACTCCTTGACCTGGATCTCGCCGTGACGGCCGGTCGACCGCCAGTGGATGCGGTTCATGCTGTCACCCGGCGCGTACGGGCGGACGGTCGTCGCGAGTGGCGTCGTCTGGAGCGTCCGTTCGGGGGACGCGTGGCTGCCCTCAAGGCTCGCGGAAGGGAGGCGCCAGACCGGCAGCGATTCGAGGCGCGGATAGACGACCACGCTGATCCCCTGCCCCACGGTCGCTGCGGCCTCGAAGAACCCGAACGGATCGGCCGTCCGGATATGGAGCGGCTCGATCCGGAAATGGCCCCGACGCGTGAGCGGGGCACGGATCAGCCAGGAGCGCTCCGCGTGCCCGCCGAGCGTGATCGCTCGCCCGGGCAGACCACCGGGAAGCGTCGTCGGGTTGTGGATCTCGAGCCACGGCTTGGGCAAGCGGCTGCTGTTGCGCAACGTGTACGTGACCCGCATGCGGTCGCCGACGTGCCCGTGGAGCTGGCTCACCGCGTAGCCCGCCTCGAGGTCCGACAGACCGAGCCGGACGAGGACGTACGACCCACCGACGATGAGGATCCCGAGATAGAGCAGGTAGAAGAGGAAATCCTCACCGGTCGAGAACGCGGCGACCACGAGGATCGTCGCGAGAGCGATGGCCTGGAGTCGTCGGAACATGGGCCGCCCGCAGGACGAAGGTTGTGACGAGCGCTAGGCGGTCGGGCCGGTCTGGACGCTCGGCGTCGCCGGTCGGATCTCGGTGGGACCGCCGCCCGTCGGCCGGATGCCCTCGATCGCCGTGCTGTCGAGGATCTCGCGCACGACCTGGGCCGCCTGGACATCGTGGATCGACGAGCTCGTCTTGATGATCAAGCGGTGGGCCAGCGCCGCCTCGGCCAGCGCCTTGACGTCGTCGGGGATGACGTAGTCGCGACCCAGCAGACCGGCCAGCGCCTGACCGGCTCGATAGAGCGCGATCGATCCGCGCGGCGACGCCCCGAGATAGACGTCGGGGTGGGTCCGGGTCGCGTTGACGATCCGGACGATGTAGTCGGCGACGGTCGAGTCGACGTAGACCTCGCGCACCGCCTCCTGCAGCCCGCGGAGCTCCTCCACACCGAGGACCTCGTCGAGCTCCTCGAGCGGGTGCGTCCGCTTCTGCTCGTCGAGGATCACGATCTCTTCGATCGGCTGGGGATAGCCGAGGCGGATCCGCAGCATGAACCGGTCGAGCTGGGCTTCCGGCAGCGCGAACGTGCCCTCGTACTCGATCGGGTTCTGGGTCGCGATGACGAGGAACGGGTCCGGCATCTGGTGGGTCACACCATCGATCGTCGCCTGACGCTCCTCCATGCACTCGAGCAGGCTCGACTGCGTCTTCGGGGTCGCCCGGTTGATCTCGTCCGCGAGCACGACCTGGCTCATGATCGGGCCCGGCCGGAACTCGAATTCCTGCGTCTTTTGGTTGTAGATCGACAGGCCCGTCACGTCCGACGGCAGCAGATCAGGCGTGAACTGGATGCGCCGGAACGAGCAGCCCAGGCTCCGCGCGATCGCCTTCGCAAGCACGGTCTTGCCGGTACCCGGGACGTCCTCGATCAGCAGGTGTCCACGACAGAGCAGGGCGACGAGCGCCAGCCGCACTTCATGGTGCTTGCCGACGATGACGCGCTCGACGTTGGCGAGGACCTTGTCCCCGGTCTCCTGGATCTTCGACATGAGCCTCTCTCATGGGACGGCGGGTGCGGACATCCACCGTGTTCGGGCACTGGGGAAAGGGTGCGACGGTACCCCTCGGGGCGGGAGGTGGTGTCAGGGCATAGTACGTCGGCTCCGTCGTTTCGGTTCCGGACGGCCTGGGGCGGGCCGACCCCTCGTCTATACAGGCGTCGTCTAGCGCCGAATCGTTCGATTCGTGTCCCGAGGGCGCGAGCGTGCGTTGATCAGCCGCGCAGGACGGTCATCCCACCGACCCAGGCCGTCATGAGACAGCCGATCGCACCCATCGCGGCGAGGAACACCTCGCCACCGACCCAGGCGGCCACCGCGACCCCACCGAACGCCGCCGCCATCACGAGCGCGATCAGGGCCAGCCCGATGCGCTCGATCATCGGACGCGGCTGGGGAGGCTCGTCGCCGGGCGCGTCCTGGTTCGCGGCGTCACCTCGGCCCGGTCCGTCGAGCGGCGCGCTCATCGCTGCGTCTCGAGGGCCTGCGCCATCAGACGACCGGCGATCGGTGCGGCGACCTCGGCGCCGCGTCCGGCCTGTTCCACCAGTACGGCGATCGCGACCGTCGGCGATTCGGCGGGGGCGAACCCGATGAACCACGAATGCGGCTCACCACGGCCGCCCAGCTCGGCCGTACCGGACTTGCCGGCGGTCGTCACGCCCGGCACCTTCGCCCCGGTCGTGAACTGCTGACCGAGCGGGCCCTCGACCGCCTGGACCATCGCCCGGTTGATCGACGCGGCATCGCTCGGGGCAAGCACGTGAGCCATCGTGGACGTACCGATCTCCCTGCTGCCGTTCCTGCCGCTGATCGAGGTCACGATGCGTGGCTTCATCAGATCACCGCCGTTCGCGATCGTCGACGCGACGAGCGCCATCTGGAACGGCGTCACGAACGTCTCAGCCTGGCCATACGCCGCGTTCGCCAGCTCCACGTCGTCGACGAAACCGCCCGGCGCGGACCCAGAGCCATTCGTGACCTGCGACGCGGCCGTCGGGAGGTCGAATGGGATCGGGGAATCGAAGCCAAGCCGTTCCGCGTATGCCACGAGCTGCTCCCCGCCGGTCTGCAGCCCGGTCAGGGCGTACCAGATATTGCAGGACACCTCGGTCGCACTCGTGAGGTCGAGCTGTTCGTTGCCGGTCTCCGGGTGGTGGCCATCGCGGATCCGGAAGCCTTCGACGAGGAGCCCGTCCTTCTCGGCAGGTGGCTGCGCCTTGTACGTCGTGTCCGCGGTGATCGCGCGCGAGCCGAGGCCTGCGATCGCCGTGACGATCTTGAACACCGAGCCCGGCACGTAGCGGCCGAGGGTGGCTCGCGGCAACAGCGGCTGGGCGGGGTCGTCACGCAGCGCCTGGAATGCCCGATCGGCCGTCGCCGGGTTCGTGATGGCCGACGCGTCGTACGTCGGGGTCGAGGCGAGCGCGAGGACCTCGCCGTTCCGTGGATCGAGCATCACCACGGCTCCGCGGTGGCTGCCCAATGCGTTGACGGCCGCGCGCTGCAGATCCCAGGACATCGACAGGTGGAGGTCCTTCGGGTCGTACGGGTTCGTTCCGAACTTGCGCAGCGCCTCGGAGAACGGGTCGCCGGCCAGCCCAGACAATTCCGCGTCGTAAGCGAGCTCCAGCCCGACGCGTCCGTAGCGAGGTGACGCATAGCCCACGACGTGGCTGATCTCGTCCCCGCTGTAGCTTCGATACAGCTCGCCGTTCGGGTCCTTCTCGTTGTGGGTCAGCACGTTCCCGTCGCGGTCGATCATGTCGCCGCGCGGAACGCGTCGGCTCGCCGCGATGACCGCAGGGTCATAGGGCGAGTTCGAGAGCTCGCTCGAGCGGACGACCGCCCAGTACCCGCCTGCCCCGGCCAGCACGCCGAAGGCCAGCGCGAGGACGATCGCGACATGGACGATCGTGCGTCCGAGCGGGCGCTTGCGCGTGCCGGAGACGAGCATCAGCGGGCCCGACGGGGCCGAAGCCGGTCGCGCCACCGGCGGACACCGGTCGGCGGCGGCGGTGGTTCGACACCGCGATCGGAGAGCGCGAGGAGCAGCCCCACGACGAGCGCGTTGACGAGCAGCGAGGAGCCGCCATAGCTGATGAATGGCAGCGTCACGCCGGTCAGTGGGAGGACCTTGAGGTTGCCCGCCGCGATGATGAACGCCTGGACGCCGATGACCAGGGCGAGTCCGGTCGCCAGGATCGCCCGGAAATCGTCGGCGGCAGCGGCGCCGATCCGCAGGCCTCGTTCGATCACGACGAAAAACAGGCCGAGGATCGCAATCACGCCGACGAGGCCGAGTTCCTCACCGAGCGCCGCGAGCGGAAAGTCGGTGTGGACCTCCGGGATCGGTGGTCGGCCACCGACCGTCGGCAGACCCTGCCCTAGGCCCACGCCGATGAGACCGCCGCGCGCGAAGGCCAGGAGCGACTGGACGATCTGGTACCCGGAGCCCAGCGGGTCGGCGAAGGGATCGAGCCAGATGTCGATCCGGTCGCGCACGTGCGGGAAGATGTTCGCCATCAACGCCGAACCAGCGAAGAACAGGATCGCCCCGATCACGACCAGACTGATCCGGCCCGTGGCCGCGTAGACCAGGGCGAGGAAGACGGCAAAGAACAGCAGTGCTGCGCCGAGGTCGCGCTGGATGACGACGATCAGCAGCGCGATCGCCCACATCGCCACCATCGGCGCGAGATACGGCAGCGGCGGGAGCCGGATCGGCCCGATGCGCGTGTCCTGCTCGATCAGCATCGGACGGTTCTCGGACAGGTATCCCGCGAGGAAGACCACCAGGATCACCTTCAGAAGCTCCGACGGCTGGCCGGCGAACGGCCCGATCCGGAGCGACAGGCGCTGACCGGCGACGTCGGTGCCGAAGACGAAGGTGAGGAGCAGCAGCCCGATCCCTGCGGCAGCCCACGTGTACTTGTACTGGCGCAGCCAGGAATCGGAGCGAACGACGATCCCAAGCGTCGTGGCAACGATGATCGCGAGGACCAGCCAGATCAGTTGGACGGCGCCAAGACCGAGCGTCGAACCGGCGACGTTGATCGTCACGAGGTCCTGCGGTAGGCGTTGCATCAGCAGCAGCGAGATCCCGCCGAGCAGCCCGACGACCGGCAGCAGCACCTCGTCAGAGCGTCGACCTGCCAGCACGTTCGCGACATGGGCGCCGGCGAGCGTCAGTAGGTAGATGACGAGGAGCGTCGGCTCGTAGGGGGCGAGGCGACCCGTGAGTCCGGCACCGAGCGAGATGCTGCCGACGATCAGAGCCACGCCGACGATGAGCAGGAGCCGTGTCTCGGTCCAGCGTGGCCGTGGATGGATGTCGCCCAGGATGCGGGGCAGCTCGACGGGTCGTGGCGCCGCCGGCCGGCTCGCGCCGGTCACGCCGAGCGGGCCCGTTCGAGCCGCATCCGGACCTGGCCGATCGATACCTCGTCGCCGAAGCCGAGCGGCGCGACCGACGCGATGGCTCGGCCGTTCACGAACGTCCCGTTCGTGCTCCCGAGGTCCTCGACGTACCAGCCGCGACCGCGGTACGTCAGGACGGCATGCTCGGCAGAGGCGAACGGGTCCTCGACGACGATGGCGTTATTCACGTCCCGACCCAGGGTCGTGATGGCATCGAGGTCGAACGACCGGCCGGCCTCCGGATCACCGCCCGGCGATTCGACGACGATCAGCCGCCCGAGCGAGGCGCCCGGCTGGCGCGCCGCCGCGCGCAGATCGGTGAGGAGAGATCGGACGACCCGTGCGAGGAAGAAGTACAGCAGCGCCAGGAAGAGGAGCCTGACGACCCACACCATCAGGAGCGGGGCATCCATCAGCCGACGTCCCCGGCCACCTCGACCATGATCACGGTGTCGCCGAGCTCGATCCGATCGCCGGCGCCGAGTACGAGCTCGCCGACCTGGACGCCGTTGACGCGCGAGCCGTTCGTGCTCCCGAGGTCCGCGTAGACCAGCGTCCCGCGCCGCCCCGCGATCCGCGCGTGATGGCGCGACACGCGGCCGTCGGCGAGCACGAGGTCGTTGTCCGCCGCGCGACCGATCGTCAGCTGCGAACCGTCGAACTCCTGGACGTGCTCCGCACCATCCCGGTCGATGATCCGCAAGCGCGCCGCGGGCGCAGTCGGTCGCGGGACCGTGAAGACCATCGTGTCGCCGTGGACGGCGACGCTCGGGCCCGCATCATGCGAACCCTCGACCGGGCTCGCGGTGCCCTGGCTTCCCGCGATCGGGTCCGCGAATCGGGCCGTCACCCGGATGTCGGTCCGCTCGACGTTCGGATCGGCGAAGAGCGTCACGCGCGGGCGATCGACGAGCGTGTAGTGGCGGGCACGAGCGAAGACCAAGGCGCCGTCGGCGAGCTCGGACGCGAGCGACGCGGTCATGTCGCCGAAGCCGTCGAGATCGTCGGGGTTCAGATGGACGACGAATCGGTTCGGGACGAGCGTGCGATCGGCGGTCGCCAGGCGCTCTGCCTCCATCGCACGTTCGATGCGCCGCTGCAGCTGGACGGGCTGCAGGCGTGCCCGGAAGAGGCGGGCGGAAGGACGTTCGAAAAGGCGCTCGAAGAACCGCTCGATGGCGGCGAACGGCGGCATGGTCCGACGCAGACTAGCAGAGGGTCCGTGAACGGCCCTCCGTTCGATACCGGACCATCCGCGCGCACACTGGAGTACCCCCGGCCGAGGGAGGTCCGGGACCCTACGCTATACTCTCGCCCCGCTTGACGGTATATCCGTCCGAGCTTGTCACGCGTACATCCGGGGACCCATGGCGGAGATCCTGACCGAATCATTCTGCGAACGGTGTGGCACGCGCTACACCTTCGAGTCTGGCGCGCCCAAGGCCAGGCTCAAGGGTCTCAAGGTGATGTCGCGGGGCTTCCGCAATTTCGTCCTGTCCGACGACACGTCGATGGACGAGGCGATGGCCGCGGCGCGCAACGAGACCGACCGCGAACAGACCTCGCACCAGCTCGACGCCTTCCACAGGACGTTCAACTTCTGCATGAGCTGCCGCCAGTACACGTGCGGCAACTGCTGGAACGAGACCGAAGGCCGCTGTCTGTCCTGTGCCCCGAACCTCGGCCAGGAGATCATGCCGACGCCGTTCGGGAGCGCCATGGCCGGCACCGCGATCGGTCTGACCGACACGGAACCCGCCGGTGCCCAGGATCGCAACGTCTACGACCTCGCATCGGCGCCCGTCGAACCCCTTGCGTGGCCCACATCGGATCTGATGCGCGAGGCTGAGGCGGCCGCGCAGCGTGACGCGGCACCGGCGTTCGACGCCGAACTGCTCGCGCCGGACGGGGCGTTCGATGCCGCCGTCGCCGCAGCGGCCGCGGAGCCGGCATCCGCCACTGCGATGCCCGAGGTCACCGACCTGCCCGAGGTCACCGAAGCGGCGCCGTTCGAGGACGAGACGCTGCCCGAGGACGAGAGCTTCGACTTCGCGGCTCGGTTCGCCGCGGTGACCGCCGCGGCTGCGGTGACCGATGAGACCCCCGTTCAGGAGCCACTCGCCGTAGAGCCGCCCGCGGCCGAGCCCCCGGTGCTCGAGACCGTCGCCGAGCCCGAGGTCGCCGATGCGACGTCCGACGGGCTCGATCATCCCGCCGCCGGGGCCGCTGCTGCGGCGGCTGCCGCTGCCGCCGCCAAGACATCGGACCTCTTCCAGCGCTTCCGCCCAGGGCAGAGCCTCGACGACGAGATCGAAGCGTTCGAACGTGCCCAGGAGGCCGAGGTCGCCGCCAAGGCCGCTGCGGCGACTGCGGCGCTCCACGATCCTCAGGAGATCGCGCCGGAACCGGCGGCGCCGGCTGCGGCTGCTCCCGAGCCGGTCTACCCGGAACCGGAGCCCGCGCCGGTCGAGACGTTCGAGCCGGAGCCCGTGGCTGCCATCGAGCCGGAGCCCGTGGCCGCCGTCGAGCCCACGCTTGCCCCGGCATGGCCGGAGCCGGTCGCTGCCGAACCTGCCGCCGCTGAACCCCCACCGTTCCCGGCCGGCGATCCGCGCGTCGATTACGTCCCGCAGCCGACCTGGCAGATCGTCGCCCCCGATGCACCACCGACGAACGGCGCTCCCCAGGCACCCGTCCAGCAGCCCAGCACGCCACCAGCCGATGCGATCGCCGCGACCAGCGAGCCGCAGTGGCCCGACCGCGACGCCGCCGCCGGACTGCCGTTCCTCGGTCGACCCGCGGTCGCGACCGGCGGGATCGACGCACTCTGGGCGGCATCCGCCCATGAGGTCGCGACCGTGAGCCAGGTGCCGCAGTTCGGCGTCGAGGCGCCGAAGGCAGCAGGCGGCGTCCAGCCGTGCGTCAGCTGCGGCCTGTCGCTCTCCGCGAACGCGCGGTTCTGCCGCCGGTGCGGCACACGACAGGGTTGACCGGAGCGCGCTAGCCCGCCCCCTCTGTCGCCACGGTCCCTGACGCCCGACCCCCGGTCATCGCATCGTCCCTGACCCGCACCCACGCGGCGCCGTACAGCAATCCCTGGTACGAGAACGACAACCACGCGAGCGCGATGAACGCCGTCGCGAGAGGACCCGCGAGCGCCGCGACCCCGACGATCCGCGGCGCCGCGAACAGGAAGATCTGACCAAGCACGAAGATCGCCAGGCCCGCCACGATCGCCGGTGGGACAGCCGCGCGGAGCAACGGCCGGCGAGGCGGCACGAGCTGGTACACGCCGAGCACGACCAGCACGGTGATGAGCGCCACCATCGGTGGCGACGAGACGATCCGCCCGAAGGCGGTCAGCCACGTGGACGTCGTCGGGAGCAGCGCCTCCGCGGCCGTCGCGAGCGCTCCCGCAACGATCAATGCCACGACGACCCCGATCAGCCCGGCGACCCACACGAACCCACGCCCCATGCGCCGCAACACATCGCGTTCGGGGCGATCCGTGAAGATCCGCGAGAAGGCCACATCAAGCGTCACGTAGAACTGACTCACCGTCCAGATGAGGCCGACGAGGCCGACGAGCGACGTCACCGCGGCACCCTGCGACATCGACACGAGCGCGCCCTGGATCAGGTCCTGGAGCGGCGGCACCAGCGAGGACAACGCCGTCGCGAGCTGCTGCTGGACCTCAGGGTCCTTCACCAGGAGTCCGGCGACGCCGAGTGTGACCAGGGCGATCGGTACCACAGCGAACAGGGTCGTGAACGCCAGTCCGTTGGCCAACAGCCCGCCCGGAGCCAGCCCGTAGATCTCCAGGACGCGCCGGCCGACCGTGACCGCGGGGCGGTCCATGAACCGTTCGAGCACCGCCGGGATCTTCATCCGGCGGTCGGGTCAGTCGCTCGACGAGGAGGACGTCGTCGACGACGTCGACGTGGAAGTCGACGAGGACGAGCCCGAGGACGACGCGTCACCGCTCGACGTCTTGTCAGAGGGCGACGTTGACGAGCTCTTTTCGCCGCTCTCGTCCGAGGTCTTCTTCTCGCCGCTCTCGTCTGACGTCTTCTTCGCGCCGCCCGAGGCCGATCGCCGTTCCTTCTTGGCCCAGCCCGAGCCCTTGAAGACGATCGTCGGTGGCGCGAATGCCTTGCGGATCGGACCCGAGCCGCACAGCGGACACGCCTCAGGGGCCGGGTCGTTCACGCCGTGGATGACCTCGAAGCGCCGCCCGCAAGCGGCGCAGATGTAGTCGTAGAGGGGCACGTTCGGGCGGGTCGGGTCAGCCGCGGAGGAGGCGCATGCCGCACTTCGGGCAATAGAACGCCCGCTCGTGGGCCGAGGCGAACCCGCAGTGCGCACAGACCAGACCGCCGCGACCGGCGGCGGGAACGGGACGTTCGATCGCCGTGAGGCCGACGGCATGCTGGTTTGCGAGGATGTTCGTCAGGAGTCCGGCGAGGAGCTTGTTGCCGATCCGGTCCGTGTCGCCACGGACACCACGTCCGCCCCAGCCGACGACGGCCCGGCAGATCATGTCGCCAGTCGCCTCGTCCCAGTGGGCCGCGACACCGCCGACGATCGCGTTGTACTCGGGGTAGCCGCTGGTATCGATCTCACCGTCGAGCAGGGAGCACACGAACGTATCGAAAGCGAGGTCGATGGCGTCGATCGACTCGAGGACCACGAGCGCGTGCCGGGTGATCGGCGAATGGATGTGGTGGGCGTTCAGCCACTGCATCGCCTCGGACGGGCGGGCGATCGTCGGCGTCGCCTGGCTGAACTCGATCGGCAGCGGCTCGACGACTTCGATCTCCGCCTTCGCAAGACCGACCAACATCGCCGGCAGCTCAGCCATCGCCTTGGGTCCGCTCTGCATGCGGACGCCCTCGCTCGTCTTCCCGGCGTAATAGAGCTTGAGCTGGAAGTCCTGGGCGACGACCTCCTCGGGGAGCATCGCCGAACCGGTCATCGCCGGCGGCGGCGCCGAAGCGGGCTGGCCACCATCGGGCTCTGGCGTGTTCTTGCGCTTCAGGAAATCGAGCGGCACCTGGCGACCTCCCCGGTCGGATCGAACGTCATGCGCCCGTCATCCTAGCAGCGCCCGCACGCGTGGCTTAGCCGGCGCGCAGGACCACGGCCTCGAGCGGGCGCAGCGTGAGCTGCCCGGCGGAGTTCGGCCGACTCGGGTCGACGTATGAGCCGCACACCGGACTGAACGTCCGGCCGTCCTCGTTCGGGAGCGTCACGTCTCGTTCGGTCTCGGCGAAGTTGACGACGACCAAGGCATGGTCACCCGGCGCGTCGCGATGCCAGCCGAGGACGTCGGGCGTGCCGAGCGACGCCAGCTGCAGCGCACCCGAGCGAAGGGCCTCCGACTCGCGACGGAGCGCGATCAGCCGTCGATACGTATGCAGCACCGAGCCTTCGTCCGCCTGCTGCGCTGCGACGTTGCGCCGATCCGCGTCATCCCCGAACCGGAGCCACGGCCGGCCGCTCGTGAAGCCATGACCGGCGCCCGCTGCCCACGCCATCGGGGTCCGGCACTGGTCGCGGTTCCACCATTCGAAGTCCGGGTCGATCAACGCGCGGCGGGCGGGAGGATCGATGATCTCGTCGGTCGGGATCGACACGTCGAGCATCCCGATCTCCTCGCCGTAATACATATACGGCGTGCCGCGGATCGTAAGCAGCACCACGGCGGCCGCTCGCGCGACCGCGTCCGTGTCGGCGATCCCCGCCGAGGCCGACAGACGGCTCGCCTGGCGTGACTGATCGTGGTTCGACAGGACGTTCGCCAGCCAGCGCGAACGCCCGAACATCGTCTCGCGCAGCCAGATCGCGTCGTTGTAGGCGTCCGCGGCCCACGGGGCCTGCAGGAGCGCCCAGTCGAAGACCATGTGCCGATCTGCCGTCAGGGCGACCGCGCGTTCTGCCTCGCTCGCGAACAGCTCGCCGACCGACATGTGGCCGGGGACCTCGTCGAGGATCGCCCGGAAACGGCCGATGAGGTCAGGGAAGTCGGGCTGGTCGCGGTCATACAGGTGCTGCTGGCGCGCCCACAGCGTGGCGCCCTCGATCTCGGGGTTGGCGAGGAGCTCCGGGTGCTTGAGGAAGGCATTGAAAACGTCGAGTCGGAAGCCGTCGACGCCTCGCTTCAACCAGCCTCGGACCATGTCGAACTGGGCCGCCTCGACCGCCGGATTCCGCCAGTTGAGCTCGGGCTGCTCGACCAGGAAGGTGTGCAGGTAGAACTGCTCGCGAACGTCGTCCCACTGCCAGGCCGATCCACCGAACCAGGAGAGCCAGTTGTTCGGTGGGAGGGGCTTGCCGGCATCGTCGTAGCCCGCCGCGTCGCGCCACAGATACCAGTCGGCATACGCGTTGTCGCGTGAGGAGCGGCTCGCCTGGAACCACGGGTGCTGGTCGCTCGTGTGGTTCATGACGAGGTCGAGCACGACGCGC
>Ga0105249_10001026_pt1 | contig 24688 bp, 26 predicted proteins | sample KBSS44metaG_FD_81522 | JGI IMG/M metagenome (GOLD analysis project Ga0105249, IMG submission 81522) | Switchgrass rhizosphere microbial communities from Kellogg Biological Station, Michigan, USA - KBS S4-4 metaG | ecosystem: Host-associated > Plants > Roots > Rhizosphere > Soil | place...
GATGAAGCGAAATATTCATTTTGATGTGATCGGACTTTCTTATTATCCAAAATGGCATGGTACCCTGGATGATCTTCGTGATAATATGAATGATCTTATAAGAAGATATGATAAAGACATTATCGTTGTTGAGTACTCAGCAAAAAAGCAGGAAGTAAACAAGCTGGCGTTTGAACTCCCTCGCGGAAAAGGCAAAGGCACTTGTATCTGGGAGCCATTGAGTACATGGGAAAAGATATTTGATACAGATGGTAAAGCAAATGACCTGGTAAAAGTGTATGATGAGATCAGTAAAAAATATTTAAGCGGAAATTGATTTATTACATTATTGTCCGACTAAGTAAATTCTTTTGGGCTAAAGCCCAGTTCAGGAGATTTAATTAACCCAGTTTTAAAGCTGGGGTTATAAGCTCAAAACTTTCCAATGGGCTTTAGCCCACATTAGTTAGACAATATTAATACGTTATCTTTTGCTTTTAAAAATACTACAACAAAATTTTTGCAAATGAAGAGATTTGTTCAGAGTTTTTTCTTGCTGCTTTTAATGAGTTTGCTTTCTCTGTCATGTAATAACAATAAAGGAAAAGAAATAAGCCGGCAAGACTGGGAGTCATTGTTCAATGGCAAAGATCTTACCGGCTGGGATATTAAGATAAAAGATCATCCCTTGAATGAGAACTATAAAAATACTTTTCGCATTGAAGACAGTATGATCCGTGTTGTTTACAGTGACTATGAAAAATTCGATAACCAGTTCGGTCATCTTTATACGCACAAGCCTTATTCGTATTATAAATTAAAACTCCAGTATCGGTTTGTGGGGGATCATCTTGCAGATGCACCGGAATGGGCAGATAGGAACAGCGGCGTAATGCTTCATTCGCAATCAGCACAGAGTGTAAACCTTAATCAGAATTTCCCAGTGTCATTAGAGTTTCAATTTCTCTGTGGAAATGGAAAGGATACTGTGTCGACAGGCAATGTTTGTACACCCGGCACTTTTATTACTTATAATGGAAAACCTTTTTTAGGACATATCCAGAATTCAAATAGTAAAACTTTTTTGAAGAATGAATGGATAAATGCAGAAGCTGAAGTATATGGCGATTCATTGGTGCGTCATATTATTAACGGCGATACAGTTCTCACTTATACTAAACCTATGATTGGTGAAGGCTTTGTTAGCAAAACCAATACATGGACATGGGCAGGTATTACCGATTCATTAATTTGGATAAATAAAACAAACACTCCTTTAAAAGAAGGTCATATTGCTTTGCAGGCTGAAAGTCAGCCAGTAGATTTTCGCAGGATAGAAATACTCAATCTTGTTGGCTGTACGGACCCGAAAGCAAAAAATTATAAAACTTACTATATCAGATCCGATAACAGTCAATGTAAGTATTGATTATCCTTAGAGGCGAGAAGTTTTTCTTTTCAGTAACTTGAATTAAAATAAATGGAATGAAAACAGCAATTGTAACCGGTGCTTCGGGTAATATGGGACAAGCAGTGATAAAAAAATTTATTGATGAAGGATATAAAGTAATCGGTACTATTGTTCCTAATGACCCCGTTCTGATAGATTTCCCGGAAGAGAAATTGGACAAGGTGGTGGTAGACCTAATGAATGAAGATGATTCAGCAAAATTTATAGCTTCAGTAATTTCAAAATATGGCTCCGTAGATGCGGCCGTGTTAACCGTTGGTGGTTTTGCAATGGGCTCAGTTGCTGAAACAAAAACAAGTGATATTGGAAAACAATACAAACTGAATTTTGAAACGGCTTATAATGTAGCAAGACCTGTGTTTGTGCAAATGATGAAACAAAACAGCGGAAGAATTTTTATTATTGGCTCGAAACCCGGTCTGAGTTCTGTAAACAGTAAAGGAATGGTTGCTTATGGTTTAGCCAAATCACTCATCTTTCGTCTCGCAGAATTAATGAATGTAGAAGCCAAAGGAACGAATGTTGTTACTTCTGTTATTGTACCAAGCACGATTGATACACCACAAAATCGTAAATCAATGCCGGATGCTGATCCATCTAAATGGGTAAAGCCGGAAGCGATCGCTGATGTTATTTATTTCTATTGCACTGATGCAGCCGCTGTATTGAGAGAACCCGTGATCAAGGTGTATAATAACGCTTGAATAGAAAGATGAGCAGCCAAAAACTAATTCAATTCTTCAAAAATTCAAATCTTGTTTCGCCAAAAGCAGCGGAAGAGATCGCCAATACATTTTCCCCCAAAGAAATAAAGAAGAATAATTTTTTATTAAAAGAAGGAAGAATTTGCGATGAATACTTTTTTTTAGAGAATGGATTTATAAGAGCATTTGCAAATGATATCGACGGTAATGATGTAACGACTAATTTTTATTCATCCGGCCAGGTTGTTTTTGAAGTGTCTTCTTTTTTCAACCGCACTGTATCAAAAGAAAATTTTCAGGCAATCGTTGATTGTGAAGGCTGGTATATAACTTATGAGCAATTGAACAACCTGTTTCATTCCATGCATGATTTCAGGGATTTTGGACGTTCAATACTTGTCAAAGGTTTTTCTTCGTTGAAAATAAGAATGCTGTCAATGATCACCGAGACGGCTGAACAACGTTACGACACACTGCTCAAAACCAATCCTGAAATATTTCAGCAGGCAGCGCTGAAACATATTGCTTCTTATCTGGGTATTACTGATACTTCATTGAGCCGCATACGTAAAGAGTATACAAAAAAATAAACTCCATTTCATTTCTTGCCATTTGCCAAGTGTCCCGGTTATTTAGTGCTGTTTCTTTGTGTAATGAGATCAACAAACAATAAAATAGTATACAATGAAAAATAACTTTTCAACTCCCGGCTTTTTATGGCCGTTGCTTACGCTGGCCTGCATCATACTTATTTTAACAGGTTTAAGAGCTGTGTTAAAAAAAACAAATTGGGAAAAGAACATGCAAAACAAAATATTTTTTGGAACAACTTTTATACTCGTACTCTGGATAGGTTTACTTACTGTCCTTTCTTATAAAGGTTTTTTTTCCGACTTCAGCAAACTACCTCCTCGTCCGGGTTTGGCTATGCTTATGCCATTGCCAATTATTATTTTAATTGCTTTCTCTAAAACAGGAACACGGCTCCTGCAAACAGTTCCTTCGCATTGGTTAGTGTTTATGCAATCATTCAGAATCGTTGTTGAGCTTTTGCTGCTGTTTGCATTCATGGCAGGTAAGTTGCCTGTGCAAATGACCTTTGAAGGAAGAAATTTTGATGTGATCACAGGTGTATTGGCCTTGCCCGTTGGTTATCTTCTTGCAAGGAAGAAAAGTTATGCATCAAAATTGGGTATTGCATTTAATATAGTTGGGATCATATTGCTATTAAACATCCTGGTGATCGCTGTACTTTCTATGCCGACACCCATTCGTTATTTTATGAATGAACCATCAAACACATTGGTCGGCCAGTTCCCTTTTATTTTATTGCCAGGTGTATTGGTCCCGATTGCTTATACGATGCATATTTTTTCCTTGCGCCAATTGCTTGCAAAACAAAAAAAGATTGACATTAGTTTTGTATCCCATCGATCAGCGAGCTTATCACGGTCCTGATTGAATCCAGTGTCGCCTTATCTTTTACTTCATTCTTTTCATTTAGTTTGGAGCGGATAAAAGATAGCAGCAGGGTTGCTCCTTCAGGAATTTTTGTACTCATCGCTTTTAATGTAAGCAAGAATGCGGCATGAGCTTTATCTCCACCTGTTGCTGCTGTAATCAGCGCAACAGGTTTATCGGGAAAAGCAGTGGAAGAAGAGACTGTCCAATCCAATGCATTCTTCAATGCACCGGGCACACCAAATGCATATTCAGGTATAACAAAAAAAACTCCATCAGCGTCAGATAATAATTTTATAAATGCAACAACTGTTTCGGGGATCTCGTTACTATCATTAAATGCCGGTATCTCAGCAACACCATTGTAAATACTAAATTCCACTTGTTCAGGAACCATTCCAGCAACCACATTTAAGATTGCACTGGCAGAAGAATTAGCACGAAGGCTTCCAGAAATTCCCAGAATCTTTTTTTTTCTTTTCATCATTGCACTAAGCTAATGTAAAATCATCTTGATAAATGTAGAACCGGGGACAATTGCATTAAATTTGGATTACATGAACAGCTTTAAACGATATGATGTTTTCAAATTGGCAAAGGACATTAACCCTACCATAACAAAGGGGATGACAGGTGTTATTTTGGAAATTTATGACCCTAAAACTTATGAAGTTGAATTTGTAAAAGAAGATGGAAGTAATTATGAATTTGAAGGTCAATTCACCTTCACTATAGATAGTTCATTTATTGTTCAAAGCCTTGAGTGATCTTTTCATTCTTCATTCCAAGCTAATTTCATAACGCCTTTTGTAACTGCTTAGCTCTTTTAGGGGAGCTTTGCTAATTAAATTACTCGCGACAAACAACAGCCTGCTTAACACCTTTTGTTTTTGCCGGCTATCTGAAAAAGCAGGAAGATCAGGCATCTTTTCATCGATAAATGGATTCTCACTGTACTGGAGGATCATTTCGTCAAGGTTAAGATTTGCGATCATAGAAGAAGATTGAATGATTAGATTTATAAAAGGCGTATAAAATATCGTGCCAACTCTGAAGAGAGTTTTGTAAACGAACAAACTACCGGGCTATGTGCATTAAATTACTCAGGAGGGAATTATTTTAAGAGATTGCTTTGAATAATATTTTTGAGCCCGGCTGCAGTTCTGCTATTAAGCTTCCTTGCGTCGTGCTGATAGCTTTGTATTGAACATACCCTGAACTAATGTTTCAGAATTGAATAAGTGGCAGATCCGGCGGTAGACCAAAATATATTTGACCCGCTGTTTCATAACGACTTTCATTCATGAAACCATGCTGTCTCAGCACCTGTGCATCCGTTAAATAATGCGATAATTTGTTCTTCATATAAATGCCACTGGTACCTGCAGCCGTATATACCAATTCAATTGCCTCTACACAACTTTGATTAGTATGTGTAGCAGCTAACAATAAGCCAGCCTTTTCTTCAAGCGAAATAGTCTCACCTTCAATTACCCTGTCCCAGCATTTTGTTATTTTATCGTGCAGGTATGCACGGCTTGATTGAACTAACGCTTCAGCTCTTCCCAATTTTCTCTGCACAACACCTCTTTCCCTGATTGGCACCGTCGACCCAAGAGGTGTTTTCTTTTCTGCTAGTGTCTTTAATTCATTGATTGCATTACGGGCAACGCCAAGTGTTACCGGCGCAAGAAGACAGGCAATGTTAGCTCCGGCAGTCGGATACCGGTAAAGTGCGCCAGTATAATATTTATTGGGACGGAACTCAGGAACAAGAGGAAAAAACAAATGGTCAGGCACAAATACATCTTTAGCTTCAACATCATTACTATCCGTTGCACGCAATCCCAAAGTATGCCAGGTATCTATTATCTCACAGTCGCTTACTTTTATAAAAACTCCAATAACTTCAGGATGACCATTGTTTATTTTGAGTTGTTGCCCTTCCATTACAAGAGCTGTTGTAAGAACCCACTGTGCCTCGTGAATATTACTAACAAGTGGGTTTCTTCCATTAATCATATAACCTCCTTTCACCTGGTTGGCTCTCATCGGTGGGTGAACACTAGCTGCGATGAAAGTATCAGGACCGTTACGAAATATTTCCTCAATTCCTTTTTCAGGCAGACGTCCGCCCAAATTAAGTGGTGAATTAGCTACCATCAGGGACCAGGCCGCAGCAGTATTATGGATTGCTACCTCTTCAACACACTTTGCAGTAATCAGAGGATCGGCCTCAATACCACCCAATGATTTTGGCAGGAATAATTTATAAAACCCGGCTTCTCTAAGTGCATTTACAACAGCAGCAGAAATCCTTCCATTGTTTTCTTCTTCCGTTATGTTTTGGCTTATTGATGATCCTAATTCGCTGGCAACTTGCACAAGATTCTTTTCAATTGCTGGAGGCGCAGTCATTGTTTCCATAATAAAAAGTTTAAAGAATGAAAAACAATTAACTCTTACAGAAATGGATGGAGAGGGCTTTGGAACTACTTGTAAGGTAAATAATAAACTTATATAATGGTCATAATCCTGGCAAATGTGAAAGCTGTCTTCTTTTGTTCAGGATTGGATTAAATTTGGAATAAGCGCTTGCACCAATCAACGAGTTGAGCGTCATTTTAGACAACAATAAATTAACATGAAAGCTGCCGTCCGTTCAAAATATGGTTCTGGAGAAGTCTTAAGCATACATGAGATCGATAAACCAACTCCAAAAGACAATGAAGTATTGATAAGAGTGTATGCGGCCAGTGCAAACAGGAGCGATTATCATGTACTTACCGGCAAGCCGCTTTTTATGAGATTGTTCACAGGTTTATTCAAACCGAAGTTAGCAACTACAGGATCAGACTTTGCCGGGCAGGTTGATGCAGCAGGCCCGGCGGTAAGATCATTTAAAGTGGGTGATAAGGTGATGGGCTTTGGTGGTGGTTTGGGAACCGGAACACATGCACAGTACGTAACATTTTCGGAAACCAAAAGAATTGTATTGATGCCCGAAAATATAAATTATGAACAGGCAGCAGCTTGTTTGGAAGGAGCCTACTATGCCGCGATGGGTATTCACCAGATAAAACCAACGGCCGGGCAAAAAGCATTGGTGTATGGCGCAACGGGTGCCATCGGTTCAGCCTATGTTCAGTTTTTGAAATATTATGATGTGTATGTTACTGCCGTGTGCGGCGGTGAGAACAGTGAATTGGTAAGATCATGGGGTGCAGATAAAATAATTGATTACAAAACGGAGGATTTTACAAAAGACAAGGAGCGATATGATTTTGTTATTGATGCGGTAGGCAAAAGCAGTTTTGCCAAATGCAAACGGCTGTTAAAGAAAAAGGGGATCTATGCTCCATCCGGTGGAGCCGAGAACATTATCCTGGTACTTATTAACCCGCTATTGGGTGGTAAAAAAGTTTTATTCCCTAAAGACAATAAGGCTAACCTGGCTTTTATAAAAGACCTGCTTGAAAAAGGAAACTTCAAACCGGTGATAGATAGAATCTATCCGCTTGAAAAAATAGGAGAAGCATTTACATTCGTAGCAACCGGCCAAAAAATAGGGAATGTTATAATTACAATGGACTAAGCTTTAGTACTACTATTAAGCTTTCGTTGCGTCGCACTCTTGTGCTTTCGGGAATTCTATTCAAATCTGAGGATGATTTAAATATGAGACTGTAATTTTATTACTGATTAGACAAAATGGGAAGCAAAAATTCAAACTTTCAAAAAACTGGTATTGATAACCTTATTTCAAATCTCAGAGGAGAAATTGGGGAAATTGTTGACTCTTGGATATTGATGCGGGAGATTTTTGTCACATCACGAAAAATTAGAACAGGTGATACAAAAAAAGATTTCAGTTCTCCAGAATATTTGAAACTTCTAAGAGTCATTGATAAATTCAAAAATGATATTATAGCTAGATTATCTGAGTTGTCGGAAAAAAAGGTGGGCCAAATTAATTTCGATTTTGCTAGCCAGAAATTAAATACGCTAATAAAAGAAACTAAAAAGTATCAAGATTTTATTAAGGAAAAGAAATTCATGAATCTTCGCCATGAATATATCAGCCATAAAAAATTGCCAGCTACATGGGAAGAGCATAGAGCTCCGTACAGAATTTCGGATTTGACAATATTGAAAGGAGTAGCAAAAGCATTAATATTAATGAAAGATTTTGATCAAGTATATTTAGGAGTTAGATCCAAATTTCTCTGGTATGAAATGCGCAAAAAAAGGTATGATTTTTCTATGCCATTTTCTGGATATACCTTGTTACCATATTTAAGACTTCCTGGGAAAACAAGAATTTATATTTCCAAAATTGAAGAAGAACAAGGAAAAGAAATTTGGAAAGATGAATCTATCAAGATAAATAATCATTCAGCGTTAGTTAGAGTTTACAAAGAACTGGGGTTAGTTAAACTTGGCGATCAATTAATTGCTCTACCTGAGTATCCTGTTATTACAATTAAGAATATCGAATTTCAAAAATGAACTTTAGACAACTTTGGAAAAAAATGTTTTCGAAACGAAATGAGGAAGAAGATATAGCTCTTCATGTTGCAGGTGCAACAGTGCGGCATAGACATCCTTTTGAAGATGTTGACGTACCAAGAAATAATGAAGATTTATCAAGAGAGTTTATTGATAAATGGGTTGTTCCTTTTTATATGGTCAATCTCCCGACCTATGACAGTAAGATCAAAGAGTTTGCAGCCAGCTCGAATGAAATTACAATTGATATCGTTAAAAAACTATTAGGCGACTTTAATTTTCGGCCAAGGATCAGCGCTGCTTATTTTGCAGCAATTAATAATTACAAAGAGCTAGATGATATTATCGGACGACACTTAATCAAAAGTGAAGTTGCTTATGCGGGCTTTGGCTATTGCTTAGCTCTTGCAACTTTTGCCACAGATAGATCAAAGGGTTATTTAATGACATATCTCGATTATTACCTTGACAGAAAAGACCTCTACTTCGATCAATCATCAGCTTTTTGTGCTCTTGAGTATTTAGATAACGAATCAGCGACAAACCTGGTTAACAAATGGAATTCCTTTATTTCTGATAAACCATATTGGAATCTTGATAAATCAAGAAAATATTTTACAGATTCCATGTCATCTCTTGAAAAAATTCGTCAAGCTAAAAACTAAACCTGCTTCAGTGGTTTTGTCCCACAAACATTACAACAATAAAAAATGCTGAACGAGATATAAGTTTCACCAATCTGCCCGGTTTGGATGGCTTAGCGTAATAAAGTAGTTTTAAGTTGCAGCAATACAGTAAAGGGTAAGCATCGCGACATAATTATCATGATAAAATCAATCTTCAATAAAGTAAGTTCAATATTTGGCGATAATCAAATACTTATGTTTGAAATTAATGATCGAATTGGTCCAATAGATCGTTTCATAGCATACACAGAGCCACTTGAAAATTTTCTCAAAGAAAAAAATTGGGGGACTATCTTAAATGAAGGAACATTTCTCAGCGATAACGGGGAAATATCGGGTTGCGATATTCATATAGAGCTGACGCATATTGCTACCAGTAAACAAATTATTTCCCAAATAACGAGTTTGCTGGAAGAACTTGGGATGCCTAAAGGTTCAACACTTACAATACGTAAAACAAATGAACGATTAGCAGTAGGCAAAATGGAGGGTTTAGATTTATATCTGAATAAGGATTATAACTCAATCCCTGGGCTTGAAGTCGAAAAGCTTGCCCAGGAACTTCATAATAATATAGGGCATACCAATTTGGCGGATCGCAGTTGGTCAGGCAATAAGGAAGATGCGGTTTATTTTTATAACATCTCATTTAAGGACATGGAAGTTAAAGTAAGGCAATATTTAGCTGAGTATAACCTTAGCGGATTTGAAAGGATTGTGCAAATCGCATGAGTTTGTAACTCCAGCCAGTTTCTGTGTCTTCTCTCACAAACATTACAACAATAAAAAATGCTAAACGAACTATAAGTTTCGCCATGTTGTTGTTCGTCGCCTGACCAACAACTAAATAGAAGCTTAATAGTAGCAATGCAGCTTAGTACAGAAAAAAAACTTTTGTCCGCCCGGGGGGTCTTGCCCGGCAAACAATACAACAATAAAAAATGCTGAACGAGATATAATCTTCATCAATCTGCCTGATTTGGATGGATTGGCGCAATAAAGTAGTTTTAAGTTGCGGCAATTATGCGTTGCATGCAATTTTAAATGACAGATGTATAATGAAAAAATCAATCTTTACATTTTTAATCTTATTCATTGCAATAACAACTTATTGCCAGACAAAAGAGACATCTTCAAAATTAAATTTCGACTTTGAAATTGTTGAAAAGGGGAATCCTGCTGGTTGGGATAATTTCGGGGGTTCTAATTACATTCTTGCGGTCGACTCAACTAACGTAAAAAATGGAAAATATTCTGCTTCTATAGAATTTAAAGAAGGAAGTCCTGACTTCAAGGCTTGGGCATTTACCATTCCGGACAATTTTGCAGGTAAGAAAATAACTCTTGCTGGTTATATTAAAACCGAGAATGTTACAGACGGATATGCTGGACTATGGATGAGAATTGACCCTTCAATAGCTTTTGACAATATGAGCAAAAATGGAATCAAAGGCACAACCGACTGGAAAAAATATGAGATAACTCTTGATATGAATCCAGAAAAAACAAAACAAATTGTTATTGGAGGATTATTGGTAGGGAAAGGAAAAATGTGGATTGATGATTTTAAAGTTACGATTGACGGAAAAGATATTAAGGAACTTAAACCACTTGAAAGAAAATTATTTCCTGCTGAAAAAGATAAAGAATTTGACAAAGGTTCGGGAATTACAAGTATTTCATTTGATAAAAACCAAATTGAAAATCTAAAAACACTTGGGCTAATATGGGGGTTCTTAAAATATTATCATCCAAACGTTGCCCAAGGTGAATACAATTGGGATTATGAACTTTTTAGAATTCTCCCAAAAATTTTGAATTCAGAGAATAAAAAAAATAGAGATGAAATTTTAGTTAATTGGATAAACAATTTTGGCCAGTTTTCAGAAGGCAAGGAAATTAAAGTTAAATCATCCGGAATAAAACTTAAACCTGATTTAGATTGGATTAAGAATTCAGCTTTTTCTGAGAAGCTTACCACGTTACTTTTGAAAGTTAAAAATGCAAAGAGACCAAAGGAGCATTATTATATAGGATTGCAACCTGGAGTTGGTAATCCTGATTTTAAAAATGAGAGTGCCTATTCATCAATGAAATATCCTGATGCGGGTTTTCGTCTTCTGACTTTATATAGATATTGGAATATAATTCAATATTACTTTCCATATAAAAATCTAATTGAAGAAGATTGGAAAAACGTACTAAAGGAATTTATTCCAAAAGTTAATAGTGCAAAGAATGAAACCGAATATACACTTGCAGTTTTAGAACTTATTGGGCGAGTTCACGACACCCATGCAAATATTTGGGGCGGTAACCAAATTTTAAATAATTATTTCGGTCTCAATTATGCTTCTATTGAACTGACGTTTATTGAAAACAAACCAGTTGTTACAGGCTATTATGATGAAAAATTAGGAAAGGAAACGGGTTTAGAAATTGGCGATATAATTACAGTCGTTAATAATAAACCTATTGAAGAAATCATAAAGGATAAATTAAAATATTACCCCGCATCAAATTACTCAACCAAATTAAGAGATATAGCACGCAATCTTTTAAGAACAAATGATTCAATAATTAATATTGAATTTATTAGAAATAATAAAACGGAAAATAAAACATTAAAAACATTTTCTACAAAGGAAATAAATATCTACAGCAGATATCGGGTTGCAGATACTTGTTTCAAACTTATAAACAAGGACATTGCATATATCAACAATGGCTCTCTTAAAAGACAATACCTGACTAGTATTTGGAAAGACCTAGAAAATACAAAAGGATTAATTATTGACATTAGAAATTATCCTTCTGATTTTCCTATTTATGATTTGAGTGGTTATTTAATGCCGAGTAGCACACCATTTGTTAAATTCACTAACGGTAATATTGAAAATCCTGGGCTTTTTACTTTTACCGATTCATTAATCGCAGGAAGGAAAAACAATGACTATTATAAGGGTAAAGTAGTTATTTTGATAAATGAGATTTCACAAAGTTCAGCAGAGTTTCACACAATGGCGTATAGAGTTAATCCAAATGCAACTGTAATAGGCTCTACAACTGCAGGTGCAGACGGTAATGTATCTCCATTCTATTTACCTGGTGGTATAAGCACAATGATAAGTGGTATTGGAGTTTATTATCCGAATGGAAAAGAAACGCAAAGAATAGGCATCGTACCTGACATTGAACTTAAACCGACAATTCAAGGAATTAGAGAAAGACGAGACGAGTTGATGGAAAAAGCAATGAAAGTAATAAATGGACTATAGAAAAATGGCTTGTAACAGAAGTCATTCCTTCTGCACATCCAGTTCATTTATCTGATCTTTATAATCGGATGGAAGCAGGATGTTTTTAAGCAGCCAGTCCATCTTCATCAACTTAAGTCCGACCAGGGTCTTTGCAAAAACCGGGCAACAATAGAAATAGAGACTTTCCTACTAATATGAAACATTGGACTTACGTACTTTTATTGACAATTATTTCTTGCAACAATCATCAACAAAAAGTTGGCAACTCTGACATCCCTACAACTTTGGCAGACTCCAAGAATCATAGCAATAATGAAATCTGTTGGACAGGAACATTAAACGGCAAGACACCTGTATTTATCCATTATCAGCTTGACAGCAATTTAATTATTGGAGAAATCACATATTTAAACACAAAAAGCAAATTGCCGATTAAACTTTTAGGCACTATTGAAGACGACAAAAGTTACAGACTTTTAGAGTTCGATGACACAGGAAATATCACAGGTATTATTGAAAGTAAGCCGACAGAAAAGAATTTTAATGGGCTATGGGTATCTCCTAAAACTAAAAAAGAACTAGCTATGTCACTTGCTTCAATGGACACATTAATAGATAGCCCTAATATTAAGCCGGATGAAGTTCAAATTTTCGGAAACTATCATTACCAATATGGAGAAAGGGGTTATAATGGAGATTTTGATATTAACAAAGTAGCAAACAATAAAATTGACTTCAATATTCTTTCCTTGACAAATGTTGAAAGAGGACCAAACATTGCTGAAGTAGAAAGAGACACAATAACAATGACAGGGAACAGTTTTATCTACAAAATTCCTGACAGTGATAGTTGTGAGTTTAAGGTAACTTTTTATAATGGCTTTGTTTATATCAACTACACGAAAGGATATTGTGAAAGCCAATTTGGGCTAAATGCGACCATCGACGGAATATACTTAAAGACGAAGTGAGAATGCCGAATGCACAACTTGGGGTTTCCGTCCACCCAGTGTCTTGCCCGGAAACTTTACAACAATAAAAAATGCTGAACGAGATATAAGTTTTATTAATATGCCTGATTTGGATGGATTGGCGCAATTGTAAATTTCTTACACTTGTAGTCATTTCCTTTTTAGAAAATCTGCTAATACTATTTTATCAAGTGGCGTTGCAAATGAGTCAAAGCAGGATTGGAATTTTCTTTTCTTGTGATCATTATGAGAGGAACGGTTTCCCTGCAATTTTCCAAAGGAATGAATTTTAGTTTCAGGTTGTATCCCAGTTCAATATTTTCAGGGAGCAGTGAAATGCCAAAGCCGCTTTCCACTAAACGCAAAACGGAATTTAGCTGGGAAGCATGGTGTACGATATGGGGTGTAAATCCTGCATTGGAACAGATGGCCAAAAAGCTGTCGAATAAAGTAGGACCACACTCCCGGGTGAACGCTATAAAAGTTTCATCTTTTAACTGCTTTGCAGCAATTTTATTTTTTGTCGCCAATGGATGTTTAGCAGGCAACACAGCAACAAAAGATTCTTCGAAGATCAATTTTTCCTGCAAGCTCTGGGGATGTAACCAGGTTCTTACGAAAGCAGCATCGAAAGTCCCATTATTCAATCCATGCAGTAAGCTATGATTGGGTTGCTCTTCAAATTGTAAACTAATGTGAGGAAAATTTTTTGCAAATGCTGATAAAAGCATCGGTAGCCGGCTGTGCAAAACAGCGCCTACATATCCGATTTTTAAAGTACCGGTTTCGCCCTTTCCATGAATAGTCAGTCGCTTCTTTACTGTTTCCATCTGCAAAACCATTTGTTTCGCATCTTGCAATAATTCTATACCCGCAGCGGTTAATATCACACTTCGTTTTGTACGTTCAAAAAGCAAAACCCCTAAATCGCTTTCTATCTGTTTTATCATTCGGGTTAGTGGAGGCTGTGAAATATGCAATCGCTCCGCGGCCCTTCCAAAATGTAATTCTTCGGCTAAAACCAGGAAGTAATTCAAATGCCGTAGGTCCATGATAATACCTTTTAAGTATTAATAATTGACAAAGATAGTATTTGTGGCATTAATAAGTAAGCTGTTATTTTGTTCTTCAATAGAATTTAAAAAGATCATTAAACCCGTTATTAGTTAAACATTATTTATATGAAAAAGACCTTTTTGTTAGTAGTCATTCTGATCATTGCATCATTTGTATCTTCAACTGCATTCGCAGGTGAAGGACCTGTAGTGCCAGAAAAAATTGAGCGATCCTTTAAAGAGAACTTTCCTGACGTCACCGAAATTAGTTGGCAGAAAAAAGATGATGTCTGTATTGCGGAATTCAAAGAAAATACGATTAAGCATTTTGCCTATTTTGATGCAGATGCCAATCTTCTTGGTGTTTTAAGATATATTAATACCGACTATTTGCCTTTTAAAACGATAAGTGCATTAAAGAGTAAGTATGGCGAGTTTAACACAGTGAGTGCTTTAGAAGTATCGTTAACGGGAGGAGAAACTTTTTATTTTATAAGCTTAATGCATAAAACCAAGTTCAAGACAATTAAAGTATATCCTGATGGCGGTACAGAAATTGTAAAACACAAATTTTAGAGCTTTCCTGATTTCTTTAGTTAAAATTTAAATTAGAATCTCAACAAGAAGCAAAGCGTACGGAATATTATTAATTCGTAATCGATTTTATTGCTATTAACACGATGACACAACAACAGGAAAATATCGCTGCACCGCTTCCATTTAGTAAAACAATTGCTGCAAATGATTTTGTTTTTATATCAGGGCAGGTAGGTATTGATGAAACGAACGGCAAACTGGTGAACAGTAGCTTTGAAGCAGAAACACGACAGGTTATGAAAAATATCGGCGCATTACTTCAAAAAGAAGGATTAGCGTTTATCGATCTGGTAAGCGTTACAATTTATTTAAAAAGCATGGATCATTACCAACTTACTAATGAAATATACACTTCTTATTTTGCAGATATTTTACCTACCCGGGTTTGTATAGCAGTTGCTGACCTTCCAGCCAAAGCTAATATTGAAATTTCCGCTATTGCGAAAATTGTAAAAAAGCAATCACAAAAAATAAAGTGATGATTAGGGTTTAAATTTTTGAATCTCTCTTATGATTTAATATTAATTTGATTAGTTATGAAACTTCCGGTTTACATCGTTGACGCATTTACTGATAAATTATTTGGTGGTAATTCTGCTGCTGTATGCCCCCTGGAGCATTGGTTAGATGATCAGCTTATGCAAAGCCTTGCCGCAGAAAATAAGTTATCGGAAACAGTTTTTTTTGTAAAGAATGATGGTCATTACGATATTCGATGGTTTACACCCGCAACAGAAGTAAAACTCTGTGGTCATGCAACACTGGCGAGTGCGCATATCATGTTTACTGAGTTGGGGTATACAGATGATAAGATTGAGTTTAATTCATTGAGTGGTCTTTTGAAAGTAGTGCGCAATGCCGATGGAAAAATTCAACTGGATTTTCCCGCAAACAGGCCAGAGAAAACCAATGAGATTCCTGACGGACTATTTGAAAGTTTGGGTATTAAAAATGCTCCCGTATATAAGTCATTTGATTATATGGTAGTGCTGCCAACGCAAGCCGACGTAGAAAAATTGAATCCTGATTTTAAAACGTTGGGGGAAGTAAAAGCCCGGGGTGTGATCGTAACGGCAAGAGGTAATGAGGCTGATTTTATTTCACGTTGCTTTTATCCTCAATGCGGAATCGATGAAGATTCAGTCACTGGTTCTGCACATACAATTACTGCTCCCTATTGGGCCGGGCAATTGGGTAAAGATAAATTGAAAGCCATACAAGTTTCAAAACGCCGTGGATTTTTAGATTGTGAATTAGTCGGAGATCGTGTGTTGATGAGCGGCGAGGCTGTTACCTACCTGAGGGGAGAATGCTATGTGTAACTAAGATTTAGTGAAAATGATTTTTAGAATGAATTTTTTGTTGGCGTTCGATCAGCCTCCTGTCCGCTTGGGTTATTTCCGGGAAACTTTACATCAATAGAAAATGCAGAATAAGATATGAGTTTCGCCAATCTGTCTGATTTGGATGGATTGGCGCAATAAAGTAGTTTTAAGTTGCGGCAATACACGAGTTGTGGGCAATGTTTTAATTTTCTCAGAAGACGATAATGCATAATAAGACAGACATAAATATCAGGACTGCTTCTTTAGACGATATTAAGTTTATTGTTTCTTTGATTCCTAGGCTTGTAGAATTCGGTCCGCCGTCCTGGCGTGACAAAACTGAAATGATAAACGTTGACACAAAAATATTGACTGAAAAACTTACTAACCAACCTGAGGGAACAGCAATATTTATTGCGCATAATAATGGCAATCCACTAGGATTTATCCATCTGCAATCAGGGAGCGATTATTACAACAAAGAAAAACATGGACATATTTCGGACATCATTGTTGCACCAGAAGGTGAAGGAAAAGGAATTGGTAGCATGCTGATGGAAAAAGCGGAAAATTGGGCTCGCTCTTTAGGTTATCGTTGGTTGACATTAAGCGTATTTGCACAAAACGTTCATGCACGAGAGGTATATGAACGACTTGGATATGGACAAGATATTTTGAAATACGTTAAAGAGCTTCAATAAGCTTAAAGCTTGTTTTAAACACTGCCCACAACAACGGTTTGCTGCAATTTGGGCTGGAAAACAATTTTCTCATCATTTGTAATTCTATTGTACAGTAGTTGGCGGCGTAACCTTCGGTTAAATTACGCCGCAGCCAGGCTGAAGGAATTCTAATTCCCAAACTGACAGCAAGCCGAAGGGCGTTAGCTGCAATTTTATGAGATCATTCGTCATAGTAATAACTTTATTTATTGGTTCCTGTAATTCAAAGAACAACGACAAGACAGCGACCACACCCATCCGCAACTCAATTACTGACAGCATTATTATTAGTGAAAGAATAGATGGACCCGCAAATATCAGAGAAGCAATTAATGGAAAGCTTCTATTCACTCTTAATGACAATGTTGCTGTTTCAGCAAACGAACCTCAAAACAAATGGCTAAAAGTTGGGGTGTTTGCAGATTTGACACAAGAACAAATGAATAGTTTATCAATTTCGAAAGGAAGCAAAATATTTGTTGATGGTAAGGAAGTCGGACAGGCGACTGAGAATATCCAGTTAATTAGCACATTTAAAAGTAATGATGGCTTAAAAGGTGAACTCGTAGGTTACAGTTCTATCTCCAACATTAAACCAACCACAATTCCAGAGGATGCATTCACGACAATTGCAAATAACAATCCATCAGCATTAACAATAACCAGCTTTAAACGCTTCCTCAAAGACTTTCAGTTCAATGATTACGACGGTCTCTTGCCAAATTTCAAAGGGTATGAAATTGACGAGAGTTGGATAGATGACCCTTCACCACTTCTACGACTTTGGCTTCTGTTTGAAGGCGAAAAGCTTTACGGAGTATTTCACTCACGACCACTAAAATTGAATGCAACCAAGACTACGAAAGTGGAGCGAGGCTTCTACTATTCCGCCTTCAGGGATGACGAGAAAATAAATAAAGATATAATCAATGCCTTTAATTCATTTATTGTTCAGGTGGACTAAAAACTGCAGCTAACAGGGGTGACCGATGCACAACTATTTCCTGAAAAAACACAAGATTGAATTGTAGTGAAAAATTCAGCGATGCTTTTTTTGTATTTCCGTCCGCCCGGGGTCTTATCCGAAAAACATTACAACAATAAAAAATGCTGAACGAGAAATAAGTTTTGTCAATCTGCCTGATTTGGATTGATTGGCGTAAAAAAGTAGTTTTAAGTTGCAGCCATACATGATTTAGATGCAATTTTAATAAACCATGAAACATTTTTTCTTCTTCTTAATTATCATTTCGACTTTACGGACATTTGTAATAAATCTTGTGTCTTAGAAAAATAAAAATGTTTTAAGAGTCCTTAAAACAAAGTAAATTTAATTACAGGCCACCTTCTTCTTATTCCGGAAAAGATCTAAGAGCAAATGATAACAGCAAAAATTTCATTATGTACATCTTGTTCCGGTCAGCCTGGAAAGCCTGCCTTTCATTAGCAGCAATATTTCTTGCTTCTTTTTCTCTCACAGCACAAGATGAACAAACAGAAATTCTCTGGGATAATTATGGGGTGCCACATATTTATGCAAAGAATAACAATGAAATGTATTATGCCTTTGGGTGGGCACAAATGAATAACCATGCAAACCTGTTATTACAAATTTATGGGCAGGCAAGAGGCCGGGCCACAGAATATTGGGGCAATGACTGGCTGGAATCCGATAAACAGGTGTTGATCTTTGATCTCCCGGAAAAAGCGAGAGAGGCATATGCAAAGCAAACAAAAGAATACAAAACATATACAGATGCGTTTGTAAAAGGAATAAATGATTATGCAAAAGCTCACCCGGAGACCATTGCTGAAGATAAGAAGCAAGTGCTTCCTGTAATGCCGGCTGATGTATTTGCGAATATCCTCCGAACAATGTTCCGTTTTTTAACAGCGAATGAACGATCTGCCACTGAAAAATTATTTCAACCAGGTTCAAATGCCTATGCGATAAGCCCGTCAAGGTCTGCTTCCAAAAATGCAATGCTGGTCATTAATCCTCATCTTCCGTGGGAGAAAGATTTCACAATGTTATTTGAGGTCCATTTACACACAAATGATTTTAATGCATATGGTGCGACCTCCGTTGGTATGCCGATGCTTTTTTTAGGTTTCAATGATAACCTGGGCTGGACGCATACAGTAAATACTCTGGATGCCAGTGATCGATATGAACTTAGCTTGCAAGATGACGGTTATTTATTAGACGGACAAGTTGTTCCATTCGACAAAAAAATAATAACCATTAAAGTAAAACAAGCTGATGGAACATTTCAGGAACAAAAATTAGAAATTAGAAATTCAAGGCAAGGCCCTGTTGTGGGTGAAAAAAATAATAAAGCCTATGCTATTCGTGTGGCGGGCCTCGATGATTTTAAAATATTTGAAGAATATCATAAAATGACAAAAGCAAAGAATTGGGCCGCGTTTGAATCGGCTTTAAAGATGATGCAGATACCCATGTTTAATGTATTGTACGCAGACAAAGCAGGAAATATTTTTTATCTCTTCAACGGTAACTTACCCAAAAGACCGGAAGGCGATTTTACTTACTGGAGAGGAACGATCGATGGGACGAAATCAAAACTTATCTGGCAGGAAACACTTGGCTATGATGATCTGCCAAAAGTTCTAAATCCACCAACAGGCTTTTTGCAAAATGCGAATGATCCGCCATGGAATTGTACATGGCCATCCGTCCTGGATCCGCAAAGATTTTATTCTTATGTGGCGCCTCAACAGATGGGACTCCGGCCTCAGCGTGCCATTAATATGATAAAGAATGATTCTTCTATTTCATTTGATGAATTGATCAGTTACAAGCTCAATACTGGTGTTGAAGCTGCAGAACGTTTTTTGGATGACCTGCTGGTAGCAGTAGATAAATATCCTGACTCCACTGCAGCAGAAGCTGCAGCTATTCTTAAAGCATGGGATAAAAAAACAGATGCAGCAAGTAAAGGTGCCGTATTGTTTTCGGCCTGGTTTGATAAAATAACACCTGCTACTATGTATGCTATCCGTTGGGATAGGAAACAACCTCTCACTACTCCGGATGGATTGAAAGATGAACAGCAGGCAGTAAAACTATTAACGCAAGTAACAAATGAGGTTAAGAAAAAATATGGTTCCGCAGATATTGCCTGGGGCGATGTTTATCGTCTTCGAATAAATAATATTGATCTGCCGGCAAACGGTGGATCGCCGCAGCATGGCATCTTTATGTCACAGTCTTATGCAGAAGATAAAGACAATAAATATCATGCTGACGCCGGCGAGACTTTTATTGCAGTAACCGAGTTTGGTAAAACAGTAAAAGCAAAAGTGCTTTTAGCCTATGGAAATGCATCACAGCCGGGCAGCAAACACAATACTGACCAGTTGAGTCTTTTATCTAAAAAACAATTGCGCCCTGCATTGATGAGCAAAACAGACGTGATGAAGAATCTCGAAAGAAAAGAAATTCTGAAAATTCATACATCAATAGAATAATGCTGCGTAGCTTTTTGCAAAGGATTGCCATGCGGCACTATCCCTCACTTGCCATAAAAATGCTCCAACCAAAAAAACTACAAAAACTATAAGGAATGGCTTGTAGTTTTTCTTCCTGTAAATATCATAGCCTAATAAAAATCCAACTATTACCAGGTCGATCACATCAGTTATTGTCAAAGCAGTTGGAAACTCTACACCACTGCTTATGAGTCCACGACCTACTCCCGGCCCTATAGCCAATAGACCGGTGGCGATCATATACCGCATGTGTGAAGCAGAATTTTTTCTGTAGAACATTGCCAACGCCCAAAAAATGGCAAATGAAATATACCCCCTGATGTCAAGCACCATGGTGCCCAAAACTTCCTGATCAGGAAACTTTCCAATTGACCGCCCATATGATCCTCTGCCCACCAGGAACATCGATACGATAATGAGTGGTCCTAATACCCAGGATACTTTACCGATTGTCCTGTGAAGTTGTGTCCTCCCGGTATTGATAAGCAATGGCTGTACTATCAACAATACCATCCACATCATCAAAAATATTCCGTGGATGTGGATGGTAGGAGTTTTGTTTATGAAATTAGGGAACTCACTGGTATACGTCCTATAGAATCCCCATTGTATCCCGATCATAATTAGAATGATGAAGATGGCTGTGTTGCGATAAACTTTCTGCATGGCTTGTAATTTGTAGTTTGCTGAAGATAAGTAAAATCGATAATTGTGGCAATGGCGATCTTAATTCAAACCAAAATTGCTGAGATGGATATGAGCTTGTGTAATTTTCCGGATTTGGATGGATTGGTGCAATAAGGTAGTTTTAAGTTGCCACAGTAAATCGACATTCCGTTAAATTAAAAAAACAATAATCATAATGACAATTTCAAGATCTATAGCGTTGGCAATCTTTGTTAGCCTGGTTCTATTGGCAAATACGAATTCAGCAGCGCAGAATACAAATGCTAAAATATCAAAAAAAGAAAAAGTAAATTCATCACCTGCATCGTATGAAAAATATATTGATGAAAACATGGATGCACACCTGAAAGAATTTATTGAGCTGGTGTCTATTCCAAGTATATCCTCTATTCCATCGTACAAGCCTGATGCAGCAAGAACTGCTACATGGATCATGAATAAGCTAAAAGCTATTGGAATGACAACCGCACAGCTGATACCAACAGAAGGAAATCCTGTTGTGTACGGAAGCTGGGACAAAGCCCCGGGAAAACCAACTGTAATAGTTTATGGTCATTATGATGTACAACCCGTAACGGAATCTGAATGGGACAACCCTCCTTTCGCCCCGGTAGTAAAAGATGGAAAAATATTTGGTCGTGGTGCCAGTGATGATAAAGGCGGTATAATGACAACTATCTGGGCCATGGAAACTATGTTGCACAACGACGGCAAACTACCGGTGAATGTAAAATTCATGTTCGAAGGAAATGAAGAAGTAGGAAGCCCTTATTTTAAAAGTTTTCTTGAAAAAAATAAAGACCTGCTGAAAGCAGATTTTGCATTGAATGCGGATGATGGACAGTTTGATGAAAACACTCCTGCGATCACTGTAAGTTTAAGAGGTGCTGTACAATTGGAGTTCTCAGTAAAGACAGCAAATACAGATGCACATTCAGGAGAGTTTGGTGGAAAAACGCCTAATTCGGCTGTGATCCTGGCACAGATAATTAGTTCTTTTTATGATAAAGCAGGTAATGTAGCAGTAGAGGGATTTTATGATAAAGTAATTCCCATTAGTGCGCAGCAAAAAGAAATGATAAAAAAAATTCCTTATGATCCGGCAACGGATATGAAAATATTAGGCACTACCGCTGAAGTTGGCGATCCTGCTTACTCCCCGCTTGAAAGAGTATGGTATCGCCCAACGCTTGAAATAGTGGGAATGCAAAGTGGTTATACTGCAACAGAAGGTCATTCAAATATAATTCCCGGTAATGCTATGGCAAGAATTACCTGCCGGTTGGTTAACAACCAGGATGGTAAAGAGATAGTTGATCTCATTGTAAAACATATCAGCAAAAATTGTCCGGCAGGAGCTAAGATCACTTATAAATTTTCGAACGGCTATGCAAGACCAATGGTATTGCCTGCTGATACTAAAGAATATCGTTATATCTCCGAAGTGCTGTCAGAAATTTATGGCAAACAACCTTACCAGTATGCAAGTGGTGGCAGTGTGGGAGCAATGTTATCCGTAAAAGAAGTTTTAGGATTATACGCCTACCCGTTAGGTTTTGAATTGAGTGATGAAAAATGGCATGCCGCCAATGAGTTCTTCAGGGTATCCAGTATGCGAAGAGGACAATTGATCTACTGCTTATATCTTCAACACCTGGCTGATGAAGAAGGCAAATTGAAAAAGTAGAAAGCAACATTACGCAGTTGATGGTATGAAGATTTTCAGCCCTGGCAAACTATACCACAATAAAAAATACTGAACGTGATAAATGTTTCACCACCCGATAGCTATCGGGTCTGAGTGATTTGGATGGATTGGCGCAATAAAGTAGTTTTAAGTTGCGGCAACACATGAGTTGCCTGCTATTTTTTCTATGAGATTCCAACTTGCAATATTAGCCTTAGCCTTCTTTTATTCGTGCAGGTCTAACTCGCATCATTCTTATCAAGATTATGAAAGAGTTTTTAAGAGTACACGGTTTGACAAAACAGTCATTTCAAAAATTCAACTTTATGATTCGTTGGAACGGCTAATATTCAAAAATCTTGACTCTCTAATTCCAGATAACATCGAAATTTACGACATTAAAAATTTGACCGTTCTACACCCTGATCTTTCAATTCAATTTCAAAAGGCTTTTCAACAAATTGGAACGAATTACATAGATAAATTCACTCTGAGCAAAGACACAATTTTAAGTTTTACAATCCGTGAGACCTACGACAAATCTATTGATAGTTACACGACAGAGTCTTTGTCACCTAAGCGAGATAATGCTGAGGAAAAAGGTTCATATCCATTTTTAAAAGACACTTTGATAAATCGAAAGTGGGTCTATAGCATTCACGTTGACGCTAAGAATGACATATGAAAAACATTCCAAGGATAAAATTTGTTTTCCTCTTTCTCATTTTTGCAGCTGCCTTTCTTTTTGGCACCACCTTGCTTTTGGATCAGCCACCTGAGTCTTTATTTAGATCGGAATCACAAGTAGGTTGGAAATCTACCGTATCCACAATTCTATCTCCTATCAAAATTATTTTAATGGGCCCACTGTTACCTTTTATAAAATTTTTGCATCAGGATCCGGATACACCGCCTCCATTTTTTCTTGTCGGGTTTGTTCTCTACTGGACTATTCTTGCCCTGATTATTCATTATCTTCTCGGTAAAATAAAACACTCTAAATAATTTTATGGACACTCCTATAACAAAAACTTCTTTGGGATTAAATCTTGCTCAAATTGCCTGGGTAGTAAAAGATATTACGGTTGCAAAAAGTTTTTTTCAGGACGTGATGGGCATAAGCAATTTTAGTAACATCGTAACCATTCGTGTCAAAGAGTTTGATGCCACTTATTATGGAAAGCCATCTGATGCAGAATCGCTGGTTTCCCAGGCTTATTCAGGCGGAACATTTATTGAACTCATTCAGCCTCTTTCAGGACCCAGCGTATTTCAGGATTATATTGATAAAAATCCTGCAGGAGGAGTGCAGCACGTAGCGTATAGAATACCTTTTGCTGATTTAGATAAGGTAATTTCTGAATTTGCGGATAAAGGCTTCCCGGTAATATCCAGCTTTGATACGTCCATTGCTAAAATTGTTTTTTTTGATACCTGCAAAGAGATTGGCGTCATGACCGAAATAATGGGTATTACAAAAGAAGGCGAAGAAGCTATTCAAAAAATGAAAAGTGGAACAGCATAGCATAACTATGTATAATTTTTTTTCGTCCGCCCGTGGTCTTGCCCGCAAACATTACAACAATAGAAAATGCTGAACAAAAATAAGTTTCGCCAATCTGCTAATTTGGATGGATTGGCACAATAAAGTAGTTTTAAGTTGCAGCAATACACGAGTTAGCTATTATGGTAATGAACATTTAAATTAAATCATGGAAGGACAAGAAATACACTTTAGGAAACTTGAACGAATGTATCTAACTGCTCCTGTAAATAATCAATTATATAATGGGATTACTATTACTATTTCAGATCAAAAGGCTGAACTCACTTTAAAAATTGAAGAAAAATTTTTTCATGCCGCAAATGCTATTCATGGATCGGTATATTTTAAAATGCTGGACGATGCCGCTTTCTTTGCAGTAAATTCGACAGTTAAAGATGTTTTTGTTTATACAGTATCATTCAATGTTCAATTGTTGAGGCCTGTTTCATCCGGCATAATTAAATCAATCGGAGAACTCAAGTTCAAATCATCAAATTTATTTATTGCAGATTCAA
>Ga0105249_10001028_pt1 | contig 24677 bp, 21 predicted proteins | sample KBSS44metaG_FD_81522 | JGI IMG/M metagenome (GOLD analysis project Ga0105249, IMG submission 81522) | Switchgrass rhizosphere microbial communities from Kellogg Biological Station, Michigan, USA - KBS S4-4 metaG | ecosystem: Host-associated > Plants > Roots > Rhizosphere > Soil | place...
GCGAAAGGAGCATCGAACGCCGAACCTGGATCGACTCGCGGCAGACGGAGTCAGGTTCACCACGTCGTACGCCGCGTCGCCGATCTGCTCGCCGTCACGCGCGGCAATCATGACCGGGAAGGCGCCGGCGAGACTTCACATAACCACGTACATTCCGGGACGGCCGGATGCGCCATCGCAGAAGCTCTTGCACCCGCCGATGCAGCAGCGGCTTCCGCTCGAAGAGACGACGATCGCGGAACGGCTGCGAGCGGCCGGTTACGCCACCGCGATGATCGGGAAGTGGCACCTTGGCGAGCAAGGTTTCACGCCGCTCGAGCAAGGCTTCGATGTGTATCACGCCGGCCAGGCGACAACGAACGCAAGTGACAGCGAAGGCGGCAAGGGGGAGTACGACCTCACGCGTGAAGCAGAGCGGTTCGTCGACGCGCATAAGGACGGTCCGTTCTTTCTCTATCTTGCGCACAACAACCCCCACATTCCATTTCGTACAGCCAAACGAGAACTGGTTGAGGCCAACAGCGCAACCTTCGAACCGCTGTATGCAGCCACCGTGCAAACGCTCGACGACAGCGTCGGGCAGCTGCTCAAGCATCTCGATGCGGCGGGGCTTCGCGAGCGGACGATCGTCATTTTCACGAGCGACAACGGCGGACTGCACATGCCAGAGGGGCCGCATCCGCGCGTGACGCACAACACGCCGTATCGAGCCGGGAAGGGATATGTTTATGAAGGCGGCCTGCGCGTGCCGCTCATCGTTCGTGGACCGGGGATTCCCGCAGGGCGCGTCATAGATACGCCGTTCATCAATACTGATTGGGTGCCGACGATCCTCGATCTCGTCGGACTGCCGTCTGTCGCTGGCCTTGACGGCATGAGTCAGGCACAAACGCTTCGCACGGGCAACGGCCCGGCGGCGCCGCGGACGTTCTTCTGGCACATTCCTCACTACACGAATCAAGGCAGTCGTCCGGCCGGTGCTGTACGCGACGGCATTTGGAAACTCGTCGAGCACTACGACGACGAGCGCGCCGAGTTGTACGACCTCCAAACGGACTCGAGGGAGATGAAGGACCTTTCCGCCGCGCAGCCGGCGCGGACCGCGGCCATGCGCGCGCAGCTGAAGCAATGGCGTACATCGGTCGGAGCGCAGGAGAACAGGCCAAACCCGGCGTTCAATCAGAATCTGTACAAGCAGCTTTACGTCGATTTCGATCCGACGCGGTTCGACCCGCTCCATGCGGATGCGGCCACTTGGAAGATAGTGGCGACCTGGCGGGAGCGGATGAACGCGGCGATTAAATGACCCTGAGGAGTTACACGACCCTGAGCCGCGACGAATTCACCGAGCGGCTCCAGATCGCGGAGCCGGGCAAGGAATTCGAGTTCGTCGACTGGTGTCACAACTTGAGCGCGTGGACGTTCACACCCCTGACACCGTACTTGCGCGCGGTTCGCTCTTTCGACGTGCCGCCGAACGGATCGAAGTACTCGGCAATGCGAACGGCGCTGAAACCGGCTGACTGCAACACCAGGACGAGCTCTGCCTCCGGCAGAGCGCCGGCGATTCAACCAGTCCAGAGATCAATATCGCGCCTGACCGACTCAGACAGCTCGTTGGCGACGATGATGTCCCCGTAGAGGAACTGACCACCAGGCTTCAGGATCCGGAACACCTCGCCGAATGCTTGTCGCTTGTCGGGAGTCAGATTCAGGACGCCGTTGGTGATCACGAAGTCGACGCTTTCCGAATCGACGGGGACGTCCAGCGCATCTCCTGCCCGGACTTCGACGTGGGTAAAACCACGCGCGCGTGCTGACGCCCTGGCCCGTTCCGCCATCGCTTCGGTCATGTCGATGCCGATCGCGCGGCCGCCCGAGCCGACGGCGCCCGCCGCAAGCATCAGGTCCATGCCGGCGCCACACCCGATGTCCACGACAGTCGCACCTGCGGTGAGCGGCGCGATGCGAAGAGGGTTCGCCACGCCGGCAAAGGAAGCCGTCGTCTCGGAGGGAAGCGAGGCGAGCGCCGTGGCGTCGTATCCGAGTCTCTCAGCGGCGTAGCCAGGACCACGATGAAAGTGAAACTCGCCCGATGGCTCGGTGGCGACCCGCGCGTAGATCGCTCGAATCTCCTGGCGGAGCCGGATGGTATCGAGATCGAGGGGGCATGTAATCGCCATGCGATTTCCTTTCAGCGGGCCGACGTTGTTCCAACTCGAGCAGAGCGCGAGGCGCTGAGTGTGCCCGGGTGGCTTCCCTGCGAAACCGGGAATCCGGCCGACCTCCATTCCGGAAAACCCTCGGCAAGCCGGCGCGCCTGACGACCGTTGGCGCGAAGAATCTCCACCGCGCGATCGGCGTAGATGCAATACGGACCGCGGCAATAGGCCACGTATTCGCGCCTCTTCGAGAGTTCCTTCAGACGCTGCTGCAGATCGGCAACTGGGATGGACAGTGCGCCCGGGATGTGTCCGGCGAGGTACTCGCCTGCCGGCCGTGTGTCGAGAATGACGACCTGCTCTGAGCGCGCGCGCTTGAGGAGCTCGTCCATCGCCACAGGTTCCGCGTCGGTGCGATGGGCAAAGTGCTCGTTCACCAATCGGTCCAGTTCAGCGAGACGACGCTCCGCCACCGATCGAAGAACTTTGGACAGTTCGAACACCCCGGGATCGGCAAGCCGGTAGTGCACGAACAGCCCGTCTTTTCGACTCTCGACGAGGGCCGCCTGTCGAAGCGCCTGGAGGTGTTGCGACGCGTTGGCCACCGAGATACCGAGCTCGGTCGCCAGCGAATCGACCGTGCGCTCGCGCTGCGCCAGCAGCTCGAGCATCTCGAGACGATAAGGATTGGACAGCGCTTTCCCGAGCCGGGCGAACTGGCCGTACAGACGATCCTTGAACTCTCGATCGGTGCCTGCCATTTTCAAGTATTCAATTTATTACTTTAATACTGACCTTGTCAAGCGATGAACGGCAATCACGGGGCACGTGCGGCTGATCGGCGTGCGACGACGAGGCCACGACGCGGTCGTGACGTGTCGGATCTATTCGGCGCGCAACGCCGTGGCAGGATCGACCAGAGCGGCTCTGATCGCGGGCAGTGCGCACGCCACGCACGCGATCGAACCGACCGCCAGCGTCGTCACCGCGAATGTCGCGGTATCGCGTGGCTGCACGCCGTAGAGCAGGCTCGCAATCAATCGGGTGGCGGCCCACGCGCCAAACAGGCCGACCACCAGCCCCGCCACCACGCTCCACATGCCTTGCACCACCATCATGCTCACGACGTTGCGACGCTCCGCGCCGAGCGCCATACGAATGGCGATTTCGCGCGCCCGTTCCGAGACTGCATAGGCGACGACGCCATAGATGCCCAGCGCCGCCAGCACCAGTGCGACGAGTGCAAACGTGCCGAGCAGCAGCAGGTTGAATCGACGCGGAGCGATTGAGTCCGATAGCACGTCCTCCAGGGTCTTGATGTTGTAGAGCGACTGCGTCCGGTCGATCGCGGTGAGCGCATTCCTGATACCAGGCGCAGCAGCGATTGGATCGTCATCGACGCGCATCACCAGCGTGATGGAGGAAATCGGCGCGTCGGCGTAGTGAAAGAACACTTCCGGCGCAGCGTCGGCATCGATCGCGGCGTGCTTCAAATCGCGCGCCACCCCCACGATCGTCGCCAGGCCATTTGGGCCGCGCCACGGCATGCGAATGCGCCGGCCGATCGGATCGGCGTCCTTGAAATCGCGCCGGGCGAGGCTTTCATTGATGATCGCCGCTCCAGGCGAATCGCGATCGTTGAACCAGCGGCCGCTCACCAGCGACATTCCGAGCAGCGGTCCAAAGCCGGGGGAAATCGAGCTAATCGGCGCGCTGCGCCTTTCACGCTCGCCCGGCGGCGGCATGCCCTCGCCCTCTTTGATGATCAGCATCATCGATCCGCGCCCGGTTGTAATCGCGGCGTCGCGGACGCCTGGCATCGTTTTCATCTTGGCCAGGAGCGCTGCGGCGAAGTCATGGCGTGCGTTCTGCTCGCGGTACTGCGGACCGCGGATGTCCAGCCGCATCGTCAGGATCTGATCCGGCGCGAACCCGGCCGGATATCTCGTCATCCGCCACATGCTCTTGAACATCAGCCCGGCGCCGGCCAGCAGCACGATCGTGAGCGCCACCTGCACCGCGACCATCGCACGGCCGGTGAGCATCACGCGACGTGACGCCGACACGGTACGGCCCCCCTCTTTCAACACCTCGTGCACATTGATCACGACCAGAGCGAGCGCCGGACCGATCCCAAACAGCAGGGCGGTGACGATGGAGAGGGATGCCGCCGCTGCCAGCACGCGCAAATCGAGCTGCGTTTCGACGAGACGCGGCACGCCCGCGCCGATCACGGCGATGACCGTGTTGACGAGCCACGACGACAGCAACACGCCGCCGACGCCGCCCAGCACCGCGTAGGCAATGCTTTCGGCAAACAATTGGCGGACGACCCGCCACGGTCCGCTGCCGACGGCCATCCGCAACGCGATCTCCTTGCGTCGCTCGGCGGCGCGCGACAGCAGCAGGTTCGCGACGTTGGCACAGGTAATCAGGAGCAGGACGAACGATGCCGACAGGAGGATGCTGAGCGCGCGTCGGGACGGGCCGACAATCTTGTCCTGCAGAGGCGTAACGACGACCGAAGCGGCGCCGAAGGGCGTCGGGTGGTCGTGCTGTTCCCGCGAATGAATTGCGTCGATCTCGGCGCGCGCCTGGTCGATTGTGATGCCCGGCTTCAATTCGCCGATGGCCTGATAGATGCGTACGGCTGTCATCGGCGTAATCGCTTGCGGCGGGGGATCCACACGCAACATTCGATACGCAGCCGTCTCGGCGGTGTCGAGATCCACGATGACGCCGAACGCCGGCAGCTGTGGGTGGAACGTTTCGGGGAGGACCGCCGCAATGGTGGCAGGCTGTCCATCGACGCTGACCGCGCGCCCGATCGCGCTGGGATCGCTGTGAAACAGCTGCACGAAAGCTCGGTGTGTAATCGCAAGCGCTTGCGGATCGGCATCAGTCGGCAGCGTGCCGAGCACCGGTCGGGCGCCGGTCACGTCCCAGAATCCCTTCGAGGCCGAAACGATGCGCAGCCGCGACGCTTCACCGCTTACCACCAGCGTCGCATCGCTGTTGTCGTAGGCAACCATGTGCTCCAGCGAAGTGGCCTGCGACTGCCAGACAGCGAAGTCGATTGAGTTCATGATGTCGCGCGACGAATCCTTGGCGCGCGTGCTGAGCCACACCATTCGCGCTGCGTCAGGGTAAGCAAGCGGCCGCAGTAACACGGCGTTGACGACGCTATAGATGGCGGTGCTGAGCCCGATGCCGAGCGCCAGCGTCAGGACAATCGCGAACGAGAACGCGGGACTGCGGCGCACATATCGTGCCGCGTCTCGCGCATCGTGCCGCAGGTGATCAAGCCACCGAGGAATCCACACGGCGAGCACCTCCCCTCACCTTCGCAGCAGCCAGAGTTCTGCGATCTGATTGCCACGGCCGGAACCGCCGATTCCGGGCGGGCCTGTAAACGTCAGCGTCAGTTCACCGCCGCGGGTTGCCTCCATGGGCACATCGAACTCGATCGGCTTGATTGGTGACTCTTTCTTCATGAGCGGATGGATCTCGTACTTCTCGTTCGCGACCAGCCGTATCAGTCCATTGGTGTTGAACACATCGCCGGCATAGACGACGCGAACGCGATAGTGCGCCGACCGATCCAGTCCGGAGTAGCGCATTTGCAACGGCGCATCCCACAACGATTCGGCGTGCGTCATCCAGGACAGACGCCAGTCGGGAGCGTAGCCAAAACCGGTCAGCGTGGATGTGAAGCGTTGCGGATCCTCTTCGTACGGCGGACCCTTCACGAGATGCGGCTGTTGCGAGGGGTTGCCGAGATCATCGTAAAAGCCGCCGACGCCCGGATCGGTCCAGTGGACAATGCGGTCGATGGCAGCGAGTCTTTCCGCTTCGCTGGAGAGCGGCGCCACTTCGGCGAAACGTGCAAGAAGCCAGCCCCTGTTGTTCAGCGGCGTCTCGAAACTGTCGAGCGTGGCGCCGCGACCGACCGCGATCGCACCATAACGTTCGACGCTCAACTGCTGTCGAATGCTTTGAAACAGCGCTTCGGCAAGAACGTAGACTCGCTGACGCCACTCTTGGGAAGGCCGCAGCTGCGCCTCGTCGAGGATCCGCGCGACGTCGGCGAGCGCCTCGCGCGATTCGCCGCTTTTCACCACGCGCAGCCGTTCGAGCGCCCGCTCTTCGATCGCCGTTTCGTGCAGCAGCCTGCTGCGCACGTGCGCATCGTAATAGGCGCGGTACAGCGCCTGTTGAAAGCGCCAGTTCCGCAGGTCTGCCGGCGATGCGCCGCGCTCCATTCTCTGGAACTGCTCGAGCGTCGCGTAGACGGACGCATTGGCCGCGAGCGCGCCCCTCCAGTTGCGCTCGAGCGCAAGCAGACCCTGTGCAAACGAGTCGGTGTAGGCGGGCCCGACGAAGTAGCGGCTGTACTCGCGCAGAATCTGCAGCACCTCGCTCTTCGGGTCCCATCCGAGCGCGCTCCACACCACCTTGTTCACATCGTCGTTGCACCCTTCTGAGTAGGTGATGAAGTCGCTTGCGTATGGCTGCGCGGCGCGGAAGATGATCGCGTCATCGATCGGCCGCGGATTAATCTGCTCGCGTTGTGACGTGAGCGCGTGCGCCACGTCCCAGTCCTGCACCGGATACTGGGAGCGAAGACTGTGCGTGATGTCCGGATAGTGCCGGATCGGATATCGCTTCGGCACTCGTGCGCGCAGCACCGGCAGGCTGTCGCGAACCTGAGGTCCAAAGACAACGCCGGAGAGCCACGTGGGTTCCTTCTGCAGAATCTCGTAGAACTGGTCCATCCACTCCTTCGTGAAACCCTGCGGCGACATCCACATCTGCAGCTTCGGATGAAATTTACGCAGGTTCGCGGTCTGCTTCTCCAGCATCGCCATCAGATGGCGCGGCTCGGTGTGACCAGGATCACCTCCGGGCACGAACACGGCGTCCACGCGAGGCAGTTTTGACAGAACATCCGCCCACTCTTTGAGGGCGAAGTCGACCTGTTTCGGATCCGCGTAGTCTTTGTCGAGCGCCGGGTACCAGACCCACACGTCAAGACCGTATTCGCCTGCGATGCGCGACATTTCAACCATCATCGGCATCTGCGGAAGCGGGAAGTGCGGGCTGTCCGCGGCGTCATCGGATCGCGGCGGGATCAGCTCGATCGCGTTGGTGCCGAAGATCGCAAGGTCGCGGATGTACTGCTCCCACATCGGCACGTCCCACGCGTCGTAGGAGTTGGTTTTCGGCCGGTAGCCAAGCTGGTGTCCTCGCAGCCGAACCTGGGGGGTAGAAACGATCGAGAAGGTAGCCGCCACTTGTACCGAGCCGCGAGTCATCTGCAATTCGCGCAGCAACCTGCCCGCGCCAAACAGAACTCCTCGCGAGTCGGCTCCCAGGACGAGCACAGTTGGCGTGGCACGCGCTCGAGCGTTGACGGTGATTCGATATCCCTCGGCGCCGGGCGGATTGGCGGGCGCGGCGTTGCGCAGCCCTTCGGCTGCCCAGCCTGAAGCAGTTGCGAGCGGTCCGATCGCGATGACGGGTGTTGTATCGACCGGCCATTGTGACGCCACCGGCAGTCGGATCGTCGTCCGCCTTTCTATCTCCTCGACCAGTACCCGCACTGCGGTTCGCTCGGGAACGGTGAGGGTAGGTGGCGTGACGATCGTGGCGCGCGTGAGATCGACCTCACCTTCGGCAGGGCCAGGGTGGGCAAGCAGGAGTCCTCGTTGAACCACCGCACGCGGCGATGCCAGAACGACAACCGCGGCCAGGAACAGGCCGTTGTACTTTCGCCAGTTCATCTCGGTCGCTTCGCTTGATGAAAGAAACGACTACGCCTCGCAGTTCAGCGACCAGTTGATGCCGAATCGATCGACAACCACGCCGAAACGCTCGGCCCAGAACGTCTTCTCCATCGGCACGACGATCGTGCCGCCAACTGCCAGCTCATTGAAGATCCGCTCGCCCTCGGCTGCGCCCCTGATGTGCAGCGCAAGTGAGATTCCGCGCGGCGCTTCGTACTGCAGGGGCGCCGTGTCGGCGCCCATCAAAACCTGGCCGCAGATTGTGACGCTTCCGTGCATGACCCTGTCTGCCCAGTCGGGCGGGACCTGATCTTCCATCGGCGATCCGCCATATCGAAACAGCTCGCCAACCGTTCCTCCGAAACACTGCGCGTAGGTGCGGAAGGCGGGCTCGCAGTCACCCTTGAAGCTCAGATACACATTCAGCTGCGGTGTAGTTGTCATGATGTTCGACCCTGTCGGATCAGGCTGAAGTGATCGCCGCGATCACTTTTCCCAGAAACTGATCGAGGCTCTCGTTGGAATCGATCCAGCGCACGACAACGACGAGGTCGTGCTCCCAGTCCAGGTACACCACGTTGATGCCATTGCCCTGGAACGTGACCGACGAGCGGGGCGCAGATGGGAACGGAAGCTTGTCTTCGGTGCCATCCGTCCGCTTTGCCGGGTTGTTCAGGTACCAGTTGCAGAAACCGTAGTCGACCTTGGCCGGACCGGGGGTCCGCGCCATCGCGACCCACTTCGCGGAAACCAGCTGCCGGTCTTCCCACCTGCCGTTATTCAGGAACAGATAGCCGAACCGTGCGAGATCGTACGCGCTGATGAACATTCCTCCGCCGAAATGCCCACCCCCAGTTACCGACTTCATGCGCTTGCCGTCGACCTCGACCGATGCGTTGTCGTACGCCTCCCAATGCCAGGTGGAGGATGCGCCAATCGGATCCATGACTGACGTTTTCAGCACGTCCGGTAGCGGCTGTTTCAGGACATAGAGTAATGAGAGGGCCAGCACGTTGACGCGCGTGTCGTTGTATTTGAAGAACGTGCCGGGTTCGTGGAGCTCGCGCTTCGCCCACTGCTCCGGTGTCTGGCCACGCGGCGGACGATCGGCCCAGTCCGGTTTCCCCCACAATGTGCCGGACCAGTCGCTTGTCTGCCTTAGAAGATGCTCCCAGGTGATCGGCGCGTTGTGCGCCGAGGTGAACAGATCGACGCCTGGCGGCATATAAGGGGCGACGCGATCGGTCACCGAACGGATGCTCCCACGATCGAACGCGACGCCGGCGACCGTTGAGAGAAACGTCTTTGTCACGCTGAAGGTCATGTCGGCGCGGCTGGTGTCTCCCCATTCGGCAGCGACGATGCCGTGGCGAATGATCACGCCGTTCGCGCCTGCCCGCGGCTGTGTCGGGCCAATCAGGGTGTTGTAGGGAGCCTCAGCGCGGAACTGGTTGACGATCGCGACCGACAGGTCCTTCGTGTTCGGATTCTCGTGCGCCACGGCAAACGCGATCGCGTCATCGAGTTTCGCCTTGTCGAGGCCAGCGGCCGACGGATCTTTCTTCTGCCACTCTCCTCGCGGCGGAAAGTAGGGCCGCTTCGGGGATTGCTGCCCAGCCGCCGTTACCGTTGCCGCGGCGATAGTGACGATTAGCAGCACCCCGGCACGCCGACGCAATCTACCTGCACGAATCATTTCTCGCTCCTCGCTCCGGCATATCATGAACCCGCTGTCCGTATTCAGCAAAGCCTTTGGACTGAATGATAGGTTGCTGACTCTTCGTGGAGGAACCATGTCGCGTTTGAGCGCTGAACAGCTCGAGGCCCTGCGCCTCATTGACAGTCCCACGGTCTCGAATGCGATCGAGCAATTCAACGTTCGTTCATTCGTCGAAGGTTACGCCGGGTGGGAACTGCGCTGTGCGTTTCCCGATCTCGGCACGACGATTGGCTATGCGGTTACCTGCACAGGAGACACCACGGACGCGTCGCGCACCGGCGATCGCGGTCTGATGCGATTATGGGAAGCTGTCGAAGCCGCGCCGAAGCCTGCAGTGCTTGTCATCAAAGACATCGGCAGCGATCGCACCCGCTCATGCCACATGGGCGAGGTGATGGCGACGACGGCGAAAGCATTGGGGGCGGTCGGCTGCGTCTCTGATGGTGGTCTACGCGACGTCGCGGAGGTCAGGGCACTTGGCGGCTTTCAGTATTTCTGTCCTGGCTTCGTCGTGTCACACGGCTACCCGCTGATCTGCGCCGTCAACGTGCCGGTCACAGTCGCTGGACTCAGTGTTACCCCCGGCGATCTTCTGCATGGCGACGTCAATGGACTCTTGACGATTCCAGGGGAGATCGCCGCAAAGGTTGCGGACGAAGCGGAGCGAATCCGCCGCGCTGAGCGCGACGTGCTCGAGTTCGTTCGTCGCCCCGGTCTCACAGTCGAACGATTGCGTGCTTTTCAGGAGCGATTCCGCCATTAGCACCGGTTCAGAGCGGCTGAGGCTTGCGGCGAAACCTCGCCATCACTCTGCGCGGATCGACGGATGGATGGAACCGACGGGGCGCGGGAAGCTGGAGGTACAGTATCGCGCCCGCCGACAAGAGACCCAGAAGCCACGAATGGATCCGGGTCGCACGCAGAATCTCGCACGACAAGAACACGTAGACGGAGAATCGCGCCCTCTCGTGACGACGAAGCATCAACCAGCCAACCATCGGCGCGATGATGAAGTAAACGAACGAGTCCCACGGATGATGGCTGCCGAAATTGAGCCAGTGCGTATGGAGAAACAGGGCGAGTGCGTGGAGCGCGGGACTCGCCAGCAGCGCGACCGTCAACACCCGGAGCCCTACAGGCCGCGGCATCTCCGCGGTTTCAGATTCCATGGGGCGAGTCTACGTCAGACAAGGACTCGTCAGTTCTGCGATAAGCTCTTCCGCATGAGAACCATTCGACGCGCAATCGTCCTCCTTTTTGTCGCGACCTCGTGCCTGGCACAGGACCTTCAGCGCATGGACGACGTCGTCCAGAGTTACGTCCGCGACAAGACGTTCATGGGCGCGGTGCTCGTCGCCCGCGGCAGCGATGTCATGCTCAGCAAAGGCTATGGGTCGGCAAACCTCGAGTGGAACATTCCCAACGCCCCGTCGACGAAGTTTCGACTCGGATCGATCACCAAGCAGTTCACCGCTGCGTCGATTCTCCTGCTCGAGGAACGCGGCAAGTTGAAACTCGATGATCCAATCAAGAACTACGTGCCCGAGGCGCCTGCGGCATGGGACAAGATCACCATTTTCAATCTGCTCACGCATACGTCGGGAATTCCAAATTTCACCAGTCTGCCCGAATACCAATCCCTGAAGCTGCGGGAAACGCCGGTCGCAAAGACGATCGCCGCCGTGCGCGATAAGCCGCTCGATTTCGCGCCGGGGGAAAAAATGAGCTACAGCAACTCCGGCTATCTCGTGCTCGGTCATGTCATTGAGCGCATTACCGGCGGCAGTTACGAGAGGTTCGTGAGCGACACCATCTTTGCGCCGCTCGGTATGAAAGACTCTGGCTACGACTCGAACACGGCCATCATTCCGCGCCGAGCCGCCGGATACGCGCCCTCCCCGGCTGGTCCAATAAACGCTGGCTTCATCCATATGAGCATCCCGCACGGCGCCGGCGCCCTGTACTCAACAACGGAGGATCTCCTTCGTTGGGAGCTGGGCTTATTTGGCGGCAAACTGATTTCGGCCGCGTCGCTTGCCAAGATGACGACGGCCTTTAAGAACGACTATGCGCTGGGCGTCACAGTGCAGACGACGAACGGCCGCAAACTGATCCAGCATGGGGGCGGTATCGAAGGTTTCAACACGCTCCTCGCGTACTATCCCGACAGTAAGGTGACGGTGGCGGTGCTCGCCAATCTCAACGGCGAAGCCCCGACACAGATCGCCACGAAACTGGGAGAACTGGCGCACGGAGCAACTGTGCAACTCACGACCGAGCGGAAGGAGATCGCGCTGCCAGTCGCGACGCTGTCGAAGTATGTCGGCACCTACGAACTCGCGCCCGGCGTCAACATGATGATGCGGCTTGTTGACGATCACCTGACGACGCAGCTCACTGGTCAGCCGCAGTTTCCCGTCTTCGCAGAATCGCAGACCAGATTCTTCTTGAAGGTAGTTGACGCCCAGCTCGAGTTCTTTACCGATGCGACTGGCACGGTCACCCACGCCGTGATGTACCAGAACGGCCGTGAGCGCAAAGTCCCGCGAATCAGCGCCACCGTCGAGAAGTAGTCCGGCAGCCATGAGCACATCGTCCAGTTGAGGAGTGGCATGACGGAGATCTCGAGACGCGACTTCGTCGCGCTGACCGCCGCGGGTGCAGTCGCGACCCCGCTGATCCTGCGCAACGAGTTGACGCCGGCGTCGGCTGCGGTAACGGCGCAGGACATCATCGATCGCCTGAAAAAGCAGATCGGCGTGGACTGGGGCAGCGACGACGTCGATACGTTCAAGGCGGGCGATCCATCGACCGTCGTCTCAGGTGTGGTGACGACCTCGATGGCGACACTCGACGTGCTCCAGAAGGCCGTTCAGGCCGGCGCGAATCTAATCATCACGGCGGCGCCGACGTTCTATTCGAGAGCGGACCTGAGCACCCCCGCGGGACGCGGGTTCGGTGCAGGTGTTGCCGGCCGCGGAACGCCGCCTCGCGCCCGAGGTCCTGGCGCGACATCCGCGCCGTCGCCGGCGACGGTGAGCGGTCCTGGGACGGGCGCGTCGGCTCCGATGCCCCCTGCTCCCGCGATGCCGCAGTCGATCGTCCCGCCGCCGACGCCGCCAGCGGCGGCGGCTTCGTCCGCTCCCCCGGCGGCCGACCCGGTCTACGCCGGTAAGAACGCTTTCATCGACAAGCACAAGCTTGTCGTCTTCCGCCTCATGCAACATTGGAATCAACGCAAGCCAGATCCGCGCGCGCAGGGACTTGCGGCGGCGATGGGTTGGACGAAATACAAGACCGGTGAAGACGCACTTCGCTATGAAGTGCCCGGCATCACGCTCGATGCGCTCGCCAGCCAGTTGAAGAAGACGCTCGGCATCCGCGGCGGCCTTCGCGCAATCGGTGACCGAACGATGACGGTCCGAAAGATTGGACTGCTCCCGGGATTCACGTTGATTCAGGCGTCGATCGCGATAATGCCGGATGTCGACGTCATCATCGCCGGCGAAGTCCAGGAATGGGAATCGGCGACCTACGCGCAGGACGTCGCGTTTGCCGGCGTGAAGAAGGGATTCATCTCGATCGGCCGTGTGGTCAACGAAGCGCCCGGGATGCAGGTCTGCGCTGACTGGCTCAAGACCATCGTCTCTGAAGTCCCGGTGCGATTCATCTCCGCCGGTGATCCGTACTGGAGGCCATTGTGAGGGCCGCGCTCACCGCCGGCGACGTCGTCAATCGGATCAAGACGGTGATGGCGGTCCAGGGTGTTCCGTGGAACGATGCGACGACGCGCGATCGATTCAAGTTCGGCGGGCCGGATACCGTCGTCACCGGCATCGCGACGACGTTCATGGGCACGTTCGAGGCGATCACGCGGGCGAGCGAGCGCGGCCTCAACATGATCATCACGCACGAGGACACCTACTGGAACGATCCAGACAACACGGTGATCGCTGAAGCCGACACGGTCGTCTTCAAGACCAAAGTCGACTTCATGGCGAAGCACGACATCGTCGTGTTCCGCATTCACGATCACATGCACAGGCAGCGTCCCGACTTCACGTTTTCCGGCACCGCGCGCGAAGTCGGTCTCGATCCGGCGACCGAAACCGCGCCGAACTCGCACCGATTTGTCATTCCTGAGACGACGCTCGGCGAGCTCGCGGCGCGAGTCAGGAAGATCCGCGGCGACGACGCCATCCGCGTCGTCGGTGATCCCAACGCGAAGGTCAGGCGGATTGCCACCGGCGCCGGGATGGCGACGCCGGCCGCAAATGCGCCTGACATCGACGTGGTGATTGGCGGCGAGCAGCGCGAGATCGAAGGCACGTTCGACAGCCCCGAGTACGTGATGGACGCGGCCACGCTGGGCGTGAACAAGGGCTGGATCATCATCGGACACAACATGTCCGAGGAGTCGGGCATGCAGGAGATGGCCGACTGGCTGCGGCCGATCGTGCCCGAAGTGAAGGTCGCGCACGTACGCGCGGGCGTCGTGTACTGGGTGCCTGAATAACTACTTCTTCAACTTACCAAACTCACGCTCAGCGAACTCGATGAAGACCGGCCAGTTCGGCGCGTCGGTGTGGGGACCGGCATGCTGCCGGAACGTCAGGTCGCCGTCCATCAGTCCGGTTTCGATTTTCGGGAACTCGGTCGTGCCCAGCCCCTTCTTTCCGAGCAGGCGATAGACAGGATCGGCGCCGACGCCGGCCATGAACGTGCCCTTCGCGTCGACCCATGCGTCCATGATGTTCACCGGCTGCGTCGCGCAGGGCCCGCGGTTCTGCTGGCAGCGAGGATCGTCAGCAGTCATGAGTTGATAGCTGCCATCGGGATTGGTGAGTGGTCCGCTGCCGGCGCTCAGGAACAAGGGGCGCGGAGCAACCATGGCGATGAGCTCGTGCGAGTCCACGGGCAGCGTGTCCCAGCGGCCGCCGTACTTCATGAAGTTGCCGGCCATCCAGTGATACTCGGTCGTGCCGTTGAGGTTCTCGATGACTTCTCCGAACCGACGACGATGCAGCTTCGCACCGCCTTCACCGGACGAACTCACGTATCCGATCGCAAAGCGATCGTCGTAGGCCATCGTCACGAGCGTCGCCTTCCCCCAGCGTGAGTGCCCCTCGACGCCGACGCGTTTGGCGTCCACCGCCTTGTCGGTCTCGAAATAATCCATCGCGCGATCCGCGCCCCACGCGAGGGCGCGCAGCGAGCCCCAGTCGTCCATCTTGCGCGGCTGCCCCTTGTTCATCAGGCCGATGATGCCGACGGTGAGACCGCAGCCGCTGTCCGCTTGAATGCTCGACGTGTTCAGCATCGCGTAGCCCCAGCCTTTCTGGAGCAACTGTGCCTGCCAGTTCGGACCCGCCGGTCCGCGCGCAGCGGGAGCGGCGCCACCAGCACCCGCGCGTCCGGCGCCACCGGCCCGTGCGGCGAAGTTCGGAGGCGGCGGGCACGGGTTCGGCGTGTTGTTCGGAGGCATGGGATTCGGTCCGCCGCCACCAAACTGCATGACGATCGGCACCGGTCCTGTCGCGTTGGCCGGCGTCACCAGCGTCATGCCGATGTTGACGGTGATCGCCGGATACGACGAGTTGTCGACGTGTCCGATCAGCTGCTTCGTGATCACCGGGATATCGCTGATCTGCTGCGGCGCGGCACCGAAGAATCCGCCGCCCATCGGCATCCCCTTTTCGCTGCTGACGACTTCCCACTTCACCGTGGGCATGTTCTTCGGCACGCGTCCGTACACCTCGCGATCGAAGAACTCCTTGATCTCCGCGCGGCGCTTCGTCCACTGTGCGGCCGTCGTCACTTTTGTGCCGTCGTTCATGATCAGCGGATCGGGCAGCGTGGGATAGGGCGTCGCTTTCGCTTCGTCGTACGTCGCGGCCTGGTACGCATCCGGTCCGGGCGGGAAGCCGGAGATCTTGAGGAGTTGCATTTGCCGATCGTGATCCTGCTGGCTGGTCAGCATGACGACGGAGGACTCGCGGGACTTGTCCTGCGCCGCTGCGCGAACAAGTGCCGCGGCGCCAAGACCGACGACAGCCAAACTCAGTGTCCATGGCAACGAGGCGTGCAGTCTGCCTGACATGTCGGTCTCCTGCTAAAGCCAGCACATTTTTATTGAAGTACAATATATCAGTGCGGTTCTCGTGGGACGCGAAGAAGGCTGCCGCCAACCTCAAGAAACACGGGGTATCCTTTCCTGAGGCAGCGACCGCGTTCGAGGACAAGCTCGGCGCCTACTATCCGGACGCCCAGCACGAAGACCGCTTCATCCTCATTGGCTACTCGCGCCGTCACCGCCTGCTTTACGTCGTGCACGCCGAGGTCCAGCAGGATGTGATTCGCATCATCAGCGCGCGTCGGGCAACGAGCCATGAAAAAGCGCACTACGAGAACGATTGATCCGCTGGATCATCCCGTCGACTTCGATCGCTTCGGTCCGCTGCGCCGGAATGCCTTCGCGGGCGCTGGAGAACCGGGCGGGCCGTCCTTGTTGGCCCTCTGGGAAATGCCGCAGCTTGCCACCGACGCGGTGTTGATGCGGCGCGGCCGGCCCGTCAAGGGGTCGAGCCGGACGTCGACCGTCAGGTCGGTGCGGTTGCCCGAGGCGCTGTGGAAGGAGATCGAGCGGGCCGCGCGCGCGAAGCGGCTGAACCTGCATCAGGCCATGCGCGCGGCGCTTCTCGGATGGCTCCGGCGTACGGGCTGAAGCGCACCGGCAATTCAAGTGGCTGCGTCAGCTTCTTGTTCTGAAGATCGACAATCGCGATCTTGGCTCACTTACTGAGCGTCGCGATAGCCGCTTTCGCGGCTTCCGCCACGGTGACCAGGGAGCCGAAGCGCGACTGCCGATCGTCATTGACGAGCGTCTGAAGTCGAGGAACTGCTTCCTTGGCGTGCAGCGCCTCGAGCGCATAAATCACCAGCACGCGGTGTGATGGATCGTCGTTGTCGAGCGCGGCGATGAGAGGCGGAATTGCGCTCTTGTCTCCGATTTGTCCGAGGGACCACGGCACGATCGATTGCGTCTCAGGATCGTCGAGGAGCGGCACGAGCAGCGCAACGCCACGCGCATCACGCAAATCGCCGAGCAAATGCGCCGCGTAATAACGGTCTGCGGCAACCTGGCGCTCGAACCGATATCGGCCGTCGCCAGACGCGGTCGCGATTCCTTGACCCAGCGGTCGCTCCGACCGGTCGCCAAGGATACTGGCGATCGTTTGTAGTCCGCGGGGATCGCCGAAGCTGCCGAAGATGAACGCGACGTTGCCGCGGATGTGACGATCCTGGTGACCAAGCCAATCGGCAAGCGGCGGCAGTACGCTCGCATCGTGCATCGCCACGATGGCCTGTCCGATTGCCATCTGCTTCCAAAAGACCTCTTCGTTCTTGAACTTGTCGACGAGTGCAGTCGAGCTCTGCGTGCTGTCGACAGCCGGCGCCTCGGCTTCGCGCGACGCAATAAAGACCAGTCGCTATTGACGGCTGCCGCGATTGCCGTGCCGGCTGCGAGCTGTTCGCGAGCTTGACTCGCCGTTACCCGTATCCCAATCGGCGTCGTGACGGCCCCCGCCGGCTCCGCGACAACCCGGCCCCGCAGCGACGCGCCCGGCCCGGCGGTGAGCGCGAGATCGAGGTCGTGGTCTTTCACATCGATCATCGTGTCGACAAATACGCGCCCCTCCTGGCCAGGGCGCGATGCGTGCGGTTGAATGGTCAGTCGATACGCACCGGGGGGCACGCGCGGGATTTCGAAGATGCCGTTTGCGCCGACGACTGCGACAGTCGCTCCGCTTCCGAAGCCACCGAAGCTGCGAAACAGCCCGACGTCGAAGCCCTCAGTCGACCGACCCGAGGCGCCGGTGACAGTTCCCTTCACCCGCACAGGTATGACCGTCAGGAGCTTGATTTGCACCTTGGCTGCCGGACGATCGACCGCGTTCACGAAGGCTGCCTGCGAAACATCGAGCGTCGACGGATAGAACGTGGTTCCGTACACGCGCGCAGGAAGGGGCCCCCCGTTTGGGAACGTCGGCATGGCCTCGGCCGCCATCACGTAATCGCCAGCAGGAAGATCGGAGATTCGAAATGCTCCTGTTGCGTCGGTCGATGCGGATGCGGTGCTGCGACCCAGACGCTGGGAGTTGCGTAAGGCCTTTTGCACTTCCTCGGCTGAAAACGCCTGGACCTGTGCCCGTGCCACCGGCGCGTCGTGTTCATCAACAACCACGCCGACGATGACCGCGTTGCCTTTCGGCTGCTGAATTGGATGCGCGAACGGAATCGGCCGGTATGCGAACGCGAGCAAAACGAATGAGGCGGCAGCACGCATTTCGCCCTTCAAGGACTCCCGTCGAGCACCTGCGCGAGCAAGGCCGCCTCGCAATCGGTGGCTTGCCGACCGCAACTGCTGTTCACGAAGACCGCTATCGAAATCCGTCCGAGTGCCGTGTCCGGATACACAGTGGCGCAGACGTTGTACCCCGGGCCGCCGCCCCCATGATGATAGTTTCGGCCCCGTCTCGATAAAAGATCCGCGTACACACCCATCCCGCCACGGTGATTCTCGTCTGGTTGATCCGAAAGCGGCGATAACGTCAGCATCTGCGCGAGGGTATCCGGCTCGAGCACATCGCCGGCAATGAGCGTGTCGAACACGGAGGTGACGTCTTCAGCTGTCGATGCAATCAGTCGCGGTGCGCACCAGCCCGGATGGTACCGACCGCGCACATCGACAAGCCGTCCGTCGGAGGTCACCTCCGAACCGAACCCTGGAACGCATCGCATCAGATCGTCGAGGTCTTCGAGCACCGACGTGTTCTGAATCGCCAGCGGCTGGGTCACGAACGCGCTGACCACTTCGGCGAATGTCTGACCTGTCACCCGCTCCATGACATCGATGAGCAGCATGTATCCGACGTTTGAGTAAGAGAAACCTTCGCCCGGCGCGAAGAGCATGCCAGCCGGCAGGACGGCGTCGAGGAATTGCTGTCGCGTCCACGGTCGATCTGGATGGGCACGAACGGCGTCGTGATATGCCGGCAACGGTCCATAATCGCGAAGACCACTCGTGTGACGAAGCAGGTGCGTCAGCGTGATCGTATGCGGAATAGCCACGTCCGGCAGCCACCGCCGGGCCGCATCGCCGAGTCGTAGCGCTCCAGTCTCCACCAGGCGCAACACACAAATCGCCGTCAGAGTCTTGGTGATGCTGTAAATCGGAAAGACTGCGCGAGGTGGAAAATCGGTCGGTATCGATCGGATCTCGCCGTTGACGCGAACGGCAGCCGATACTCGGCCGTTCCCGACGGCATCGCTTGTGGCTGCCATGTTTGGGTCTTACGCTAGCACGCTGCCCCGCTCGCGTCGCCAAAGCGCACTTCTCTCTCCTTGACACACTAGGAGAGACTCGCTACTCTCTATGTCCATCTAGGAGAGTAGCTCGTGACAAGTAAATGCGCGTCCACGCTTGTGGTCATGTCTGTGTTGCTCCTCGGAGGGACGGCAGTCCCCCGCTCGCAGGACGCCGACGAAAGCCGGTTGGCACAGGTTCACCGCGAGGCCGACGAACGGTCGTCGGTCGTGACCTACGCGTTCTTTCTCACCGACGTCCACGGACCGAGGCTGAGCGGCTCGCCTTCCTTCCGTAAGGCGGCCGACTGGGCGCGACAAACGATGATCGAGATCGGCTTGACTAACGTGGAAACGATGTCCGCGACATCGCCAGAATGGTCGGAACCAGGCTGGGCATACACGCGATATGGCGTGCGGCTCGTCGAGCCGACATTCGCGACGCTCGACGCGATTCCGGGCCCGTGGTCGGCTCCAACCGGGGGGCGGCGCGTCGGCGAGCCATTGTTTTTCCAGACACCCGGCCGATCGGGGCTGCCAGTCGACGAAATCATCGCGCGCTTCAAAGGAAAGCTGCGCGGCAAGATCCTGATGCTCAGCGATCAGATCCGGCCGATCGAGGATGCGTGGCGTCCCGTGGCAGCCGCAGAACTGGCGTTCCGTCGAACGAGCGATGCGGATCTCACCGCGTTGCGGCAACCGCTTCCGCCTCCTCCGCCCCCTCCGGCCGCCGTGGCGCCGACGCCGGCGTCGCCCCCTCGGCCGCAGCGGACGCGAGAAGAAGAAGACAGCGACACCAGGAAGTTCTACGCGTTCCTCAGGGACGAAGGCGTGGTGGGCTGGCTCAATCCCACGATTGGCGATCGCGGAACCATTGTCGCCTTCGGACCATTTGGGAGACCCGGCTTTCAGCCACCACCGCCTCCCGGATTCAACCTCTCGGTAGAGAGCTACAACCGGATTGTGCGGCTCATGAAGAACAGCGTGCCGGTGAAGCTCGAGATCGAGCTCGAGAGCGAGTTCCTCGACGATCGTGGACACACCAACGTGCTCGGAGAGATCGCAGGGAGCGAAAAAGCAAAGGAAGTCGTCCTGGCCGGCGCCCACCTCGACTCCTACCACGTCGGCGCGGGTGCGACGGACAACGCCGGCAACTGTGCGATTCTCCTCGAGGCGATGCGTATCCTGAAAGCGTCGAACGTGCCGCTCGCCCGGACGGTGAGAATCGCGCTATGGGCAGGTGAAGAACGAGGACTGCGCGGGTCGGCCGCCTACGTGAACCGGCTCAAGAGCCGAACCGACGAGCGCTTGTATCTTTACTTGAACGCCGACAGCGGCAGCGGCCGCATTCGAGGCTTGCAGGTCCAGGAACGGCTGCAGTTCGCTGCCGTTGCCGAGCGGTGGCTGGCACCGTTCGCCGCCAATGGCCAGGGCTTCGTCTCGGTCCGACGCTCACGTGGATCGGATCAGGCAAGCTTCGAACAGGCGGGTCTCGCGACAGCTGTTTTTCTGCAGGATCCTCTGTACGGCCCACGCGCGTACCACACCAACATGGATCTGTTCGACTATTTGATCGAGGGCGATCTGAAGCAGTCGGCGCAGCTCGTCGCATGGGTCCTGTATCGAGCGGCGAACGAACAATAACGACGGCAAGAACGGTCGCGTCCCGGTGATCGTCTGGCTGAATCTCAACAGCAAACAGGAAGTCGACGAACTGTTCGAGCGTTGGAAGGATACCGGGGCGAAGATCGTCGAGCCGGTCGAGGACAAACCGTGGAAGCTGCGCCATGGGGCACAGCGCTTTCGCGCAACGAGAGGTGTAAACTGCGGCCATGAGCACTTACACGCTCCGCATCAATGGCCAAACACATCAAATAGAAGGCGAGCCCAACGACAGCCTGTTGTCGGTACTCCGCTACGAGCTGGATCTAATTGGATCCAAGTTCGGATGTGGTGAGGGCGCGTGCGGCGCCTGCACAGTGCTCGTGGACAACCAGGCAATGCGGTCGTGTGTGGCGCGTCTTTCCGCCGTCGCCGGCAAGACCATCGTCACGATTGAAGGGCTGGGCGGCAATCAACTCCATCCCGTCCAGCAGGCGTTTCTCGATGCCGAGGCGTTCCAGTGTGGCTACTGCACGCCGGGGATGGTGATGGCGACGGTGAGCCTGTTGCGTACCAATCCGACACCGTCAGAGGCCGACATCGCCCGCATCATGGATCGCAACGTCTGCCGCTGCGGCACGTACCCGCGTATCGTCCGCGCCGTGAAGATGGCGGCCGAGAGGACGAGAAACACCGAAGGCGCAGAGGTGCGACGATGAATCGTCCTGTCGATATCGAGGTCGAAGTCGAACGGTACGAATTGATCGAACCGGCGCGCTACCGCTTCGAGGTCGAGCGCCGCGAGTTCATGCGCATCTTCGCGGTGATGGGCGCCGGCGTACTCGTGCTCGCGTCAGTGCCAGGCTCCGCGCAGGAATCAGGCCGGACCGGCCAACAGTCGGCCTCGAGTGACGTGTCGGCATGGGTGCACATCGACGAGCGCGGCCGCATCACCGGCTATACAGGCAAGACCGAGATCGGCCAGAACATCCGGACGTCGCTGGCGCAGGCGATCGCCGACGAACTGCGAGTGCCGCTCAATCGTGTGTCGCTCGTGATGGCCGATACCGATCTGGTCCCCTTCGACCAGGGAACGTTCGGATCGCAGTCAACGCCGAGAATGGCGCCGCAGCTCGCGCGTGCTGCCGCAGCCGCGCGCGAGATGCTGCTCGATCGAGCAGCGGCACAGTGGAACGTCGACCGCGCCACGCTCGGCGTCAAGGACGGACAGATCGTTGGACAGGGGCACTCCGCAGGCTTCGGCGAGATCACGAAGGGACAGAAGCTCGTCGGCGCGGTTCCTGCGGGTGTGTCGCCGTCGCCAGTCGCGCAGTGGACGTCGCGCGGGACCGCTGAGAAGAAGGTTGCCGGCGTCGACTTCGTGACCGGACGCCATCGCTTCACGCCGGACATCACGCGCCCCGGAATGCTGTATGGCGCAATCATCCGGCCGGCGGGATACACCGGTACGCTCACCTCGATGGATGACGGCGCAGCGCGTGCACTCAAGGGAGTGACGATCGTTCGCGACGGCACGTTCGCCGGTGTGGTTGCGCCGACCGAGCGGCTCGCACGCCGAGCCGTGACCTCGATCAAGGCGGAGTGGAGCGTTCCGTCCGACCTTGCCTCATCGCAGACGGTCTATGAGCAGTTGAAGAAAGCCGGCAGCACAGGTGGTGGACGCGGCGGGGCACCAACAATGGCTGGCGACATCCCGGCCGCACGTGCAGCGGCCGCAAGAACACTCGACGCCAGTTACCGGATTCCGTACATCGCGCACGTCCCGCTCGAGCCGCGCTCCGCGGTCGCCGAGTGGAACGACGGCAAGCTGACGGTCTGGACCGGCACGCAGCGGCCATTCGGTGTTCGAACCGAACTGGCGGAAGCCTTCAGGATTCCCGAGACACAGGTGCGAGTCATCGTTCCCGACACAGGATCCGCGTACGGCGGGAAGCACACTGGTGAGTTCGCTGTTGAGGCCGCGCGGCTCGCAAAGGCGGTGAGCAAGCCGGTGAAGCTCGTTTGGACGCGTGCCGAAGAGTTTGGGTTCGGCTACTTCAGACCCGCGGGCGTCATCGAGGTCAAGGCCGCTGTGAACGGCACCGGCCGGATCACAGCGTGGGAATTCGATAACTGGAATTCGGGCCCCTCTGCAATTCAGACACCGTACGACGTTGCCAACCGCCGGATCCAGTTTCACCAGTCGGAGTCACCGCTCCGTCAGGGGTCGTACCGGGGCCTCGCGGCGACGGCGAACCATTACGTACGCGAGATGCACATGGACGCCATCGCACGCGCGCTCGGTGTCGACGCCGTGGAATTCCGCTTGACGCATCTCACGGACGAGCGAATGCGAAATGTGCTGACCGCCGCAGCGCAGAGAGTCGGCTGGCCGAAAACATCCTCGCCTGACCGCGCGCTCGGTATCGCGTGCGGAACCGAGAAGGGCAGCTACATCGCGACCGCCGCGGAATTGTCGCGGGCGGACAAAGGATTCAAGGTCGAGCGACTGGTCGTGGCGTTCGAATGCGGCGCAATCGTCAACCCCGACGGATTGAAAAACCAGGTTGAAGGATCTGTCGTCCAGGGTCTCGGCGGCGCGCTGTTCGAAGCCATCGAGTTCGCCGGAGGCAAGCTGGCGAACGGAACGATGGCCCAATATCGCGTGCCGCGGTTCAAGGACGTCCCGGTAATCGACGTCGTGTTGCTCGATCGCAGGGATCTTCCTTCTGCCGGCGCCGGCGAAACGCCGATTGTTTGTGTGGCGCCCGCAATTGGATCCGCCGCGCGCAGCTTCGGCACCGTCGCGACAGAGCTGCCGGTCAAGCTCCTATGACCAATATCGATCGACTCTCCGGCCGCCCACTTTTTGCGCGAACCGCACGGTCAGGACACTAGAACGCGACGGCGACTCGCAGGCCGGCACCCCTGCGAGTGGGTGTTGGACCAACGGCCATCGCGACGCGGTTGCGAGCGCCTCGATCGAATACCACAGTTGGCTTCCTCTTGATCGCATCCGTGATGCCGCCGATGGCAAAACCCACCGGGCCCGTGATGAGCGCCCCGAACGCCGCGGCAAAGTCGGGTCCGTCGAAACACAGGTCGAAGACGGCATTCGGATCGTGCCTGCAGGGGGTCGCCAGAACCATCGTTGCGCCGGTCGCAAATCCGACGGCGTAACCGATCAGCGCGCCGTTCCAGAAGCGATCCTTCCGGCGCTCGACTCGCTGCACATCGGCAAGCGGCACCACCAGCCGCGTCGGGCCGTCGTCCACCACCAGCCCTTCATACCCGACGAGCACGACGCGGCCGCGGATGGTGTCGGGCGCGCTGACGCGCGTCACGATAACGCGTTCACCGGCGCCGATCGGGAACGACATCGGTGTCGGGACAGCCGGTTGCCCGTGCGCGGCTGCCGGAAGCAGCAGCGCGATCGTGACGAACCAGAGATGGCGATTCATGGGTCCTCCTGATCCGGGCGGCCCGGGGAGTGGCCACGAGGAACTTCAGCGATCAGCGTAGCAAGCGGATCATGAAGGAGTCCTGAACGAACCCTGAAGAATGCTGTGCGCGCGTGGGGATTGCTCGGCGGGATCTTGTAAATATCAGTAAGGTCGCCATCGTCGACTCTTTCTCCGCAAGAGCGCACATCCGATCTGCTCGGTCGTCGTCGGCCTGGCTGTCGAATTGCACAACTGTCGAGTACACCGCCGGCGGGAAGCGTTTCAAAGGCGAAGAGCGGAATTGTCCGCAGTGGGCGCGGAAATTTCAGCAGCAGCCTTCCATTACGGCGGGACAGAAGGATCGTCTTAATGGGTCGCCGGGCGTCTGAAGTCACTCGCCTGTTGGCGAGCATATCGGTCGGACTCGGACTGGTGCTCTGCTCAGGAAGCGCCTTCGCGCAGGCTGAGTGGATCGCCACTGACCTCGGCACGCTGGGGGGCAACTCCAGCACTGCGTATGGCATCAACGAGGCCGGTTACGTTGTCGGTTCGAGCTTCACGGGCAGTAACGTCCAGCGCGCATTTGTGTGGAGCCCGA
>Ga0105249_10001031_pt1 | contig 24647 bp, 21 predicted proteins | sample KBSS44metaG_FD_81522 | JGI IMG/M metagenome (GOLD analysis project Ga0105249, IMG submission 81522) | Switchgrass rhizosphere microbial communities from Kellogg Biological Station, Michigan, USA - KBS S4-4 metaG | ecosystem: Host-associated > Plants > Roots > Rhizosphere > Soil | place...
GACAACCGTGACCAGGCACGCCGCAAAGATCCTTGTCATAGTGCAACGCTACGCCGGGTAATACCTTGATGTGGTGGATCGATACGGCCGGGTGAGGCTGACCAACCCGGACAAGGTGCTGTATCCGGCGACGGGCACCACAAAAGCGGAAGTGTTCGACTACTACGTCAACATCGCCGAGGTGATGATCCCGCACATCGCGGGCCGCGCGGTGACCCGCAAACGCTGGCCCAACGGCGTCGAGGAATCATCGTTCTTCGAAAAGCAGCTCGCGTCGTCGGCCCCCGAGTGGCTCGACCGCGCCAGCATCACCCACAAGTCCGGCACCACGACCTACCCGATCATCGACACCGTCGAAGGTGTCGCGTGGCTGGCGCAGCAAGCCTCGCTGGAAGTTCATGTGCCGCAATGGCGGTTCGTCGACACGGGCGGGAAGGAAGGGGCGGGAAAGAACGAGCAGGGGCCGGCCACCCGAATCGTGTTCGACCTCGATCCGGGGGAGGGCGTGACTTTTCGCCAGCTGTGCACGGTCGCCCACGAAGTCCACGATCTGCTCACCGACATCGGGCTCACGACATTCCCGTTGACCAGCGGCAGCAAGGGCCTGCATCTCTATGTGCCGCTCAAGGAGCCGATCAGCTCGCACGGCGCATCGGTGTTGGCCCGTCGGGTGGCGCAGCAGCTGGAAAAGACAATGCCCAAACAAGTTACGGCGACGATGACCAAGAGTCTGCGCGCGGGCAAGGTATTCCTCGATTGGAGCCAGAACAACGCCGCAAAAACGACGATCGCGCCGTATTCGCTTCGCGGGCGCGAACATCCAACGGTCGCGGCGCCCCGGACCTGGGACGAGATCGCCGACCCCAAACTGCGGCACCTTCGCTTCGATGAGGTGCTCGAGCGGGTCGAGCGGGACGGCGACCTTCTGGCTGAGCTCGATGACAGCGTGCCGGTCGACGACCAGCTGACCAAGTACCGCAGCATGCGCGATGCGTCGAAAACCCCTGAGCCCGTACCAAAAAAAGCGCCAAAGGCCGGCGATAACAACCTGTTCGTGATCCAGGAGCATCATGCCCGCAGGCTGCACTACGACCTGCGCCTGGAACGCAACGGCGTGCTGGTGAGCTGGGCGGTGCCCAAGAATCTGCCCGACACCCCGGCGGTGAATCACCTTGCCGTGCATACCGAGGACCATCCGCTGGAGTACCTGACCTTCCACGGCACCATTCCGAAGGGCGAGTACGGCGCTGGCCAGATGATCGTCTGGGACACAGGAACATACGAGACGGAGAAGTTCAACGACGTTCCCCCGGATGGCTCCGCCAAGGGCGGCGAAGTGATCGTCACGCTGCACGGCCGCAAGATCGAGGGCCGCTATGCGCTGATCCAGACCGACGGCAAGAACTGGCTGGCGCATCGGATGAAGGAGCAGAAACAGCCACAAGCCGGGGATCTGCTGCCGATGCTGGCCACCGAGGGCTCAGTGGACAAACTCAAGGCGAGTCAATGGGCGTTCGAAGGCAAGTGGGACGGCTACCGTGTCATCGTTGAAGCGAATCGTGGGCGGCTGAGCCTGCGATCACGGCGAGGCCGCGACGTCACCCACGAATATCCTCAATTCGAAGCTCTTGCAGCCGATCTCGCAGATCATCACGTGATCCTCGATGGTGAAGCCGTAGCGCTCGACGACACGGGCGTGCCGAGTTTCGGTGAGATGCAGAACCGGGCGCGCTCCACCCGCGTCGAGTACTGGGCGTTCGACATCCTGCACCTCGACGGCCGATCGTTGTTGCGCGCCAAGTACTCAGACCGTCGCCGCATACTGGAGGCGTTGGCCGACGGCGGCGGGATCATCGTGCCCGACGCGCTGCCTGGCGATGGTCCGGAAGCCATGGAACACGCCCGCAAGCACCGCTGGGAAGGCGTGATCGCCAAAAAACGCGATTCCACTTATCAACCCGGCCGACGCTCGTCGTCGTGGATCAAGGACAAGATCTGGTGCACGCAAGAAGTGGTGATCGGTGGCTGGCGCCAAGGAGAGGGCGGCCGGTCCAGCGGGATCGGCGCACTGATGCTGGGCATTCCCGAGGACGGCGGGCTGCATTTCGCGGGCCGGGTCGGAACCGGCTTCACCGAAAAGGAACTGACCAAGCTCAAGGGCATCCTCACGCCGCTGCACACCGACGAATCGCCGTTCAACACACGGCTTCCCACTCAGGACGCCAAGAACGTCACGTTTGTCCGGCCCGAACTGGTCGGCGAGGTGCGCTACAGCGAACGCACTTCCGATGGCCGTTTGCGCCAGCCGAGTTGGCGCGGCCTGCGCCCGGATAAAGTTCCCGATGAAGTGCACTGGGAATGATGCAGTAAATCCGGCGTTTATGCAGGCTTAGCTCGGTACCTTTGGAGCAAAGCATCGGCTTTTAGAGGGGGCGAGGCACCATGGCGGGCGAGATTGCGTCTGAGCTGGCAGCCGCCGGTTTCGAGGACGCCGTCGAAATCGGCCGCGGCGGCGGCGGCGTTGTGTACCGCTGTTACCAGAAGTCGCTCGGACGAATCGTCGCCGTGAAGGTGCTCGCGTCCAATCTCGACGAAGACGACCGCGAACGTTTCATGCGTGAGGGCTACGCGATGGGGGGCCTTTCCGGCCATCCGAACATCGTGAACCTGTGGCAGGTAGGCGTCACTGAGAGCAGCCGGCCGTACATCGTGATGCCCTATCACTCAGCGGGTTCCCTCGCAGCGCGAGTACACCGCGACGGCAGGATCTCGTGGCCCGAGGCATTGCGCATCGGAGTGAAGTTGTGCGGTGCGTTGGAAACCGCCCACCGGGCAAACACACTGCACCGCGATATCAAGCCGGCGAACGTTCTCGTCAACGATTACGGCGAACCGCAACTGAGCGATTTCGGGACCGCGCGCATCGCCGGTGGATACAAAACGGTGACCGGGTTCTTCACCGGCACGCTCTCCTACACCGCGCCGGAGGTCCTCGAAGGCAAGCCGCCGACCGCCAGGGCCGACGTGTACTCACTTGGTGCGACGATCTATGCGCTGATCGCAGGCCACGCCGCGCACGAGCGCAAGACCGACGAGGAACTCGTCGCGCACTATCTTCGGATCACCTCGACGCCGGTGCCGGATCTGCGTGCCGAGGGCATCCCCTCCGACGTGTGCGCTGCGATCGAGAAGGCGATGTCGCTCGATCCGACCAAGAGGCAGGCGTCGGCGGAGGAATTCGGCCGCGAATTGCAGTTGGCGCAGCGGCACAACGGCTTGATCGCGGACCCGATGGCCCTCAGTGAGCCCGGCCAGCCTGAGCCATCCGGCGGCACGCAAGCGATGCCGCTGTCGGAGCCCGTCAGCGCGGCCCCTCCGCCTCAGCCGCCGGCCCCGCCCCCTGCTGAGTCGACGGCGTCGACGCCACCGCCGGATCCGAATATGTTCGCGCACACCGCATCGGTCAGCGCGTCGAGCCTGCCGTGGCAGGCGCTGAGGCCCGCTCCCGCGCCGGAGGGTCCGCCGAAAAAGCCGGATCGCAAGCGGCTCCTGATCGTTGCGGGCGCGGCAGCGGCAGCGCTGTTGTTGGTGATCAGCGGCGTCTTCATCGTCACGTCGTCGCGTAAGACCACGGGCGGCGGAACTCCGCCACCGCCGACTCAACCGACGGTCGAAGCGCAGGCTGGTTGGCGCCCGATCGCGGATGCGCGTGTTGCGCTCGACGCGGTGACCGCCACCGAGGCCGACGGGACCATCTGGATCTTCGGCGGAATGGCCGCAGATAATCGCGTCACCGGAAGCCACGAGGGCTATGACCCTGCCATCGACAGCTGGAAGGGCGGCGAGGATCTACCGGTCCCCGTGCAGCATGCGATGTCGGCGACCTGGCAGGACACCCCGATCGTGCTCGGTGGCTGGCGAACCGAGGGGGCCAACGCGAAGGTCGCGACCGATCGCGTGTGGCGGATCGTCAACAGCCGTTGGACGGAATTGCCGCCGCTGCTGCAGCCCCGAGCCGCAGGGGCGGCGGCGGTGGTGGGTGACCGCGTCATCGTCACCGGCGGTGTAGATGCCACCGGCAAGCTGTTGAACACCACCGAGATCTTCGACGGCACATCGTGGAGGCTCGGCGCCCCTGTTCCGACTCCGCGGCAGATGTTGGGCGCAGCATCAGACGGCAAGCTGGTCTACACCGTCGGTGGCAGCAACGGAACCGCTGAACTGGCGGCCGTGGAGGCGTACGACCCTGCCGCGGACACATGGACGACCCTGCCCGAAGTGCCGGGGCGACGCAGCGACTTCGGCGTGGCGATCGCCGATGGACGCATGGTGGTCGTGGGAGGCGTGTCCCAGGGCGAGGTCCTCAACAGCGTGGTCGCCTTCGACCTCGCCGCTAAATCGTGGAATGGATTGCCGGACTTGGGAACTGCGCGACACGGGTTGGCGGTGGCCGGTGTAGGGAAGAATGTGTACGCGATCGGAGGATCGACCAGCGCAGGCGATGACCAAGTCACGTCATCGGCTGAAGCGCTGAAGCTGGCCCCGCGCAAGCCGCAACCGGCTCCGCAATGGCGCTCGCTACCCGATGCGCCGACTGCGCGGTTGATGACGGCGTGGGCGGTGCTCGGCGACGAGATCTGGGTGGCAGGTGGGATGAGCCACGGCGAGACACTGCAAACGGTTGAGAGCTACAACACCCAGACTGGAGAGTGGCAGACGCGCCCTCCGCTGCCTATCCCGCTGCATCATGCGACCGCGGCAACCTACCGCGGTCAAATGGTGGTCATCGGCGGCGCTACTGAAAACCTCGCCGAGGCGTCGAACAAGGTTTTCGCCTTCCGCGACGGTAAGTGGACAGAGCTTCCGCCACTGCAGCATGCCCGGGCCGCCTCCGCCGCGGCCGTCGTCAACGACAAGCTCGTCGTCGTCGGCGGCCAGAACGAAAAGAAACTCGTCCCGCAGACCGAGGTATTCGACGGGAAGTCGTGGACGCAGGCGGCCGATCTGCCGACCCCCCGCGAGCACCTGGCGGCGGTGTCCGACGGCGTCTACGTGTACACGGTGGGCGGACGGTTCTTGAGTGCCGACGAGAACTCGTCGGCGTTTGAGCGATTCGATCCGGGATCCGGGAACTGGGAAAAGCTCGCGAACATGCCGACGCCGCGCGGGAGTTACGGCGCCGCGTTCATCGATGGTCGGATCGTTGCCGTCGGCGGCGAGGAGCCGACGCGCGTGTTGGCCACAGTCGAGATGTATGACATCGCCAGCGGGAAATGGCGGTCGGTGGCGCCGATCAACACCCCGGTGCACGGCGAGGCGGTGGCTGCAGTCGGCTCGGCTGTCTACGTCATCGGGGGAGCCGACCGACCGACACACGAAAGCCCGGTCGCGACCGTTGAGGCGCTCGACTTCACTTAGCGTCGCGCAGCTGGGCGATGGTGACAGCGCCACGCCGCAGTGCCTCGTTGGCCAGCCGGACCCGGCGGTCGCCCTCGGACGGGATGGCGAACTTGTCGTAGAGGTTCTGCAGGTGCTGCTTGACGGCGGCCTCGGTGACAAACAGCTCGCTGGCCATCCGCTTCACGGATGCGGGCTCGGGGAACGGGTCGTCGGAGACCAGGGGTCGGCACAACACGACGAGCACATCGAGTTCGCGCCTGGTCAGCTGCGGCGGCTGCTCGATGGGTTGGGCCGTCACGGTTTCCTCGTCGAGCTTTCCTGTTCCGGAGTCGCGCACCTCCCAGAAGATCAGCTTTGACTTGCCGACCCGCACCTCGTCTCCGGACCGCAGTACGCGTTCGGCGGTGATGCGATCGCCGTTGAGATACGTGCCGTTGCGGCTGCCCATATCCCGGATCGACCATGCAAACCCGAGGTTCTCCAACACGGCGTGCAACCGCGAGACGGTTTCGTCGTGATCGAGGGGCACCTCATTGCTCGAGGCCTTACCGATGGTCACCCGCTGACCGGTCAAGGGGATCAGTTCCCGGCCCGACGGCTTCGACACTTCCAAGTGGCACGACATGGTGGCAATTCTGACCCAATCGCCGCGGGTCGTCGGACAATTCCTCGACGACCCGCGGCGCGGGTGCGGCCAGGTCACGCGGTCTGGGGCGGACCGAGGACCTTCCGGACGGCCGCGATGGCACGCTTGACCGGCGCTGTTTCCAGGATTGGTGGCCAGGGCCACTCGCTACGCTCCCGTCCGCGTGGCGCCTTCAGGAAGGCGAGCCCGAGGACGAAACCGAAGATCAGGTGCCCGATCAGGGTGATCGTGACCGTGGCAGGGTTCAGCGGGAACATCATCTCCTCGCCCCGCGGAAGCAGGGCGACGGTGGCGATCAGCCCGGCCCAGGTGGGGAAGACGGCGAAGGCGACTGAGGCCAGTACCGCGTAGACACTGCGCCACCGATCGATGCCCAAGGCGAACGCGACGACGAAGAACGCGCCACCCAGTCCGCCGGCATCGCCGATGTAGCGCCATATGTAGCCGACCGCTGCACTGCCGGTGGTGTCCGGCTCGCCGGTGACAAACGAGCCCATCACCGGGATGAAGTCGCCCATCAGTCCGAGGACGTGCACGGCGAACAGCCGGGCTCCGTCATAGACGATGCACGCCACCATGCCGGCCATCAGGCCACGGCCGACGATCATGTCGGTCCGGTGGGGTGCGAACACGACGAGCGTGCCCAGCAGGGCGGTCAGCACAATGACGGCTATCGATGTCGTGCCCTGCGACACCAGTCCGGAAACGTCGACCGAGATCCCGAGGATCGGCATCGACGCCAGCAGGAGGATCAGCGCCATGCGGGCAATCTCCCACTTGGTGGGCGGCTTCGGGGTGGCGCGCAGGTCGACATAGCGCTGCCGGACGGTGTTGGCGACCTTGGCCACAACCGGCAGGTCGAGCGCGCGCATCCGAACCGTCTTGCCGTCCATGCCACTGATGGCCTTCGGCAGCGCCTTCGTCGGCAACTCGGGCAGGCGCACCCGCGTTGTCTTGGCGTCGATGGTGCGCATCCGCACAGTTTCTTCAGGGGCTCGACGAGTCGTTGTCGTAGTCATGGCATTCATCGTCGTTGCGATGCCGTAGCTGCGTAATCGCCGGAAAGCCAGATTTCCGTCGCGGAAGGGAAGGTTTTTCTATCCGCCAGGTAAGGGTCAGCGCTGACCGCGCGGTTCAAGCGCGGACTTGACGTCGATGATCGGCGTCCCGTCGACCGCTTCCAGTCCCTGCACGCGTACCCGGAGGGCGTCGACCGCCAGCACCGTGACCTGGTGGATGCCCAGCGGGTTCGGCCGATGCTGCGACCGGGTCGCGAACACACCGCGCACCGGCCGGCTCATGTCGCCGCGCGGGTGCACCTGCAGCACGGTCCTGTCGGCCAGGTGCAGCCAGGTGACGACGACGATGTCGTCGCCGGGCCGTATGCCGTCGAGCGCGTTTCCGACGGCGGGCTCGAAGACCAGCCAGCAGTCGGGCGCGCCCTCGTCGCCCTGCCGTGCGGCAGTGGCCGGATCGGCCACCGGCGACTCGACTCGTCCGATCGGACTCAGTACAAAGTCAGACTTCACATTCGCCGATCGTCAGGTGATCGTCACGCCGCCGTCGACGACGATGGTCTGGCCGGTGACGAAGCCGCCTGCGTCGGACGCCAGCCACACCAGCGTTGCCGCCAGCTCGACCGGATCGCCCATGCGGCCCAACAACACTCGCGGCTTGAGGCTCTCGATATAGCCGGGCTTGTACGCGTCGGTCATCTCCGACTCGAAGAATCCCGGCGCGATCGCGTTGACCCGGATGCCCTTGCGAGTTCCCCACTGCTGGGCCAGGTCTCGGGTCAAACCACTGATCCCGGCCTTGCTCGCGCTGTAGGCGGCCTGCGGTAGCCCGGCCGTCGTGATGCCAAGCACGCTGGAGATGTTGACGATGGAACTGCCCGGCTGCATCACCTTTGCGCACGCCTGCGCGGCCCAGTACGAGCCGTTGAGGTTGATGTCGACGACGGCGCGGAACTCGTCGGGCGTCTCGCGGGTCGCGGGCACGGCGGTGCCCACACCGGCGTTGTTGACCAGTACATCCACCCGGCCGAACTCATTCATCGCGGCGTCCACCATCGCCTGACACTGCGAGGGATCGGCGACGTCCGTCGCCACCGTCAGCGCCCGGCGGCCTGCCGCCTCGACGAGACGTGCTGTGGCATATAGCTTGTCGACACGCCTGGCGGCCAGCACCACATCGGCACCCGCCTCCGCGCACGCCTGCGCGAAGGACACGCCAAGGCCGGACGACGCACCGGTGACGATGACGACCTTGTCGTCGAGTCGGAACTTGTCGAGTACGGACACCCGGTCAGGCTAGCCGACGCGTTTCGGCGATATCCCTCGGCGTAAAATCGACGTGCCCGGGGGCAAGCCGCGCCCCGTACCGCCACGTTGACGATGAGCCCGATAGCCGACACCCGCCAGATTCACCTGCCAGAACGTACTCGGGTCGAGATCTCGGATCCCGCCGATGCAGACGAGTTCCTCGAAGACCTGTACGGCGTGAAACTGCGGCTCTCGCGCAGACACGCCGCTCGCCGCGAGGGCTTGCTGTTGAAGCACGCGCGGACGGACGTCGGGGTGTTCGCGATCGACGAGATCTATTCGGCCGGTTACGTGGAGGCGTCACCCGATCCGCTGAACAAGGTGGTCGTACTGTGGCCGACGAGCGGCGAGGTATGGGGAGAATGCGACGGCTTGACCGGCCAGGCCCAGCTCGGTGACATCGCTCTGGTGTCTCAGCCGCACCTGCCTCATCACTCGCACGCTCAGGACGTGTGCCTGACGTCGGTGGTGCTCGATCAATCCCTGGTGGCCGGTGTCGCCACCGGCCTGCCCAGCAGTCAGGCGCCGCTGCCGGTGCGGTTCTCCAGCTTCCAGCCCGTCGACGCCGTAGCGGCACGGCTGTGGAAAGACGCCGTCAGCTTTGTCAAACACAGCATGCTTTCCGATGGCGCAGTCGCGACGCCACTGGTGCTGGGGCAGGCCAGCAGGATGTTGGCGGCGGTGACGCTGTCGACCTTTCCCAACACGGCGATCACCGGCGCGACGCCGTATGACCGCACCGACGCCAAGCCGGTGCTGCTGCGCCGCGCCATGGAGTTCATGGATGCGAACGCAACCAACGACATAGGACTGGCCGATATCGCCGAGGCCGTCCACGCCACGCCGCGCGCCGTGCAGTACGCGTTCCGCAAGCATCTGGAAATCACGCCGATGCAGTACCTGCGGCGGCTGCGACTGCACTACGCCCACCAAGAACTCATCGCCAGCGATCGGATGCACACCACGGTCACCGACATCGCGGCGCGCTGGGGATTCTCGCACACCGGGCGATTCGCGGTGCTGTACCGCCAGACATACGGTCATAGCCCGCACGCGACGTTGCGCGGCTGATCGCTTAGTCCGCTGGACGCCTCGGCGGACAAGTCAAAGTCCAACGAGCCCAACATGTTTCGAATCAGGGAAACGACTTAGCCTCATTGAGTTCGATGCTGCGCTCGCGCAGCGTTTCGTTCGTGGTTTCCAGTTCCTCCACCGTCGACTGCAGTTCCTCGTTGGTGGTTTCGAGTTCCTGATTGGTGGACTGCAATTCGTCGTAGGCCGCCTCGAGCTGACGGTTCGTCGCAACGACCTTGTCCTGCAGCGCTCTTGTCGCGGTCACGTCGAAGAACACGATCGAGACGCCGAGCACTTCGTTGTCGCCACCAACGAGGGGGTCGATGTGGATCTGGAACCACACGGTGTCGGCGCCGGGCCGATGCCACGCTACGTCCTGAATGCGGGCAGACTGCCTCCCGGCCTTGGCCCGCTCGAGGTAGGTCCGTAGTTCGAGGGGTCGGCCCGACGCCTGGAGACCACGCAGCAATGTGATGTCGCGGGCCGACCGCCCGAACGTAGTCCTGGCCTGCTGGTTGACCATCGCGACGGTGTCCTCGCCGGTCACCACAATGTGCGCGACGGGACTCGCGTGAAAGGCCAACTCGCCAACCGTCACTAGGCCGGGCATGTCGTCCACGCCCTCGTCCATTCGTCGACCGTCTGCCGCTGACCCGAACATACTTCGCTACAGCTGGTTCTCTGGACCAATGACCGCCCAGACCGTCTTACCGGACGAGGTCGGTGCGTTGCCCCATGCGCGGCACAGCGCCGCAACGATGTGCAGGCCCGATGGGCTGGGATAGCGTTTCTGCTCCTCTCGCAGCCCCGCGGGGATCGGATTGGAGTCGTGGACCGCCACGGTCACCGCCGACCCGTCGAACTCCAACCGAACGTCGGGATCGCTGTCGGTGTGCTGCAAGACGTTTTCGACCAATGCGGTGACCACCACCTTGGTCACCGGGATCAGCTGAGGCTGCGACCAAGCCGTCAGCCACTCCGACGCAAGTTCGCGTGCCCGGCCCAGGCTGGCAAGCTGTCGGACCAACGCGGCACGAGCGCGTCGACGCAGCCGGGGCGATTCGGCACCCGACGCGGCTGCGATCGCGGCTGCGGCGCTCGAATACACCGGGACATAGCGAGCGATGCCGTTGCGGGCGATGGCCGAACGCCCAGCGGGATGCCCGCACACCAACATGATTGGCACTTCCGGCCAGGTGGCGACGTGCCATCGCGCGCTGGTGAACACGGCCAAGGCGGATTCGGCGGGCACGTCGAGATGCGTGACGTCGACGATGACCACCTTGGGCTCGTCCAGGGCCGCGTTGATGATCTGGTCGCGCAGGCAGCGGTAGGTGCTGCTGTCGAGGATGCCGCTCACCGTCAGGAAGGTCGCGGTCGAATTCACCGTGTCAGTGGCAACGCTCAGCGCACTACGAGGTGCGTCCGTCACGGTGCTCACCGCCGGAAGCTGTTGCCGATGGCGGCTTTCCGAGATCGCGCATAGCGGCAGATATTCGCGCTCGCGTCAATTCCTCGGCCGTCTGGTTCAGCGCGCCTCCAGTGGAGGCCCCTGCCGCCACCCCCTTACGGAACTTTCCGTTGAGGTAGGTACTCGTGCTAGCCATTGTGGACTGGTTACCCGAACCCCCGGGGGATAACCGCTTTCTGGCGTTGACATTAGGCCGTTTTCGAACGCTGGCGCCGCGCCCTAGAGCTTGGCGATGACCTTCTCGGCGAACCGCTCGAGGTGGCGGATCTTGGCGTCCAGGGGCTCGGTGTCGTGACCCATGACGTACGGGTATCTAAAGCCGACGATGACGTCGGTGACGCCCTTGTCTTCGAGGCGCTTGATGCCGTCGAGGGTGTACGAGTCGACCGAGATGACGTGGATCTCGAACGGTCCTGTCCGCCCCTGTTCGTGACGAATCTGGTTGAGCCGCTTGATCAATGCGTCGAGTTCCGCCGGCTCGCCGCCGCCGTGCATCCAGCCGTCGCAGCGGGCAGCGCGCCGCAGCGCGGCGTCGGCGTGGCCGCCGACGAGGATCGGGATCGGCTTCGTCGGCGCGGGCAGCATTCTCGTTTTCGGGATGTCGTAGAACTCGCCGTGGAATTCGAAGTACTCACCGGAGGTGAGGCCCTTGATGATCTCGATGCATTCGTCCATCCGCTTGCCGCGCTTCGCAAACGGGACACCCATCAGTTCGTAGTCCTCCGGCCACGGGCTGGTGCCGACGCCGAGCCCGAGCCGGTTGTCGAACAGCGCCGCCACCGACCCCGCTTGCTTGGCCACCAGCGCGGGCGGGCGGATCGGCAGTTTGAGAACAAAGAAGTTGAACTTCAGCGTCGTGGTCGCCGCGCACAATGCGCCCGCCATGACGAACGCCTCGATGAACGACTTGCCGTCGAGAAATTCGCGGCTGCCGTCCGGGGTGTAGGGGTACTTCGAGTCCGACTCGAACGGGTAGGCAACGCTGTCCGGGATCGTCATCGCGTGATATCCCGCGGCCTCGGCCGCCTTGGCGAGCGGGATGTAGTAGGTGGGGTCGGTCATTGCCTCGGCGAATGTGAAGCGCACGGGGCAATACTAGAACGTGTTCTAATCCAACGTTTACGGATGGCTGCGGTGGGAACGTCCTTGGTTATGAGCGCGGTGACGAAGGCCATGTACCTGCCCCTGCAGATTGCGATCAGCGTGGCGGGAGGCTTGCTGGCCGGCAAGGTCTTCACCGAGGTCTGGCAGCGCATCAGCCCGTCGGACCAGGAACCGCCGGACCCCAAGGACCTCAACCGGTCGGGTCGCGAGGCCATCACCGCCGCCGCACTCCAAGGCTTGGTGTTCGGCCTCGTTCGCGCGCTGGTTGACCGCGCGGGCGCGCACGGCTACCGCGCAGTCACCCACCAGAGCCCTGAGTGATTCCCGGCATCATGGCGTAGGTGCGTACTTGGCTGACCCGCAATGTGCGGGTGCTCTCCGCTGTCTCGTTTCTTCAGGACGCGGCGAGCGAACTGCTGTATCCGCTGCTGCCCATCTACCTGACTTCAGTGCTTGGCGCGCCCGCAGCGGTGGTCGGTGCTGTGGAAGGCGCGGCGGAGGGCGCCGCGTCGCTGACGAAACTGGCGGCCGGCCCGTTAGGTGACCGCTTCGCCCGGCGGCCGCTGATCGCGACCGGGTACGGCATGGCGGCACTGGGCAAGGTGATGGTGGCCGCGGCAGCGGGGTGGCCGGGCGTGCTGGCGGGCCGTGTTGTCGACCGGCTGGGGAAGGGAATTCGCGGCGCGCCACGCGATGCGCTGTTGGTGGTCGACATCGACGACTCCGCGCGCGGACGGGTGTTCGGCTTCCACCGCGCGATGGACACCTTGGGTGCGGTCGTGGGCCCACTGCTCGGACTGGTCGGCTACGAGCTGCTGGACCACCAGATCCCGCCGCTGCTGTGGATCGCTGTCGTGCCAGCGGTGTTGAGCGTCGCGATGGTGTTCCTTGTTCGCGAGACGCGCCGGGCGCTGCCACCGGCAGAGCGACGCGCGGCGTTCGCCAGGGTGCGTGACCTGCCTGGCCGCTATTGGCGGGTGACCACGGCGCTGGTGGCGTTCGGGCTGGTGAACTTCCCCGACGCGCTGCTTCTGTTGCGGCTCAACGAGATCGGCTTCTCGGTGGTAGAGGTGATCTTGGCCTACGTCACCTACAACGCGGTGTACGCGGTGGCGAGCTATCCCGCCGGGTCGCTGGCCGACCGCATCCCGAGGCCAGCCGTGTTCGCCGTCGGGCTGGTGTTCTTTGCAATCGGCTATACCGGGCTCGGGCTGACCTCGGACACGATGACTGCCTGGCTGTTGATCGGTGTCTACGGCTTGTTCACCGCCTGCACGGATGGCGTTGGCAAGGCGTGGATTTCGTCGCTTGTCGGTTCTGATCTGCAGGCAAGCGCGCAGGGAGTCTTCCAGGGGGCCAGTGGTTTCGCGATATTAGGGGCCGGGCTGTGGGCTGGCTTTCTGTGGGGCGCCGACGGCCGCCTGCCGTTGCTGATCTCGGGAATCGTCGGCGGATTCTTCGCAATGGCGTTATTCGTCGTCGGTCTGCGCGGTTACCGGACGGCGATTTCGTCGAGCGCGAACGGCGGTGCCCCGACTCCGACGACTGAGTAGCCACCCTGCGGCGTGCGCTCGGTGATCCGGGCGGCGGCCGATCGGTTGCCGATGGTGACGACGGCCTGCGCGGGAAATGTGTCGGCATCCAACTGTTCGAGAATCACGCCCTGCCAATGGTATTGACCGTCGATGGGATCGAAGTGACCGGTCAGCCGGACCCGGGCGTCGCGACCGTCGTCGCCGATGTGCACGGTGGCGCGGCCGTCGTAGAGGTCACAGTCGGCGATGCGTGAGCTCAGGTCAAACGCGCGCCGGATGTGTTTGGCGACGCGTCGCCATTGAATGCGTGCCGGCCGCTTCTCGCTGAAGTAGCGCTGGGTGCTGTAGCGCACCTCGATACGGGTGGCCTCGGTGGCGGCCATCACCTGCAAACACTTTGCGATGTAGCTCTTTTGCGCCGCCACGTCCGGCCCGGTGACAAGAAAATAGTTCGGTAATCCGTGGACCGCTACCCCGAGATAGGGCACAAGCCCGACCGCATCGCGATCGGTACCGTCCGGGGTTGCGCCGTCCGTCGCGATCAGCACCCGGGCGTGTGGTTGCTCGGCGGCTCGCAACGTCCAGGTGTGCGTGCTCTCGTCGAAGGTCGGACTGAGCCGGGCGATCCTGTCGGCGTTGACGAATGCGACGTCGTCGATCTCGCTCACAGAAAGCGACTGCGCTTCCACATCCGTCGCGCGATCGGTCCCATCAGCCCGACCTCCTCGAGAAACGCTGCCAGCGGGGCGAACCCGGCGATCTGGGTTTCGTGACGATGCGGGCTGGTGCGTGCCATCCGGCGGGCCGCGCGGGCGTCGAGTCCGACGCGGCGGTACGGGACCTTGTTGGTGAACAGGAAACGGAAGAACAGCCCGCCCACCCCGTTGATGTTGGCCACAAAGAACTTCGGCAGCCGCCGCATATGCGGTACTCGCTTGCGCAGCCCGTCGCGGGCGAACTGGATGTGCCGGGCCTCTTCGGTGACGTGAATTCGCATGAGGCGCTGCACCATTGGCTGCAGCTCGGGGTCATCCATCATCTGGCGCTGCAGCGAGTCGAAGATCTCCTCGCCGATCAGCGCGGCCACCCACAGCATCGGTCCCTGGAAAGCAAAGGGCAGCGCATTGATGATGACGCGCTGGTAGTACCTGGGCCGCACCGGCTTTGCGCCGACCCGCTCAATGGCCTTGCCGAACATCACCATGTGCCGCGTCTCGTCTCCGAGCTCGGTCAGTTCGTAATGCGTGGCCCTCGCGGTCGGATCTTGATGCATCATCTTGCGCAGCAGCGCCTGGTTGAGGATGTTCTCGAACCAGATGCCTGCCGACAGCGTGTTGACCAGTTCCTGGCGCGACAAGTCGATCCGCTGCGAGCGGCTCATGTTGTCCCACAACGGCGTGCCGTACAGCGACACGGTCCTCGGCGGCAGGAAGAACTTGTCGGGATCCAGCGGCGCGTCCCAGTCGATGTCGACGATCGGGGCGTACGACTTCTTGACCGATCCCTTCAGCAGGCGCTCGGAGAACTCCTCGCGAGTGGGTGCAGTCATCAGCGGCCTCTCTCGTCGGTCCCTTCGACGTTGTGCCCAAAGGTAAGTCTGGCAGTGCTGATAGTCAATACCCGGGGTACCGCATACTTTGGGTAACCGCTGGTCAATGGCATACTCGGCCGCGTGACGCGGCAGATCCACGTGATCGGCATCGGCGCTGGCGATCCGGACTATGTGACGGCGCAGGCGATCGATGCGCTCAACGACACCCAGGTGTTTTTCGCGATGGACAAAGGCTCCCAAAAGGACGACCTGGTCGCGCTGCGGCGGCTGATCTGCGAGCGCTTCATCCGCGAGCCCGGCTACCGGTTCGTGGAGCTGCCCGACCCGCCGCGCGCGAAGGATGGCGATTACAAGCAAGCGGTTGCCGACTGGCATGCGGCGCGGGCGGCGGTGTGGGCCGACGCCATCTCATCGGAGCTGACACCCGGCGGCGTCGGCGCGTTCTTGGCGTGGGGAGACCCGTCGCTGTACGACAGCACGCTGCGGATCCTGGACCTCGTCGCCACGCGCGTGGACATCGACTACGACGTGATACCGGGCATCACCGCGATCCAGGCGCTTACGGCGCGACACCGCATCCCGCTCAACGACGTCGGCGAGTCGGTGCTTGTCACCACTGGCAGGCAACTGCGGGAGGCCGGGCTGTCCGGCACGGCGGTCGTGATGCTCGACGGCGACTGCTCGTTTCAGGGCTGCCCGCCACGGACGCGAATCTGGTGGGGCGCCTACCTGGGCACGCCGGATGAGCTGTTGGTGTCGGGCACCGTCGCAGAGGTGGGCGACAAGATCGTCGAACTACGGGCCGACGCGCGCGCCCGGCACGGCTGGATCATGGACACCTACCTGCTGCGCCCGGCAGACTAGCGGCCATGGGGAGCTTCCTGCTGCGCGCAGCGCTCACCGGGGTCGCGCTGTGGGTGGTCACCCTCATCGTCCCCGGCATCAGCTTCGTCGGCGGCGACACCACGCTGGCGAGGGTCGGCATCATCTTCGTCGTCGCGGTGATCTTCGGGCTGGTCAACGCGATCATCAAGCCCGTCGTGCAACTCATTTCGATCCCGCTGTACATCCTCACGCTGGGGCTCATCCACATCGTCATCAATGCGTTGATGCTCTGGATCACGTCGCGGATCACCGACCACACCACCCACTGGGGGCTGTACATCGAGGATTTCTGGTGGACGGCGATCTGGGCCGCGATCGTGCTGTCGATCGTGAGTTGGCTGCTGTCGCTGATCGCCGGCGACCGCGTACGGGATTGATCGGCACACTGGTCTCATGCCGGAATTACCTGAGATCGAGGCGCTGGCCGATCATCTGCGCCGGCACGCCGTCGGACTGACCATCGGCCGCATTGACGTGTCGGCGCTGTCGGTGCTCAAGACGTTCGATCCCCCGATCAATGTGCTGCACGGTCAGCCCGTCACCGCTGCGAACCGCTGGGGTAAGTACCTCGGCATGCAGGCCGGCGATCTGCATCTGATCACGCACCTGTCGCGGGCGGGTTGGCTGCGGTGGTCGGACAAGCTGGCGGCGGCACCGCTGAAGCCGGGCAAGGGTCCGATCGCGTTGCGGGTTCATCTCGGAATTCCTGGTGACGCACCGGTTTCTCATGTCGCCGCCGGAGCGGCTCCGGGTTCTCATGTCGCCGCCGGAGCGGCTCCGGGTTTCGACCTGACCGAGGCGGGCACGCAGAAGCGGTTGGCGGTGTGGCTGGTCGACGATCCGGCCAAGGTGCCTGGCATCGCGGCGCTGGGCCCGGACGCACTGTGGCTGAGTCCCGAGGATTTGGCGGGCGTGCTCTCCGGGCAGAGCGGCCGGATCAAGACCGTCATCACCGACCAGAAGGTGATCGCGGGAATCGGCAATGCGTACAGCGACGAGATCCTGCATGTGGCCAAGCTGTCGCCGTTCGCGACCGCGGGCAAGCTGACCGATGCGCAACTGTCTGCGTTGCACGACGCGATGATCTCGGTGCTGTCCGACGCGGTCCAACGCTCAGTCGGACAGAACGCTGCGACGCTGAAGGGGGAGAAGCGATCGGGGATGCGGGTGCACGCCCGCACGGGTCTGCCGTGCCCGGTGTGCGGGGACACCGTGCGTGAGGTGTCGTTCGCCGACAAGTCCTTCCAGTACTGCCCGACGTGTCAGACCGGAGGCAAGGTGTTGGCCGATCGTCGGCTGTCGAGGCTGCTCAAATAGTTTCGGCCACCATCCGGCGGGCTTCGCCGAGTCGCCCGCACGCATCGAGGGCTTCCACCAGAGCCAGGTATCGCGCGGCGAGATCGGCGTACCCGGCGGCATCGCCGTCCGCCTTGGCCACCATGGCCCGGCAGTTCAGCCGGCACAGATCGATGGCGGGCACAGGACCGGGCAGCGCCATGTCCGCGACCTCGTCGGCGATGCGGCGCGCCTGCACCTGGTCCGTCGGCGATGCTCGGTCGAGAAGAAGCTTGATCAATGTTTCTGCGGTGTGGCCGATCATCGTTGGATTGCCCGCACCAAGTTGACTGCGGTAGGCGCGCCGAGCGTCGTCCAGTGCGTTCTCGTAGGCGCCGTTGCGTGCGGAATCCACGGCCAAGTCGGCCATGACCGAGCACAGCAGGAAGGATTGAATCCTGTGCTTCTCGATGCCTGCTCGGGCTTCCTTGAGCAGGCCGATGGCCTCTGCACGCGCCGCCGGGTCGGCGCGCAGCAACACGGTACCGTGCGCCCATAACGCCGAAACGATGCCGAAGTTGTCCCCGAACTCGCTCGTCTGCCGCAGCGCTTCCCGAGTCTGGTGGACCAACTCACGGGCATCGTCGAGACCCATTACAACGAACCAGGATCGGCCGGTGAGAACTTGTGCGTACGTCACGGGATGCAGGATTCGCGCCTGCTCGATCGCTTGCCGGAAGTGCTCCCGGCCGTTTTGATAGTCGCCCGTATAGATCTCGATTGCGGCGCGAACCGAGAGCGTCTGCGCTTTCGAGATGACTGCTTGTTCGCCGGCCAGTCCATTCTGGCGGTCGATCGCGCTCAGGGCCGATCGGAAGTCGCAGGCCAAGAATTGCGCCCAGGTGACGCTGTGCAGGATTTCCAATTTGATCGAGTCCGGGCATTCGATGCGATCGACCATTGCCGCGAGTTCCGATGCCAACTCAGCGGCATCCGAGAGACGGTTGTGATTCGTCGACAGAGTGATGACCTGGCCCGCCGTCCCGAGGGCCAGCGATAGCAAATCGTCTGCCCGCGTGGTCAATTCGCGCAACTCGCGATAACGGTCGTCGGTATCTGCTTCCCCGCCGACGAGATGCGCCGTCGACGCGAGCATGGTGCGCGGCGCAATACGCATCGACACAATCGAATCGACGTCATCGGACATCTGGTCGGCGAGTTGACGGGCTTTCGCCCAGCTCGCCCGTGCGGCAGGCAAGTCGCGCAATCGCAACCACTCCGCTGCGCGCATGTGCCACGCGTAGGCGGCGCCAAGATCACCAGACTGTTCGAGGTGAGCGGCGATGAGCGCCGCATTCTCCTCCGCGGCCGCCGGGTTGCGGGCCTCGATCGCCGCCGCGAGCCGCCTGTGGGCCTGGGCCCGGGTTGCCGTCAGCTGAGACTCGTAGGCAACCGTGCGTACCAGCGGGTGACGGAAGCAATACTGTTGTCGTGGAACGAATTCCGTCTGGTCGATCAGCTCTGCGGAGACGAGGTCGGCGAGGTGACTGGATTGTGGGTCGGGAAGTAATGCCTGTAGGCCGTCGAGGTCGAACTGGGTACCGATCACCGCCGCGGCATTCAGGATTGCCTTCGCCGAGCCCGGGAGTCGATCGATGCGCGCCGCGAGTACGGACTGCACTGTTGCGGGAACAGCGATCTCATCGACGCTACCTTGCAACCTGTAGTCGCCGCGCCGGCCGGTGAGGATGTCGCGGCCGGCGAGGTCGCGAACGATCTCCTCGGCGAAGAACGGATTTCCCGCGGCCCGGTCAGCAATGCGTTCTGCGAGTCCGGCGACGGTCGGATGCCCGCCGATCAACCCGGTGATCAGTGTTACGACGGTCTGGTCGGTCAGCGGCTGCAATGCCACTGTGCTGTCCGAAATCGGTTGCAGCGCACCGGTGTACTCAGGTCGGTAGGTTACGGCGAGCATTGCCGCGGTGGCGTGCAGTTCGTTGGCGAACTCCGCGAACGTGGCGTCGCTGGTGGGGTCGATCCAATGCGCGTCCTCCAGCACGAACACAGTTCGTCTCGGACGCGCCAGTACGGCGTTGATCATCAAGGCGACCAGACGGCGGCGGCGAACGTCGACGCTGACGCCGATTGTTGCCGTGTTCGAGTCGCCGATACCGAGGAGGTCGAACAGGACCTGGGCGTCTTCGGAGTCCGTCGCGATGTCGCCGAGCTGCTCGGCTACCTGGCTTAGTGCGGCGTCGCCGCCGAGCTGGTTGATCCGGAACATCGCGCGCAACATCCGCGACAGCGCGCGGAATGGCACGTTTGCGGTGTGTGCCTCACACCGAGCCACCACCACGTCGGTACCCCGGGTCTGCACCCAACCGCTGAACTCCCGAATCAGTCGGCTCTTGCCAAGACCGGGTGCCCCGACGACTCCAACCACCAATCCCTGCCCGACGTCGAAGGAGTGCTGTAGTGCGGCCATCGCGGGCTCGCGGCCCAGCATGGGGCCGTAATCGCGTACCGCGACGCTGCGATCGGATTCGACCGCGTGCAGGTGTCGCGCAGGGACAGGGGTCGGTTCGTTCTTGATCCGGACCTCTTCGACGGGCCCTAACCGAGCGGCCTGCTCGACAAGCTGCGCGGTCGACAATGAACACAGCACTCCACCGGCCGGCGCCGCGGCCTCCATCCGTTGTGCCATTCCCACCGGATGCCCAACGGCGGTGTAAGGGTTTGGCCCGATCCCGATTTCACCGGTAATCACTTCGCCGGAATTCAGTCCCACACGCAATTGCATATCGATGCAGTCGCGCCGATGTAGTTCGGCGGAAAGGTCTTTCGCGACCGACTGGATCTCGAGCGCGGCAAAGCACGCACGCAGCGCGTGGTCCTCCAACGCAACCGGGGCGCCGAACAACGCCATGAGGCCATCGCCGGTGAACTTGTCGACCGTCCCGTGGTAGCGCTGTACGACAGCGCCCGCGCGGTTCAACAGTTCGTGCATGATTTCCTGAAGCCGTTCGGCGTCGAGCGTCTGCGCAAGTTTCATCGAGCCGACCACGTCGGCGAACAACACGGTGACGTGTTTGCGCTCCCCGGCGCTGCGCTCCGCCGCGACCGGGGAACCGCATGAATCGCAGAACCGCGCGTTGGCGCGCAGATCGTTCCCGCACGCCGCGCAGCTCGCTGTGGCGTAGCCAACCGGAACGGTCATCCGTTGGGCCCCTGGTTCGTCGTGTCGTCGGTAATTATGCCGTTGCACCCGCGGTGAACTGCCAAGTTGCCGTAGTTAGGCTGTGCCGATGACTCGGCAAAAGATCCTGATCACCGGTGCGTCGTCGGGCCTGGGTGCGGGGATGGCCCGCAAGTTCGCCGCGAAGGGACGCGACCTGGCGCTGTGCGCGCGTCGCACCGACCGCCTAGACGAGCTGCGCGCCGAACTGCTGGAACGTCATCCCGGCATTACCGTCGCCGTAGCCTCGCTGGACGTCAACGACCACGAACAGGTGCCGAAGGTGTTCGCCGAGTTGTCCGATGAGCTCGGTGGCATCGACCGCATCATCGTCAACGCCGGCATCGGCAAGGGCGCGCGGCTCGGGTCGGGCAAGTTGTGGGCCAACAAGGCCACGGTGGAGACGAATCTTGTTGCGGCGCTTGTGCAAATCGAGACGGCTATTGAGATGTTCAAGGCGGCGGGCGGTGGGCATTTGGTGCTGATCTCGTCAGTGTTAGCGAACAAGGGCGTGCCGGGAGTGCGGGCGGCCTATGCCGCGAGCAAGGCCGGGGTCTCGTCTCTTGGCGAATCGCTGCGCGCCGAGTACGCCAAGGGTCCGATCAAGGTGACGGTGATCGAGCCTGGCTACATCGAATCTGAGATGACCGCCCAGGCCGAGGCGACGTCGATGATGGTCGACAACGAGACCGGCACGACGGCGATGGTCGACGCGATCGAGCGCGAGCCGGGTCGCGCCGCCGTGCCGAGGTGGCCGTGGGCGCCGCTGGTGGTCGTGCTGCGGCTGCTGCCGCCAGAGATTGCAGCCAGATTCGCCTAGTTAGGCGCGCTAGGGGTTTAACGGCTCGGCGATCGTGGTAGCCGAACTTCATGATCGTGAAACTGACGAAGATGACGCCTTTATTGTTCGCGGGCGCCGCGGCAGCTGCGATCGCCGCTGCGCCGGCCGCCATGGCCGAACCGGCGCCCCCGCCGCCATGTGTGAATGCCGACGGCACGCCGTGCTCCGATATCGGCAACGTCGGGCCGGGTGGCGCGGACGTGAACATCCCCTACGGCCCGTCCGGCTCGGCTGACGGCGGCGGCGCGCAGGGTGCGATTCCTTACGGCCCTGAGGGCGCAGCCGATGGCGGCGGCGCGAGCGGATCGCTATCGCCGTACGGACCTGGTGGCTCGGCAGGCCCGGGTGGCGCCAGCGGATGCATCCCGAACGTCGGCTGCATCAACATCCCGGCCGGCTAACCCTTTCGCGCTATCAAGCCGAGCGGCCGCGTTCCGCTCGGTAGCGGCGTACCAGCGCGTCGGTCGAGGAGTCTGACTGCTCGGCCGGCGACGCGTCGCTGGTGATCACTGGCAGCAGCGCCTTGGCCTGGGTCTTGCCCAGCTCGACGCCCCACTGGTCGAACGAGTCGATGCCCCAGATGACGCCCTCGGTGAAGACCTGATGCTCGTATAGCGCGATCAACTGGCCGACCACCGACGGGGTCAGCTTGCTGCCGAGGATCGACGTCGTCGGCCGGTTGCCCGGCATCACCTTGTGCGGCACCACTTCTGGCGGTGTGCCCTCGGCCGCGATCTCCTCGGCTGTCTTGCCGAACGCCAGCACCTGCGTCTGTGCAAAGAAGTTGCTCATCAGCAGGTCGTGCATGCTGCCGCTGCCGTCGGCGGTCGCGAGGTCGTCGGTCGGCTGCGAGAACCCGATGAAGTCCGCGGGGATCAACCGCGTGCCCTGGTGAATGAGTTGGTAGAACGCATGCTGGCCGTTGGTTCCCGGTTCGCCCCAGAAGATTTCGCCGGTGCTGGTCGACACCGGTGTCCCGTCGGCGCGCACCGACTTACCGTTGGACTCCATCGTCAGCTGCTGCAGATACGCCGCGAATCGCGACAAGTCGTTGGAGTACGGCAGCACCGCGCGCGTCTGTGCGTCGAAGAAGTTGTTGTACCACAAGCCGATCAGGCCCAGCAGCGCCGGAGCGTTGGCCTCCAGGGGCGCTGTGCGGAAATGCTCGTCGACGATGTGAAAGCCCGCCAGGAAGTCGGCGAACCGCTCGCGGCCGATCACAGCCATCACGCTCAAACCGATTGCGCTGTCTACCGAATACCGTCCGCCGACCCAGTCCCAGAAGCCGAACATGTTGTCGGTGTTGATGCCGAAGTCGTCGACCAGCTTCTTGTTCGTCGACACCGCGACGAAATGCTTCGATACGGCGGCATCGCCCAACACCTCTGTCAGCCAGCGGCGCGCTGCGGTCGCGTTGGTCAGCGTTTCCAGAGTGGAGAACGTCTTCGATGCGACGATGAAAAGCGTTGTGGCAGGGTCGAGTCCGTCAAGCTTGGCCACCAGGTCGGCCGGGTCGACATTCGAGACGAACCGCGCCGAGATGCCGGCGTCGGCGTAGTGGCGCAACGCGTTGTAGACCATGACGGGACCCAGATCAGAGCCGCCGATGCCGATGTTGACGACGGTCTTGATGCGCTCGCCGGTCGCGCCGGTCCACTCGCCGCTGCGCAGCCGGTCGGTGAAATCGCCCATCTTGTCCAGCACGGCGTGTACATCCTCGACGACGTTCTGCCCGTCGACCACCAACTCGACACCGACCGGATCGCGCAGCGCCGTGTGCAGCACCGCACGGTCTTCCGAGGTGTTGATGTGCACGCCGGAGAACATGGCGTCGCGACGCTGCTCCAGGCCCGCAGTGCGCGCCAGGTCGAACAACATTTTCAGCGTGTCCCGGCTGACCCGGTGCTTGCTGTAGTCGATGTACAAATCGCCGACCGTCAACGCCAGCTCAGTGCCGCGTTCGGGGTCGTCGGCAAAGAACTCGCGCAGTGTCTTGTCACCGATTTCGTCGTGATGGCGCTGCAGGGCTTGCCAGGCGGGAGTTGCTGCAATGTCGGGGATCTGCTGCGTATCGGCCGTCATGTTTTCGACCCTAGTGCGGCCCGTTGAACAAAGGTGTAAATGATGGAGGTATGGACACCACCGCTCTGCTGAAGTCAGTACCCACCGGTCTGTGGATCGGCGGTGAGGAACGCGAGGGCAAGTCGACATTCAACGTTTTGGACCCCTCCGATGACGAGGTCCTGATCGCCGTCGCCGACGGCACCCCCGAAGACGCGATCGCCGCCCTCGATGCCGCCTGCGCCGTGCAGGAGGAATGGGCCGCCACCCCACCCCGCGAGCGCGGCGAGATCCTGCGCGCGGTCTTCGAGAAGATCACCGAGAAGGCCGAAGACCTTGCGACCCTGATGACGCTGGAGATGGGCAAGGTGTTGCCCGAGAGCATGGGCGAAGTCAAGTACGGCTCCGAGTTCTTCCGGTGGTTCGCCGAAGAGGCGGTCCGCATCGGCGGTCGGTACACGCCGAAGCCTGCCGGCGACGGCCGCATCATCGTCACCAAGGGCCCCGTCGGCCCGTGTTATGCGATCACCCCGTGGAATTTCCCGCTCGCGATGGGCACCCGCAAGATCGGCCCCGCGGTCGCCGCCGGCTGCACGATGATCGTCAAGCCCGCCCAGGAGACCCCGCTGACCATGCTGCTGCTGGCCAAGCTGATGGACGAGGCCGGCCTGCCCAAGGGCGTGCTGTCGGTGATCCCGACCAGCAAGCCGGGCGATGTGACGACCGCGCTGATCGACGACGGCCGGCTGCGCAAGCTGACCTTCACCGGCTCCACCGGCGTGGGGAAGGCGCTTGCCAAGCAGGGCTCGGACAAACTGCTGCGGCTGTCGATGGAGCTTGGCGGCAACGCCCCGTTCGTGGTGTTCGACGACGCCGACGTGGACGCGGCGGTCGATGGCGCGATCCTGGCCAAGATGCGCAACGGCGGCGAGGCCTGCACGGCGGCCAACCGCTTCCACGTCGCCAATTCGGTGCGCGAGGAGTTCACCGAAAAGCTGGTCAAGCGGATGAGCGAGTTCACGTTGGGCAAGGGCACTGACGAGTCGGCGACGCTCGGCCCGCTGATCAACGCCAAGCAGGTCGCCACCGTCGAAGATCTGGTGTCCGACGCGGTCTCGCGGGGCGCGACCGTCGCGGTAGGTGGTGTGGCCCCCGGCGGGCCAGGCAACTTCTATCCGGCGACGGTGCTGGCCGACGTCCCAGGCGACGCGCGCATCCTCAAGGAGGAGGTGTTCGGGCCCGTC
>Ga0105249_10001032_pt1 | contig 24643 bp, 18 predicted proteins | sample KBSS44metaG_FD_81522 | JGI IMG/M metagenome (GOLD analysis project Ga0105249, IMG submission 81522) | Switchgrass rhizosphere microbial communities from Kellogg Biological Station, Michigan, USA - KBS S4-4 metaG | ecosystem: Host-associated > Plants > Roots > Rhizosphere > Soil | place...
GGGGTGGCCAATGCGTCGACCATCGACCTGGGCTCGTCGAACTTCACCGTGATGCTGTGGGTCAAGCGCAACGCGCTGGGTGGCTCGGTGCAGCGCCACCTGTTCAGCAAGTGTGCGCCCTCCGGGTGGACCGTCGGCTGCAAGGAGTTCTACTTCTTCAACAACATGCTGCGGTTCGGGTCGTACAACACGGGCGACACGAATTCGGTGAATGTCAACGACACCAACTGGCACCATATCGCTCTGGTGTTCACGCGTTCCAGCAACACGCTGCAGTTCTACGTCGATGGCACGCTGCGCACCACGGCAACCAAGGCCCTGGAGGCCGACGGTGCGGGCCACGTCTTCACGCTCGGCAACCACCTGAGCAGCTACCCGTTCAGCGGTCTGATCGACGAGCTCCGCATCTACAACCAGGCCCTGACCGCGGCACAAATCACGACGGCGATGAACGCGCCGCTGTAGCAGCGAAGGTCGGGGCGGGCAGCGCATCGAAGAAGAGCGCTTGCCCGTGCCGCTGCCCACGCCGCATCACAAGGCGTGCGCGCGAAGCCGAAGCGGTGGCCGCGGCGCACGCCGGTGCACATGCGAAGACGCGCCCAGGTGGGCGCGTCTTGGGTCGGAGAAAGCGAAAGCGCGGTCCGGATGCGCCGCCTGTTCAGGCTGCCGCGCGCAAAGCGGTCTGGCCGGCGAAGTGCGCGGTCTGTTCGGCTCGCAGCTGGTCGCACAGGCGCCCGACCGGCAGTTCGACATCGCGATAGCTGATCGGCTGATCCTTCGGAACGTCGCGTTTGAGCACGCAATCGAGCGACAGCGCAATCGGCAAATCGTCGTTGCGACGGCAGTTGACGTAGCTGTCGACCAAGCCGTAGCAGGTGAAGCCGCCCATGCCGTCGAGCCGTTCACCGGCTTTCAGATCACGCTTGGCGATCGACACCGTATCGCACACCGGCGCTCCGATCGGGGTCAACGTGGGATCGTTGAACAGCACCGCGCGGGCCACCGAATGCGGCAGCTGCATGTGCGCCAGGTGATATGGGGTGTAGAACATGTACAGCGGACCGTCGCCGAACTTGAAGTAGCTCATGTACTTCTTCTTGATCGGGTGGTCGTCGTAGACCATCACGAAGCCGCCCGTGTGCGGCTCGCCGCCGAGTGCGAAGTCGACAAAGCCGCCGGCGGCGAAGTCTTCAGGCTTGAACTTGGTGAGCAGGTCTTTCACGTGGGTGCAGGCATGACCGTGCATGCCGCGCAGCGCCGGCACGAAGCCGGTGCCGTTCCCCATGATCGCCGCCTCCAGCGCCAGTTTGGAGCCGTCGGCGAACGAAGCAACCATCGCGGCCTTCTGCTGGTGCTTCTCGGCGAACTCCTTCTGGGTGTCTGGGTTGCGGTAGCGGTTCAGGAAGCCTTTGATCTGGCCCAGCATCACCGGCTTGTAGCCCATGCTCTGCACGAAGCGGAACAGGTTCATCGCCACGCCGGGCTCGTCGCCGTCGGTGTAGGTGTAGACGACGCCGGCGCGATCGGCGTGGACTTTGAGGATCGGCCCGATCGAAGCGTCGACCTCGGCGTTCATCAGGATGATGTGCTTGCCGTTGCGGATCGCTTCGAAGGCGACGCGCGCGCCGAGTTCGACATCGCCCGTGGTCTCGATGATCGCTTCGATCTCACCGGCCTGGCACAGCAGCATCGGGTCATCGGTGATCACGTAGCGCTGATCGCGAATGGCCTGATCCAGCTGCGCCACCGTCTCGACCGTTGCGCTCACCTCGGCATCGGCGTCACGGTAGGCGCGCTCGGCGTTGGCCAGCGTGCGGTTGGAGATCGCGCAGAGCTGGATGCCGGGCATTGCGCTCAGGATCTGCAGCGCAATGCCACGCGCCATGTAGCCGGCGCCCACCATGGCGACCTTGATCGGATTGCCGGCCGCCACTCGTTTGGCCAGCGCTGTGTCGACGATGATCATGCAGGTTCCTCAGGGTTGGCTGGTTGGGCGGTGGGAGCGCGCGGGCCGCGATTCGGTTGCTCGCGGCCAACGGGCCCACGAGCTGCAGCTGCGGCCAGCCACTGGGCTGCCCGTTCCATCTTGTCCCATCCGGACCGGATTGTCGCCCCCCAGCCCCGGAAGCGCCGCGCCTGCCCGTACCGCAAGTCGGGGGGTCCGGCGCCATCGAGCGTCAGATGCTCCTCTTGCCTGACTGTCGTTACAGGCGCAGGTGGACCCGCCAGCGATCCAGCAGCGCAGCCGCCGCCCAGAACACAGCCAGCGCGCAAAGGGACTCCAGCAGCGGCCGATAGGCCGACTCGGTCAGCGCGTCGCCGAGCAGCCGCTGCGCCAGCAGCACGACGCGCCAGCGGTGCACGTTGGTCACGACGTACAGCAGCAGCGCATTGGCTCCCAGCACCGTGAGCGGATAGGCGAGCCACGCCCGCCCAGGGGCGTCGAACAGTGCCATCGACGAGCACAGCGCCACCAGCACGAGCCCGGCGCTGACCAGCGTCCACGATGGCGTCCACAGGCTCTTCACCAAAGGGGTGTTCAGCAGCATCAGCACCAGGCCGATGGCCAGCGCGCCGATGGCCAGCTGCGCCACAGACCAGATGCGGGGCGTGGGTTCCATCGCCAGCCGACCTGCGGCGACGCCGATCAGCATGACAGCCACCAGGGGTATGAATTCGATCGTGTGATAGCCGTGCGCGTCGTCGATGTACGGGTGGCCGCGCGGCAATGTCGCGAAAAGCCATTGGTCGACGGCCACTGCCAGGTTGTTGCCATTGTTCCAGTGACTGGCCAGACCCGTCAGCACCTCTCCGCGCACCGGCAAATCGGCGGCGGGCGTGTAGGCGACGAAGGCGATGCCATAGGCAGCCAGAACGCTCAGGGCAGCGATCAAGGGCATGCGCACGCCACGCCCCATCAGCGCGAAGGCCGGCAGGTACGCGAGCCCCATCTGGGTGAGGATTTGCGTGAAGTCGTAGTTGCCGAGTCGTGTCGGGTCGGACGCCAGCCATCCGAGGAGAGTGCAGACGACCAGCGCCGGCGCGAGCAGCCCGACGACGCGGTCGCGCGCCTCGGACTGGCGACCCGTCCAGCGCTCGAGCCAGCGCGACCACGGCAACGCACAGGCCAGCACCACGTACGGCAGCAGTTCGCGGCCGACGGTGTCGCGCGGCATTTGAATCAGCAGGCCCAGCACGATCAGCATCAAGCTGCGCAGCAGCGCGTGCGCCACGAGTTCGCCGCGCGGTACGCCGTCGCGCAGCCGGCGATCGATCGACAACGCCATCGAGACACCGACCAGCAAGACGAATGCCGGCATCACCATGTCCCACAGCGACAGGCCTTGCCAGGGCACGTGCGTGAACTGCGCGGCGAGCGCTCCCCACACCGGATCGTCGGGATGGCGCCGGCTCATCTCGTAGAAAGAGAATCCGCCGTACACGTCCGGAATCAGCAGCAGAACCACCAACCCGCGCAACGCATCGACCGAGGCGATGCGCTGGTGCGTGCCGCTGCTCACATCGTGTCCGAAGGCAGTGTCATTGCCAGCGCGCGATGCGTGGCCGATGACCGTGTGATCGATGTCGCGCTGCCGTGCGTCCACAGGCCACTGAAGCGGGTGCCCCCGGGTCCGATGCAGCCGATGATAATTCGTCGCCATCGGCCCAGGGCCGCAGGAGTTTGTGGTGATCTTCGATGAGCTGCCGATCGCCGGCGCGTATTTGATTCGTCCCGAACGGCGCAACGACGAGCGTGGCTACTTTGCGCGCACCTGGTGTCGCCAAGAGTTGGCGCAGCACGGGTTGGTTGATCCGATCGACCAGGTCAACACCGGCTTCAGTCCCGCGACCGGCACGTTGCGGGGTCTGCACTTCCAGACCGGTGTGCACGCCGAGGTGAAGATTGCGCGCTGCGTGCGCGGCGCGGTCTTCGATGTCATCGTCGACTTGCGCCCGGACTCGCCGACATTTCGCCAGTGGCATGGAGCGGAGCTGTCTGCAGAAAACGGCCACCAACTCTATGCGCCGGCCGGCACCGCGCACGGGTACCTGACGCTGCAGGCGGATACCGAGTTGATGTATTCGACCAGTCGACCCTACGCGCCTGGCGCCGCGCGTGGTGTCCGCTTCGACGACCCGGCGTTTGGCATCCGGTGGCCAGCCGAGATCCGCGTGGTCTCTGCAGCCGACCGCGACTGGCCGGACTTCGGCTGACAAGGGCGCCTTCCTTGTCCGGCCGGCGTCGCCGACCCGGCCTCAGCTGCCGGGGCCGATCATCTTGGCTGGCCGGCTGAACTGGTGGCGTACGCGCTCGAGAGTGGATTGCTCTGGCCCCGCGGGACGGCCTGCAATGCGCCAAAGCGCCCACAGCAGCGCCAGGTACACAACGGCCACTGCCAGCAGGCTGGCCGCCAACCCGGCCAAGTTCTCGAGGAGCCGGTCCGAGCTCAGCGCCGCGGGCCGCACAGCGTGCAGGGCTGCGGCGGTCATCACCGCAGCGACAACCGGGCGCTGCACCGCGTGCAACAACGATCGGATCGGCAAGCCCAAGCCGCGCTTGAGCTGGACCAAGTACGCTGGCGTGGAGCCGACGGCGGCGAGCAGCACGGCCGCCGCGGCACCCGCCACACCGAACAGTGGCAGCATCGTGACGAGACCGATCATCAAGATCACCACGTAACACACATGGGACACGCCCACCCGTCCTGGGTGCCCGTGTGAGACCAGCAATGCGCAGATCGGCGAATGCATCGCGATGATGCCGCCGGCGATCGCAAGCACCTGCATCGGCGCTGTGGCATCGAGCCACTTGGATCCGAACAATACCGGGACCAAGTACGGTGCGATGCTGTGGATGCACAGCGCGGCCGGCACGACGATGAAGCCGAGCCAGCCGACCGCGGCGATGAACGCACCCTGCATGGACGCATCGCCGCCCTGCAGTTTGGCGAACGACGGAATCAGCGCACGGTTCACCGGCGAGGCGAGCTCGGTGTGCGGCAGCGTCGCGAATTCATTGGCGATGTTGTACAGGCCGAGCGCGCGCGGACCCTGCATGCTGCCGATGATGAAGTCGGTGGTGCGCTCCTTGAGCGTCAGGATGACGTTGTTGATCAGGATCCAGCGCGAGAACGACATCAGGTCCGACATGCGAGACAGCGACAACCGGGGCCTGAATGGATGCAGCAGGTAGCTGATCAAGGTGCCGGCGGCGCGCGAGAACAGCGTGCCCGCGACCAGTGCCCAGTAGCTGCGCAACCACAGCGCCAGCGGAATCGTGACTGCCACTGACAGGATCTTCTTGCTGACCAGAAATCGGAACTCGCGCTTGAAGTCGAGCTCCTTGCGGAAGGCGACCACGCCGATGTTTTCGGCGCCGCCAATGGCCGGGCCGAGCGCCAGCGCGCACACCACCCAGAACACTTCGGGCCGTTTGTAGAAGCTTGCAATCGGGTCGGCCGCCGCAACCATCACGGCCATCACTGCAACCCCCAGCAGCACGTTGCATGTCCATGCCGTGTTGTAGTGATGCTCGTCCGCGTCCTGCTTGTGGATCAGCGCAAGATCGAACCCGAAGGATGAGATCAGCTCGGCCACCGCGATGAAGGAGATGGCCATCGCGACGATGCCGAAATCCTCGGGGGTCAGCACGCGCACCAGCACCAGCATGCTGAGCAGGCCCAGGCTGCGCTCGGCGAGCTTGAACAGCACCATCCATGCGGCGCCGCGCTTCATCTTCTCGCGGATATTGCCGCTCATGAAAACCTGAACAGGGTTAGGCGTTGCCGAGTGCCTCGAACCTCACTGCTGGGTCAGGCTTCTCCCGGTGTCGCGACCGGCTGCAGCCAGGCCTCCCGCCAGTACAGGTAGTCGTGCTGCTCGCCGAACCACTGAAACTCGCCGGAGTAGTGGACATCCTCGAGGATGATGCAAGGTGATTTCATCGGAATCATCGCAGTGCTGCGGATGTCGACGATCTGCCGGACGCGTCCGAGCACCCGAAACGAGCGACCACAGTACTTCAGCATGTCGCGGTCGAACCACAGGCCGCGATTCTTGCCGTTGGCGTCGAGGGTGCCCGCGATCTCGGCTGGGCTGCGTACGCGCACCCAATCGCCGCGTTTCAAGGGCATGCCGATCGTCGAGGTCTGGCCGCCGGAGCGTGGGCGTGCCGGATACGGTATGCCGCCGCGCCATTCTTGGAAGGCATTGAAGGCACGGGTGAGCGCGACAACACAGTACGCAGGCAGCGTGACATTGCCGACGATCCAAGGCTCCACCCAGCGCCGAAGAAAGTGCGGCGCGTGTGGATGGGAAGCGTTGGTCAGTTCCGTGTATTGGCAGCTGTATTGCCGCCCAGGCATCCCGCTCGGCGCCGCCTCGCTTGGCGCAACCGGTGTCGGCTGGAACGGCGCACTGCTGTCACCGACCTTCTCCAGCCAAGCCTCCTTCCAGATCAGGTAGCAGGCCGCATCGCAGGCGCCGTGACCCTGGCCATCGCATCGCAAACCAGCAAGCAGCACGCACTGATCGAGCTGGCGCATGGTTCGTGAGCGCCCGTAGTCATAGATCTTATCCAGGACGCGATAGACACGCGCCGTTCGCCCGCAGAACGGCTTCATCTCCTCCATGAACGAGAGGCCGGCCAGCTGCCCCTTGTCGTCGAGCGTGGCGCGAATTTCCTCCAGCGAGCGGATGCGGACCGTATCTCCAGCCACCCATCCATGACCCAGTGCGCTGTGGGCCAGCCAGCGGCGGACTGCGCCAATCGGCGGCCTGGAGGCAGCCAGCAGCGCCCGCTCCGAGCGCGGTTCGTTGAGCTCGGCGAACAGGTCAGGTCGGGCCGTCGCGATGCGACGTTGGCGGTGCATCGCGACCAATCCGCCAGCGGCGGTGAGCACGCACGCGATCGCCGCGAGCGACACAACCCCAGTGGTCGCCGACCCGGCCGCGCCCGGTAACCACGCCATCACGCATAGGGCGACGGCGACGCAACCGATGGCCGCAGCAACCAGGACAGCCACCGATTTCTTCATGCTGGATTCGACATCGATCTGGTCAATCACGAACAGACCTCCAACTGCAGGTTCATCACACCGATCCCTTGCTGCCATGATCGTCAGCTCGTGGCGCAGCGGGCCACAAACCGGCGCACAGTTCGCGCCACAGCGCGTCGCGCTTGTGGCGCATCCAGCGTCCCACGTCGCGGGTCAGCGCCACCTTGTCGGTGACTCGAATGGGGCTGCGCCAAACCATTCGAAACTGATAGGCGAAGCGTCGCCACAAGTCAAAGCGCGGCGCTTGCTTCGCGCCGGGGCTGTAGTAGTTCGCCTGATGCTTCCAATCGTGGAGCGCCCAACTCGAGGCCGCAGGGTGGAAGCGTCGGTAGAACCGTACGCCGGGCAACAGGCGGAACTTGCCCAGCAGCGCCATCTCACCCAGAAAATCGACGTCGGAGTCGCGGTGCGTCGCCATCAAGCCAGTGCGCAGCATGGCTTCGCGCCGCATCAAGCCGAGCTGCGCATTGCACAACCCCACGCGCAGGTAGAACTGGCGGAAGCGAGCGCGCGGCGATGCATCGTCCAGCTCGAGGTTGTCCTCATACTCGCGAACCGGCCGTCCATCCGCATCGACGATCTGGGTCCGGGGATAGCACAACACGATCTCGGGGTCGCGCTCGAGCACCGCGACGGCCTGCTCGAGGAAGTGCGGATCAGAGAAATCGTCGGCGGTGGTCCACTTGACATAGCGCCCGCAGCAAAGAGAAAAGGCATAGTCGAAATTGCGCGGCCCGCCGATGTTTGTGGTGCGGCGGATGTAGCGGATCCGGGAGTCGGTGGCTGCGTAGCGCCGGCACAGCGCCTCGGTCCCATCGTTCGACGCGTTGTCGGAAATGACGAACTCGAAGTCGCGAAAGGTCTGCCCTAGCATCGACTCGATCGCTTGCGCGACGTAGCGCTCGCCGTTGTAGACCGGCATCGCGATGCTCACTGTCGGCATGGCCGCCGCTCTACCCATCGGACTTCGACTTCCAGACCATCCAGGGGCAGTCGCCCTTGGCTTCCATGCGGTCGAAGGTGATCTTGTCCTTGAAGGTGTCCATCGCCGCCCAAAAGCCGAAGTGCTTGTGTGTCCACAGGCGGCGTTCACTCATCAGGCGCTCGAAGGGCTGCTCCACCAGCTCTTCACCCTCTTGGATGCAGTCAAAGATCTCCGGTCGCAGGCAAAAGAATCCACCGTTCACCCAGGCGTTGGACTTGGACACCGGCTCCATCGAGGTCACCAGGCCGTCTTCGCCGGCGTGGACTGCATGGAAGCTTTGCGCTGGCCGCACCGACACGAAGCTTGCGATCGCGCGGCGCTGCTTGGCCGTTTCGATGTAGCTCGGCAGCGGCAGGTCGGAGAGTCCGTCCGAGTAATTGGCGAGGAACATCTCCTCGCCTTGCACATGCTCGCGCACGCGCAGCAGGCGTTGCCCGAGGTTGCTGTGCATACCGGTGTCGACGAAGGTAATGCGCCAATCTTCGATGCCCTCGCCGAGCAGATCGATACGGCGTCCGCCTTGAGACCACACGAAATCGGTCGACAGGTATTCGTTGTAGCGCAGGAAGTATTCGCGGATCATGTCGCCGCGATAGCCGAGCGCCAGCACGAAGTCCTTGTGGCCGTAGTGGGCGTAATAGCGCATCAGGTGCCAGACGATGGGCCGGATGCCGATGTTGACCAGCGGCTTGGGAATGGTGTCGGAGTGCTCGCGCAAGCGCGTGCCCAATCCGCCACAGAACAAGACGACCTTCATTCCGTCCCTCCGACGTCGGGTCTGGCCGGACTCACCGGCCGATGCCCTCGTAGCGTGGCACCGAGCTTGGCTCGATCACGCGGCGACCGTCCAGCAGCAGCGGTGGCTTGACCATGTCGCCGAGCAACGCCGGCAGACGCTGGAACTCCGACCACCGCGTGACGAGCAACAGTGCATCGGCCGCCTGCACCGCCTCCGCCAGCGTGGCGTGCAACCTCACATCCTTGGGCAGCGCCGCACGCGCTGTCTCGCGCGCAACGGGATCGTAGCCGCTGACGTCGGCACCGCGCTCCAGCAGCAGTCGGGCGAGCGTGATGGCTGGGGACTCGCGCATGTCATCCGTGTCTTCCTTGAATGCCAGGCCGAGCAGCACGACGCGCACGCCGCTCAGCGACCGGAAGTGCCTGTTCAGCAGGTCGAGCATGCGTTGCGGCTGGCTGACGTTGGTCTCGATCACCGCATCGAGCAGCGGCATTGCCGCGCCGCGCGAGGCACCGTGCGCCGACAGTGCCTTGGTGTCCTTGGGCAGGCAACTGCCGCCGTAACCGCAGCCCGCCCACAGAAACGAGCTGATGCCCGCGCGCACCCGACTGCCGTCGGGCATCGGCGTGCTGAAGTAGCGCGCCAGGTGAACGCCGCGCATCACATCGGCGACATCGACGCCGCCGAGCGTGCTGCACAGGTTGCCGATCTCGTTGGAGAACGAGATCATTGTCGCCAGCACCGAGTTCGACGTGTACTTGATCATCTCCGCAGTCTTGTTGTTTGTCACCAGTGTCGGCGTGCTGGCGAACCCCGCATAGATCTCGCGCTGCGCGGCCACCGTGCGCTCCTCGTTGCCACCAATGACGATGCGGTCCGGGCGCATGAAGTCCTCGACGGCCGTGCCCTCGGTGAGGAACTCCGGGTTCATGCCGACGCCAAAGTCGATGCCGGCGCGCTTGCCGGAGGCCGACTCGAGTTCGGCGCGCACCACGTCGTCGGTTGTACCGGGCACCACGGTGCTCTTGACGACCACGGTGTGCCAGCCCGCCTTGGCCTTCAACGCGGCGCCGATCTGGCGTGCGGCAGCGCGGATGAACGACAGGTCGATGTGCTGTCCGTCGAACGGCGTGCCGACGGCGATGAACGTGATCTCGCTGTCGTGCACCGCCTTGGCCAGGTCGGTCGTCGCAGACAGCCGCGTGCCGACATGGCGTGCAAGGATCTGATCGAGACCGTTCTCGTGGATCGGCGCGACGCCGCTGTTGATGCGCGCGACCTTGGCCGCGTCGACGTCGACACAGATGCAGTGGTGGCCCGTCTCGGCGAAGCAGGCGCCCGACACGATGCCAACGTAGCCGGTGCCGATGACCGAGATGCGCATCAGGCTTCCTCCGCTTGCTGGTTGTGGTGGTACCAGATCAACGAGCGGCGCAGGCCCTCTTCGATCGAGATGCCGGGCTCGTACCCGAGGTGGCTGCGCGCCTTGTCGATGTTCGGACAGCGACGGTTCGGGTTGTCCACCAAGTACACGGCCTCTGGAGCGCTGCCTTGGATCAGCTTGCCGCGGTAGCCGAACAGGTCGCCCGCGGTCGCGATCAAGCGGCTGGCCAGTTCGTTCATCGAGATCTCGGGGCGTTCGGTTCCAACGTTGTACGGCTCGCCCGCATGACCACGCACCAGGACCTTGTAGTAGCCCGTGATGGAATCGGCCGAATAGCAGAAGGTGCGCGTCGGCTTGCCGTCAGAGAACATCACGAGATCACGGCCGGCAAAGATTTCGCGCGCGAAATCGGGGATGACGCGTTTGTCGGTGATCTTCAGGCCGGGCCCATAGTTGTTGAATGGGCGCGCCATCTTGGTCGGAATGCCGTGCTGCTGCGCGTAGATCACGCAGATCGTCTCGCCGAAGCGCTTGGACTCGTCGTAGCACGCGCGCGGGCCCGTGCACGACACCAGGCCGCGGAAATGCTCGGGCGTCGGGATCCACTCGGGCGTGGGATCGCCATAGATCTCGCTTGACGAATAGAACAGGAAGCCCTTTGCGGGTCGGCCCGCGTTGGCCTGCGCCACGCAGTGGTCGAGCAGATTTCGCAGGCCGTTGATGTTGGCGTCGATCGTCTGCAGCGGGTACTTGCGGTAATACGGTGGCGAAGCGATGCCCGCGGCGTGAATGATCCAGTCGAAGGGCGGCATCGGCTGCGGCAGCGGCTCGATCAGGTCATAGCGCTGCATCGTGAAGTGCGGTGTGCCTTGCAGGGCAGTCAGCCAGGTCGGCGTGCCGCGGATGAAGTTGTCCCATACCGTGACATCGATCGGCTGATCGCCGGCCGCCGTCTTGTTGAAGTGCAGCGCCGCGTGCACCAGGTAGTACCCGAGAAAGCCCGCACCTCCCGTGATCAACAGGCGGTCTCCCGCCATGCGGGCAAACTCGTCCTTCAGGTTTGCGCAGATGTAGTCGAGATCACGCTGCAAGAAGTCCTGCAGGCTCGGAATGGTCTGTGGTGTCATGAGCCGTTCGCTTGGGGCGTGTCTATCAAAAGTCGATGCACAGCTTGCGTGCATGAAAAGCCTCGGCAAAGCCCTCGGAGGCGTTGCATTCGATGCCGCGCAGACGCGCCAGAGCCTGGAACGTCTCCGCGGTAAACCAACTGCGCGAGCGCTGGCTTGCGAAGCACTCCATCAACACGAGCGATTTGGCCTCCACCTGCGCGCGGCTGAGCGGCACATACGCGTTTGGCCTGCCAAGATCGCCATCGAACTTCGGGATTTCGTACTCGAGCACCGCATGGTTGCGAAACGTGTTCCAGGTCAGTTCATTGACGATGCGATGGTCCTGGTGCAGGTCATCGCGGCAGTGCGTGAGGATCACATCCGGGCCAAAGCGCTTCAGAGTCTCGAAGAAATCCTTCAACTTCGCGTACTGGTCCGGGAAATAGCTTCCCCGAAAGCGCCCTATCTGCACCTCGACGTCGGACGATCCGTGCAGGAAGCGCCGCAGTGCTGCCCGCGTTTCGGCCTCCCGCTCCTCATCGGCGCTCAAGGTGACCCACACAAATCGGGCTTCGCGGTAGCGCTGCGCCAGCTTCAGCAGCGTGCCGCCGCACCCGATCTCGATGTCGTCGCTGTGAGCGCCGAGCAACAAGAAGACAGGGCGATTGCTGGATGAGCGGAATTCGTAGGGAAGCATGAAAGAATTTTGACCGTGCTCGCTGGCAGGTCCCCCGGAAACTCGCCGCCGCCCGTGGTGTGGCCAACGGACACTCGCCGGCAGAAACCAGGGCAAACATGAGCCGAGACGACCGATGATGCCGCGTTTTTGCGATGCATCAGTGGCTTTTCCGCCCCTTGTGTATGGGGTCGACCACACTGCTTGGTGCGGCCTCGCGGCCTCGTTGCCCGTGCTTTCGAAGCGGCCGCTGCACCGGCTAGCACCCCTCGTTTGGAGGCCCCCGCGCGTGCCATGATTCCGAAAGAATGCCCGGCGACGGGGCGTGCTGAAGGCGAGGCTGCGTGAGCGAGCCCCTGACGATGGCGTGATGCTGGCGCAGGCCGCCGTCGAACGTTCGCGCCGCCTTATGAAGATCCTCTATCACCATCGAACAGCGTCGCGAGACGGTCAGTCGGTTCACATCGACGAGTTGATCCATGCACTGCGCGAACAGGGCCACGAGGTCCACGTGGTCGGACCCAAAACGACGAGCGCTGATGCAATGGGCGCGCAGCTCGGTTGGGTGCATCGGCTGCGCAGGGCGCTTCCCAAGGCGATGTACGAACTCTTGGAGCTCGCCTATTCGGCGCTGGCGTACCGGCGCTTGCACAAGGCAGCCAAGGCATTCGGGCCGGACGTCGTCTACGAGCGATACAACCTGTACCTGCTCGCGGGACTGGCGCTGTGCAAACGCATGGGCCTGCCGTTGCTTCTCGAGGTGAACGCCCCGCTGGCGGAAGAGCGTTCGCGATTTGGGGGGCTGGGGCTACCGTGGCTCGCACGATGGGCAGAGGGGCTGGCATGGCGGGGCGCCACCTATGTGCTCCCGGTGACGCAGGTGTTGGCAGGGCATGTCTTGGCGCGCGGCGTATCGCCAGAGCGGGTCGTCGTGATTCCCAACGGCATCAACGAAACCCATTTTCGAAACGCCCCGGGCGTTGAAGAAGCCAAGGCCGCCCTCGGTTGGTCCGGTGCCCTGATCCTCGGCTTCACGGGATTCGTCCGCGATTGGCACGGCGTGGATCGCGTCTTGCGATGGCTGGCCGCCGCGGAGACTCCGCGCGCGGCTCGACTGCTCGTCGTGGGCGATGGGCCGGCCCGCGCCGACCTGGAGCGGCTGGCCAACGAGTTGAATCTGCGTGATCGGGTGCGCTTTACCGGTGTCGTTGGGCGCGACCAGATCCCGCGGCTGGTGGCCTCGTTCGATATCGCATTGCAGCCGGCTGTAGTGGCCTACGCGTCACCGCTGAAGCTGTTTGAGTACTTGGCCATGGGCAAGGCCATCGTCGCCCCGCGTCAACCCAACATCGAAGAGATTCTCGTCGATGGCGCCAACGCGCTGCTGTTTGACGCATCCGTCCCGGGGGCCTTGGAGCAAGCATTGAGCCGGCTTTGTCATGACACCGATCTGCGAAGCCAGGTCGCCCAGGGGGCGGCATCCACGATCCGTGCGCTGTCGCTCACCTGGCATCAAAACGCCCGTCGTGTGGTCGAACTGATTCCGGCACGGCAACGATCCGCCGCGGCCGCGCGTTGACCCATGCGCCACGCATCGCCTCGGACCTGAGCCGTACTCACATCGACAATCGACTCAGCCGATGCTCGTGGCCTCTGGGGATCGAATTCGCCGAAAGAGCGAGATCAGTTGAGCGACGCGCCCGTCCCATGTGTTCGCTTCGGCATGCGCACGGATCGTATCGCCGTCCCATTCGCGCTGGAGCGCCTGGTCCATCGCCGTCAGCAGAGCGGGCGAGTCACCAAAGTCGACGAGCAAGCCCAACGACGGGTGGCTCACGACCTCGGCGTTGCCGCCCACGCGGGTGGTCACAATGGGCAGTCGGCAGGCCATGGCTTCCAGCAGAACATTGGCCCACCCTTCGTAGCGCGTCGCGAGCACGAACACATCGGCTGCCGACAAAGGGACATGAAGCTGGGTTGGCGATACAGACCCGAGGAAGTGCACGCGCGCGTCCAACTGGAGGGAACGTGTCAACGCGGTCAGTTGAGTGGTGTAGTCGCCCTCCGGACCAGCGGACCCCACGACAAGCAGGTGAAGATCCGGGTGCGTTCGCATCAATATGGGCAGGCATTCGATGACGCGATGAAATCCTTTGCGTTCAACCAGGCTGCCAACCGAAACGAGTACTTTCGCCTCGCGCGGGAGGCCCAGTCGCAGGCGCGCCTCGGACTGCGGTATCGGACGGAACTTGTCGATGTCGATGCCGTTGCCGACTTGAATCGATGCTTCTCCGCGGGCGCCCATTTCAAGTCCGACTTGGCGCAACGCAGCGGACACGGCGATCACCAGGTCAGCGTGCTTCAATGCCCGAGCCATGCGAGGGCCTATGCCCGCCACGGTTCGCAAGCGTTCTTCCTTGCCGCGCAAGGTGATTGCGTACGGAAGCCCGGTCCACCGCGAGAGCAAATAGCCTGCGTAACCGTCGGGATAACCGAAGTGGACGTCGAGCACGTCCGCTGCGCCGTCGTGCATCAACCGCCGCAGAGTCGGCAGAGCGGCGAGCGCGATGAACAGGCCGTCGAGCCGGCGCAGCATGCCAGGCAATGCAAAGAAGCGCGGCCGGAAGATTCGGATTCCGTCGACCTTCTCGAAACTTGGCTTCGGTGGGCGGTAGTGAGGCCTTACCGAGCGCAGCAACGACTGAAGCGGAAACCAAGGCTGCGGCGAGACCACGACGACGGGCAGGTGTCGCGCGACACGAAACATGCGCTCCTTGATGAACACTCCTGCCACCGGTTCGGCGGCTGAGGGAAACAGCGTGCTCAACACCACCAGCGCGGGTCGTGCCGGCGCACCTGATCGAGACGCTGATCTTTCGGCGTGCATTTCGTGATGTTTCAACAATCGCTAGTCACAGGGACGGGATGGGTCGCGTGAACCGGGCCTTGGCCGCTGCGAAGTCGAGCGCGGCACGGCGCCTGCGCGCAGCAAACCGCCAAGGAGCGAGAGTCCAATGACCGGGCGCGGCATCGTGGCTGGGGCCGCTTGGATGGTTCTGTTTCGCCTGTTCGACCGCTCGATCGGCATCGTCAGCACGGCGCTACTGGCTCGCTTGCTGTTGCCTGCCGATTTTGGTTTGGTCGCGATGGCTATGTCGGTGATTGCTGTGATCGAACTGGCCACGACATTCAGCTTCGAGATCGCACTGATCCGGGCCCCCGACCCAACGCGCGAGCACTATGACACCGCGTGGACCCTCAACATCATCGTCGGCACTTGCGGCGCCATTGCCACAGCAGCGGCGGCGCTTCCAGCCGCGGCATTCTACGGTGACGACCGACTCATCCCTGTGATGGTGCTTGCCGGCACGGCCTGGTTCATTGCCGGATTCGAGAACGTCGGCACGGTGAACTTCAGACGCGAGATGAATTTTGCGGCCGACTTTCGTCTCTTGGCCATCAAGCGAATCGTCGGTTTCGTCGTCACGCTGGCCGCAGCGCTCATGCTGCACTCTTACTGGGCGCTCGTCATCGGTACGACTGCCGCCCGATCGGCAGGGGTGATCCTGAGTTTCGCGATGCATCCGTTCCGGCCCCGCCTCTCGCTGCATCGGACGCGCGAGCTGTTCTCGTTCTCGGGGTGGCTGCTCATCAGCAATGTCGCGGGCGTAGTCATCGGCAAGGCGCCGCATTTCATCGTCGGACGCTTCTTTGGCGCGCAAGCGTTGGGCGCCTACAGCGTGGGCGCGGAAATCGCGCACCTGACCTACACCGAATTGGTCGCGCCGATCAATCGAGCGATGCTGCCGGGATACTCGCGCCTGATCGAGGACCCGGAGGCATTCCGTCGCACATGCTTGGACGCCACAGCGGGGATCTTGCTTCTTGTCATGCCCGTCACTGTCGGGCTGGTGGTGCTGGCACAGCCAATCGTCCGCGTTTTGCTGGGAACTCAATGGGCCGACGCCGTGCCGATCATTCAGATCTTGGCCATCGCCGGCACGGTCTCGGCCATCACATCGAACAACGTTCAGGCTTACCTCGCGCTGGGACGTCCTCATCTGACGACCTGGATCCTGGCAGCTCGCTTGGGCCTGTTGGCCGTGGCGATAGGCCTCCTGGCGCGGCCTTGGGGTCTGCGTGGCGTGGCCGCGGCTGAACTGGTCTCGTCCTTGGGTAGCCTTTTTGTCAGCGTGCCGATACTGACCTCCACATTGCACCTCGGCATCATGGAGTATCTGCGTGCCGCCGCCAGACCCGTCTTGGCCTGCATTGCGACAGGCCTCGTCATGGTCTTCGTGCAGTCGCTACTGCCTCAGGACAGCGGCCTGGTCGCTGCACTGATCGAGCTGGCGGTGGTGGGCATCGTCGGAGCGGTGAGCTATCCGATGGTCGTCGGTCTGCTGTGGGTCGCCAGCGGCCGTCCGAAGTCTATCGAGCCTCAAATCGCGGGTCGAACGTGGCGCTGGCTGTCCAGCGCGGTGAGCAGGAGAGCGCAGGCATGACCCATGACCGCACACCGTATCTGCGTGTGGCTGCACCGTGCGAAATCGGTCATGCTGCCGAAGCGACTGCCGACACGGATGCGTGTGGCACGGTCGCGGCTGTCAGGAGTTGGTTTTGAGCGAACAGGGTCCGAACGCCGACGCGCGTTTTGTCGACTATTACCGTCAGCAAAGTCAGTCTGAGCAGACGCTCGCCCGCTTCTCCGCGGTCAAGCGGCAGGTGCTCTCGATCCTCGCGCAGAGAGGCAGCTCAGCCGACCGATTGACCGTGGCAGATATTGGATGCGGACCGGGTGCTCAGAGCTTGATGTGGGCTACCGATGGGCATCAGGTATGGGGTGGCGACATCTCGGTCCCGCTGATCGAGATTGCGCGCGAACGCGCGCGCGACGCCGGGTTGCCCATTGCATTCGAGGTGGCCAGTGCAGAGAGCCTGCCGCTACCCGACCGCAGCTTCGACGTGGTGTTGGTTCCCGAGCTGCTGGAACATGTGCCCCGCTGGCAAGCCTGCGTCGGCGAGGCCGTGCGCATCCTGAAGCCCGGTGGCGTCGTCTATTTCAACACCACGAACTACCTTTGCCCGCAACAGCAGGAGTTCGAACTGCCGCTCTACAGCTGGTACCCGGCTTGGTTGAAGCGCCGTTGTGTTGCCAAGGCCCTGTCCACGCACAGGCAATGGGTGCAGTACACGAGCTTCCCCGCAGTCAACTGGTTCAGCTTCTACAGCCTGCGCAAACACCTGGCCACGCTGGCCATCGATTCGTTGGACCGGTTCGACGTGATGACCTGGTCCGGGCCCGGGCTTCGCGCCAGGCTGGCGCGAGTCCTATGCGCAGTGCCACCTTTGCGGTATCTGGGCCACGTTCTGACCCCTTACACGTTGGTGTTCGGGATCAAACGTGCAAGCAGCTAAAGGCGGCTATTGAACCTTGAGCCCGGTCGGGGCGCTGGGAGGCGTGCTGTCCTGGGCTGGTGGCGACCCAGTGGAATGCCGATACAGGTAAACCGCCGAATCGGACGATGGCCCCTGAAGGCCAGCGCGCGCCAGAAAGATCACGCCATGCTCAGTCACCGGTACGGCGGCGACCAGCAAGTCTCCGTACTGGGTGGGCAATGAGTGAGTGCCGTGCTGAGCCCACGTGTTCGTGGCCGGGTTGTAGCTGTAGATGTTCCGATTGCAGTGGAACACCACAAGGTTCCCCGAGACGGGATCGATCGTGTGCACGGCGCCGCACGTGCCGGTTCCGAGCGACACCGGCGCATCAGCACCTCGAGTCACTTTGCCACTGGCATCCATTCGCAGCAGCACACGGTCGCCGTTGACGCCACCGCCCAGCAGCAGCATCTTGTGCACCGGACTGTATTCGGTGAAGTTGTGGTACTCACCAAAGTGAATGCCGCCCGGCAGAGTCTGCCAGCTGCTTGACCCCGGTCGGTACAGGTAGAACTGACCCCCGCCGTTCAACGGGTCCGCAAAGACGAGCCCGCCGAGATCGGGGAAGTATTCCAACGCTCCGCAACACGGACCGGCGCTGGGCATGTCTGGCAGCCGGCTCCAGTTGCCACCGGAGTAGCGCCATACCGTGCTGCTGCTCTCCACCCGGTAGAAGTAGTCGCCGCTCGCGGGATCCAACGCCGCATGATCGTACCCATGGTGAGCGATCGAGAACGGCGCTGCCGGCAGGGTGCGCCAACTGTTGCTGGCCTCGTCGTATTCGACCCAGCGCGAGTCAGGCGAGTCGGACGTGCTGCAGGCGTATTGGGCTGAACCGTCGCTCGAGCGTGCGCACCCGATGATGTAGATCTTCTTGGTGACCGGATTGCGCTGCGCCTCATCCGTGTATTCGAGAATGGAACCGCTTCCTCCAGGAGGCACGAGGATCCCGCCGGGTACCCCGTTCAGGTTGAAATTGTTGGTGGTCAGTACCTTGAACTGTCCTGGCTGTACGGTTGCTGCCAAGTCACCGAGTGGCGTCGCGCGCGATGCCAGCGGCACCATGGCGAATACCGCGACGCTGGCGGCGAGCAGACCTCTTCGGATCTGCTTGAGGGTTTCATGTCGCACTCTTGGCGCTCCTGAATAGACTTTCACAACGTGGTCGGGGGACGATGCGTCCGTGGTCACAAAGGTACCCGCCCTGGCAGGTACCCATGTATCCGTTCACTCGGTACCGTAACTGCGTGACTCAAGGCAGCGCATCTGAACAAGCGGTTTGCGCTGGCAGTTGCGAGGCGTTCGACAAGGCATCGCCGTCCTAGGTGCGCGGGACCACGCCGTATTCCGGCGAATCGTTGAACTTGACTGTGTTGCTCGTAAAGTTGCTGGCGCTCTTCACGCGGGCATAGCCTTCTGCCGCCCCTGTTGCCCCGTGATCGACCGCGTACGAGAGCGCGGTCAGCAGATGCCCCCAGTTACCTTGAGGGAAGGCCACCGGACTCGGGTCATCGGCGTAGCTTTCCATGATCGTGAGTCCGCTTTGCGAGTCGAGGTTGTCGCCATACGTCGCTTGGTAGACGGCGCCCCAACTGCTGTAGAACGATCCCGAGTCGGGTCCCACCGTGGTCCGATACGGGCCAGGGCCACGTCGCCAGGAGTACTCGCCGTTGGCGGGCCCCCGGCCCGTCACGCCCACAGGGACGCGATAGAAGTAGTCGCGTACCTGGGCGTGGAGCGATCTTTCCGATGCGCTCAACTGCATTTCCTGATCCCAAGACCAGCCGATGCTGGCCACCAAGAAGAAATGCTCAAACAAGCTTCGCTGCATTCCTGCGGCGGCATCCTGATCGTCGTACGTTGCCCCAAGCCCGGTGGCAGGGCTGTTGGTCGCAACGTGTTGCGAGTTCCAATTGCCGAGGTTGGCCACGACGCTGGCCTTGCAGTCGGCCTTGAGAGGTTCGACGTCCGGCAACACGGCGGCTGCCGAGGCGATCGTGCGATACCGCCAAGCGCGCGCGCGCGTCTGCGAAGTGAACAGCTTGCCGGTGCCGGTGCGGCCCCCGCCGGAATCGGTGTACCAAGCTGTCCATGCATTGGCGAGGATCGTTTCGAGATGGAAACGCTCTCCGGTCACGAGCCAGGGAAGGTAACCGGCATGCGGATGATGAGCCACCTCCCATCGATTCGAGTTCGTTCCGGCTCCGTTCATGCCTTCCTGGTCGCCACCATTGACTGCGGTGGGGTAGTTGCTGAACAACGGGAATGTCCGGGTGCTGCTACTGCGATAGAAGATGGAGTAGGCGCCCATCGCGCGTGAATGCGCGATGCTGCACGCCAGCGCGTTCTCTGCGCCGGTTGTCGCGTACAGCGCGTCCCAATTGGGCAGCAGACCGATACCCGGCGTGAATCCGGGAGAGCCCATGTCCTGCTCCCAATCGAGCCGGTTCATTGGGGTGTATGCCGTCTTCAGGTTCGAGAGAGTCGAGGCCGACGGACTCGTGTAGCCGTAGTTCGGCACCAGCTTGGTTGCGCGCAGGTAGGCGGCGTTGTGAGTGACGGTCGCTTCAGGCCCGTTGGAGCCAACGGCGTCCCAACGGACGCCTTGCGGCATCGATACAGACGTGTTCAGCACGGTGGCTCCGGCGATGACAACCACTGCCGTGCCGGATTTCGTGGCCGATGCATTGAGTGCGCGCCCGTTCTCACAGGCGACCCGAACTCGATAGTGCCCATTGGCCCACAACTGCACGTAGAAGACGGCAGACAGGGTCGCATCGTTAGGGAAGTTAGCCAAGTATTGAAACGCAGCATACTGAGGCCCGGCATGCTCGATCGTCACCTTGGCGCTGGTACCCAGCAGGCTGGCCAAGTTGACCGTGCCGTAGCTGCCGTAGGTGATCGATGCCTGCGGGTTTGCCGCAATCAATTGCACCTCGCTCAGGGCTGCACCCACCCCGGCCGTGGTCTTGCCGATCGAGACCGTGGCTGCTGTCCCGGAGACGAGATCGACGGTGCCCGCAATGTGCGCGTGCTTGACGCTGCCATCATCCCAGGTGGAGATCGGCGAGAACTGCGAAGTGGCCGTGTTGAGCGCCAAGCGTTGGCCGGACGGCAGGTCTCCCTTGCGAAAGACTTGCCCAAAGGCGAACGCAATCGCGTTCGCCGTCACGCTGGATCGCATGCTGACCGTGGTCAGGACGCCCGGGGGCATCGGTGCCGGTGATGGCGCTGGCGCCGGGGAAGGAGACGGCGAGGGCGAAGGTGACGGCGAAGGCGAAGGCGAAGGTGACGGCGACGGCGAGGGTGAAGGTGACGGCGAAGGTGAAGGTGAAGGCGAAGGCGAAGGTGAAGGCGAAGGCGAAGGTGAAGGTGAAGGCGAAGGCGAAGGCGAAGGTGACGGCGAAGGATGCGGCGCCGGCGAGGGCGATGGAGTCGGGACTGGCGCCGGAGAAGGGGCCGGTCCGCCGGTCGGGGTGACGGGATCTGCGTCCGCACCACCGCCGCAGGCGCCCAGCACGAGCGTGCCAAGGGGTGCGCCAGCGAGTCTTAGAAACTCTCTTCGCGATCTGCCAATGCCTGGCTTCTTTGTCTCGTCGGGGGGAAACGTCACTGGCAATTCCTTACCAAAATTAGAAGATCGCTAGCTAGCTCTCATGTCGATGGTGTTGATCGACCATCGTTCGACGACCGCGCAGGAGGCCGGCGGTGCTGCCCGAGTCGCGGACGCTAGGGCAGTGTCTTGGATACCTCGGCCGAATACGCACTCTCATTGCCTGCGGAGTCGTATGCGGTCACGGCGAAGTAGTAGGTTCTTCCACCCTGAAGTCCTGTGACGGTGAAGCGCGTGGCGCTGCCCGTGTTGATGCCTGAACCACGCGCCTGGTTGTAGCTGCCGGACATGGTGCCGTAATAGATACGGTAGCCGGCTGTATCCGTAGACGAAGAACCGCCCCAGGTCAATACCGGACTTGGGGTGGGTGTTGGTGCAGGGGCCGGCGATGGCGTCGGGCTGGGCGATGGCGTCGGGCTGGGCGCGGGAGATGGGCTCGGCGCCGGGGTGGGTGCGGGCGCCGGGGTGGGTGCGGGCGCCGGACCAGGTGCGGGCGACGGACTGGGCGAGGGCCCGGGCGTCGGGCTTGGCGCAGGCACGGGAGGCGTCACGGCCTGGGCGCCACCAGCATCGTCCGATGCACCACCGCCACCGCACGCCGCCAGCACCGCGACCGATGCACACAGCAATCCGACGACTCGCAATCGATACGAAACCATACCCGCTCAGGCAGCCACGCAGACTAGTGTTGGACGTGCGCAGGGTGATGGCGTCCGCTGGTGCCCCACCCGCTGAGACATCATCGCGGCGACAGGACGCAGGAATGTAACTCGACGTCCGGCGGGCGCCCAGTTGCTGACGGACGGTTGCAGTTGCCCCGGCGGACTTACGAGGACTCTATCGCCGTACGAAGCGGCGGCAGGCTCAAATCAGCGCTTCGCGCGCACCGGGATGCCCCAGGAAGCGCGATGGGCTGGCCGTCAATCCGTAAGCACCGGACTGGTAGACCACGACCAGATCACCTGGCTGCGCGCGGGCGAGGTCCATGCGATCCGCCAACGTATCGAGCGGTGTGCAAAGAGGACCCACGACGGAGGCGACCTCGCGTTCTTGACTGGTGACCCGATTGCCGATTTCGACTGGATAGTTCTTGCGAATCACCTGCCCAAAATTGCCGGACGCCGCCAGATGGTGGTGCAGACCGCCATCGGTGACAAGAAACACCTCGCCGCGCGACAGCTTGCGGTCGACGACCCGTGCCACGTAGACCCCGGCTTCGCCGACCAGGAATCGGCCCAACTCAATCACCAACTCGGCTTGTGGCAGTGTTCGCCGAGATTGCGCAACGATTTCCCGCAGATGCGCGCCAACTGCAGGCACGTCGAGCGCCTGTTCGCCAGGGAAATAGGGAATGCCAAATCCTCCGCCAAGATTCAGCACTTTGAGAGGACTCGGCGCGTCGGCTGCCAGTCGCGAAGCGAGGTCGAGAGAGCGGGTGAGTGCCTCGCAGATCGACGCCGCCCGCAAGTTCTGCGAGCCCGAAAAGATGTGGAAGCCTTCGAACGCGAGGCCCAGTTGACGGATCTCGTCGAGAGCGCCAGGGATGGCCTCTGCGTCGATTCCGAACTGCTTGGGTCCGCCGCCCATCCTCATGCCTGATGACTTCAACTCAAAGTCGGGATTGACGCGAAGCGCGACCCGAACCGGGCGACCCAATCGCTGACCGGCATTCGCGAGAACGGGCAACTCGCGCATCGATTCGACATTGATCAAGATGCCGGATGCGACGGCCTGCGTGAGTTCCGCCTCTGACTTGCCGGGTCCCGCAAAGCTGATGCAGCGCGGGTCCATGCCCGTATCTAGCGCCACCATCAACTCGCCACCAGAGGCGACGTCCAGCCCATCGACCAGACCCCTCATGTGATGCACAACCGCGGGCATGGGGTTCGCCTTGATGGCGTAGTGCAGGCTGATCTCCGGAGGCAGTGCTTCACGCAGCAAGCGGACCCGTGCCGTCAAGAGGCTGCGGTCGTACGCATAGTAGGGCGTACCGCCCACCCGTTCGGTCAGTGTCGACACCGGAACTCCGCCAATGGCGACTTCGCCATTCAACACGGCGAATTGCTGCGCTGCTGTGTGCCGATTCACCCGGATTGATCCTTCGACCTGACGTACTCGGTGCCGATCGCCTTGCGATCGATCTTTCCATTTGCATTGCGCGGCAGGGGGCCCGCATACACACGGATGTCGGCCGGCACCATGTAGGCGGGGAGTTGTTCGCGACAATGGCTCAGCAAATGCTTTGCATCCAGTGAGTGTCCGTCGGATGCGGTGGCCGCCACCACCACCACCTCGCCAAGAGCAGCGTGCGCCACGCCGAAGGCTGCGCATTCGCCGACGAGGCGCGAAGCATAGACGACCTCTTCGACCTCGTTAGGACTGATGCGGTAGCCCGACGACTTGATCATTTCATCGCGCCGTCCAATGAAGTACAGGAAGCCCTCGCCATCCTGTCGGACCGTGTCGCCAGAGAATACGGCCCACTCGGACATCACCAAGCCAGCCAATCGATGCGGCAACGGGCGAAATCGCTCTGCCGTTCTGTCTAGGTCGTTCCAATAACCCTGGGCGACCAGGGCACCGCGCTGTACCAACTCGCCGGGCTCATCCGGCGAACAGGGCGAACCGTCCTCGCGCAGTACGAGAATCTCGCTGTTCGGAATCGCCTTGCCGATCGAGTCCGGCCGACGATCGATCTCCTCGGGAGGCAAATAGGTCGCGCGAAAGGCTTCGGTGAGCCCGTACATCAGGTAAGGCTTCGCCACCGGGACGATTGAACGCAGCCGCTTGAGGGTCTCGAGTGGCATTCGCCCGCCGGTGTTGGCGAAGTACCGCAAGCACGAAGTGGCGCTCTCGGGCCATTTGACCTGCGTGAGCTGGATCCACAGTGGCGGCACCGCCGTGAGACCGGTGACCCGGTACCTGTCGATTGCGTTGACCACATCCTTCGGCAACAGGTAGTTGAGCAGGACAACGCTTGCACCCGCATGAAACGCCGTGGTGAGCTGACTGAAGCCCGCATCGAAGGACAGCGGCAGTGCTGCCAGCAGCACGTCGTCGCTCCGATTCTCAAGGTAGGCCGCCACACTCTTGGCACCGGCGACCATGTTTCGATGCGACAGAACCACGCCCTTGGGCTTGCCAGTGCTGCCCGAGGTGTAGAGGATGGCGGCGATGTCGTTGTCGACCACGCGTTGCTCCCCTGGCCCTCGAGCATCCAACAGGTCGGCCCAACGATGCACCGGGATCTGTTGCGCGGCCGATTCACCGGAGCCGGTCACGACCACGTGCTGCAAGTCGGGGCACAGCGACAACAACTGGCCCAGGGTATCGAGGCGATCGGCGGTCGTGACGAGAACTTTGACGTTGCAGTCCTGAAGAATGTGAGCCACCTGCGACGGCTTCAACAGGGGATTGATGGGCACGAAGACCGCGCCCCGGGCCGGTGCTCCAAACGATGCGACTACGGTCTCGCGGCGCTTGTCCAGGTAGATCCCGACGCGTTCACCACGCTGCACGCCCAGGCTGGCCAAGCCTGCCGCGAATCTTCGGATGTCCGACGCCAGTTCGGCGTACCGAATTGCCGTGCCATCGTGCAGCGCCACGGCGTCGGGGGAGCGTTCGGCAGCGACCCAAGGAA
>Ga0105249_10001035_pt1 | contig 24610 bp, 33 predicted proteins | sample KBSS44metaG_FD_81522 | JGI IMG/M metagenome (GOLD analysis project Ga0105249, IMG submission 81522) | Switchgrass rhizosphere microbial communities from Kellogg Biological Station, Michigan, USA - KBS S4-4 metaG | ecosystem: Host-associated > Plants > Roots > Rhizosphere > Soil | place...
AGCCAGAAGCCCGCGGCGGGTGCCGCGGGCTGCCTGCAGCCAGGGGTTCGGTTTAGAAGCCTGCACAGCTGGCGCTGCACCCGCCCTTGCCCGCGCACTCCGGCCCGAAGCCGCTTTCGATCGAGCTCGGGACCGTCAGCTTGCGGCGAAGCTGCCGTCCGGTGTTCGACGTTCCATCCTGCCGTGGATCGTCTGGTGGGAGCGTCGGCACAGGCCCATCAGGTTGTCGGGGGTATTGTTGAAGGGGTCGCCATCCCTATGGTGGACGTCGAGGGCAGGGGCGATCGAGCACTCCTCACACAGCGCCAGCGGCTTGCGCCGACGTGCCCGGCGGCGGGCTTGGAGAGTGGTGGTGGAGGTTACGTTGTCCCAGCGGCCGTTGCCGGGGCCGGAACGCTGCGCCTTGACGCACTCGGCACACAGGCTGGCGGCGGGGCCGACCGGCGTATTGCAGGAGCTGCAATAGAACCTCCAAGGCCCGCTGTAGCGGTTCTGGAAGCCGTGGGTCTTGATGTAGTCGAGGTAGCAGGCTTTGCAGCACTTGCCGCGATTACGCGACGTAGGGCCGCCGCAGAGGGCGCAGGGCATGGACGTAGGCTCCAACAGGAAAGGCCCGGCAGCATAGCTGCCGGGTTTCTCTCATGCCAGATCTCATTTAGGCGGCGAGGTTCTTGCCGGTCGGCAGGCCGACCAGATGGCGGCGCACCAGCGTCGGCACGGTGTGCGCGGCAACATACTGATGCGAAAGTGTCGCACGGTAGTCCGCCTCGGCCTGCTTGAGCACGGCCTTGATCTCGGCGGCCAGCTTGTCGTCGGGCTTGGTCCCGGCCACGTCCGAGATCGTCAGCCGGTAATCCGCGCTCTCGTAGGAGCCTGCCTTGAGGTCGGCGAGGGCGGCTTCGAGCGCCTTCTTCTGGAGTTCGAGCTTGCCGATCTCAGTCTTGAGGGCGGCGTAGGCGTCGATCGTGGCGGTGAGGTTAGTCATGTGATGGCTCCACCCGGTTATTTCCGGTAACGCTGTTATCGGACCACTGGTCATATTTGTCAATGGCTCTTTTTCAATTATTTTCAAAAAACGTCGTTGACTTTATCGGACCACTGGTCTCATTATACTTTTGAACGGAATTACCCGTTCGAAAAGGGAAGTCCATCACAATGACCACGCAGACCCACCACTTTTACGATCGCGACCGCCACGGCGACGACATCCACAGCGTCGTCGGCACCGCCATGCTGGCGACCGGGCGCTACAAGGCTTGGCTGATAGAAGGCCCCGGCGACGACCTCGACGTCCGCGGCTACGGCCATACCGTGCTGTCGGCGATTGCGGATCTCAACGCCGCCATCGCGAAGGGTGAGGCGGCATGAGCTGGCAGCACACCCGCAGCATGTCGCCAGAGCAGCTCGCTCTGGCGATCGCCACGCTCAAGATGAAGCCCGCGGCGGCCTCGCGCTTCGTCGGCTGCTCCTACCGGCAGATGGTGCGGATGCTCAAAGGCGAGCGTGAAGTGCCGGTTCCGACCTCGCTGCTGCTCGGCTGCATGGTGGCGCACCGCCTGCGACCACTGGTGCCACGCCGGGTGCCCGGCACCTACTAGATCTGGACGGCCCCAACCCAAAGCGCATATGCTCCGCCCGGCGCATATGCGCTTTTTCGCGTTCCGGTCCCAGCATGCTCACGCCAGAGAACCCAGCGGCCAAGACCTATGTCGATGCCGAAATCGCGCGTGCGATCGAGCTGCTGGAGGGCGAATTAGCGAGCGTTGACATGAAGATAGCCGAGCTGACCGATCGCGTGCGGCGGCTCGAACAGGGAGGGGGACATTCCCCGGCTAAATGACGACACCGAAACGGAAAAGCGTTTCTGACCTCGATCTCAAGTCGCTGGCGCGGGCGCACACCACGGTGGCTATTCAGGCGCTGTCCGGCATCGCTCAGAACGGGCAACAGGAGGCCGCTCGCGTCAGCGCCAGCGTGGCATTGCTCGATCGCGGCTGGGGCAAGCCTAATCAACCGCACGATGCGAAGCTCGACGGCGAGCTGCGCATCACGATCAGGAAATTACTCACCAAGGAGGAAGGCGAATGAGCACGACCGAAGGCATGTCGATCGGCGCGCAGCGTGTGCGCGAGAGTTTCAATCCGAGTAAGGACAACATGGTCGATAAGATCAAGCGGTACACCGCCGATCTGATCGACCTCTGCGAAGATCTAAAACACCTTGAGCCGCGGCTCGCGAGCCTCGCGCAGACCGCTTACGAAGAGGCCGCGATGTGGGCCGTGAAGGCGGCCACAACGCAGAAATGACCAGCGGCGAACTGATCGCGGCGTTCGCGATCGTGTTCATGATCGGCATGTGCCTGTCGCTGATGAAGAGGCCGACGCGATGAACTGGCTGTTGAAATGGTGGCGGGCCACGCAGCGCAGTACCGATCTGACGACGCTGTGGCCGGTCTGCAAGCAGCATGCGCGCGACATCGATCACGCGCGCGCCGCGTTCTTCATGCACGCCGTCAACGATACGGCGTGGACCCGCGACTATAGCGAGGATGAGATCATCGCGCGCGTCAGTGAGTTGCAATGAGCGACGTCATGGACATCAGCGTGCCGCAGCGCGGGTGGCAGCCGCGACCGCATCAGCAACGGCTGTGGAATTATCTGCAGCGCGGCGGCAAGAGAGCTGTAGCAGTATGGCATCGCCGCGCCGGCAAGGATGAGATCGCGCTGCATGCGAGCGCGATCGCGATGCTGGAGCGTGTCGGAAACTATTGGCACATGCTTCCCGAGTTCGCGCAGGGTCGCAAGGCGATCTGGGACAGCGTCAATCCACACTCAGGCAGGAGACGCATCGATGAGGCTTTTCCACAAGCCATGCGAGAAAGTACAAGAGAGCACGACATGCACATCCGTTTCCGTAACGGATCAACGTGGCAAGTCGTCGGCAGTGACAGTGTCGTCTCCGGCGGCGGCATCGGGTCGTCTACCGCGGGCATCGTCTTTTCAGAGTACGCGCTCGCGAACCCCTCAGCGTGGGGCTACTACCGGCCCATACTGGAAGAAAACAACGGCTGGGCGTGCTGGATCTCTACTCCCCGAGGACGCAATCATCTACTTCAGCTGTACCAGCACGCCACCCGGACAAGAGGCTGGTTCTCCGAGATCCTCACCGTCGACGATACGGCTGCTCTCTCACCAGAAGCTATTGCCGAAGCCTTAGCCGAATACAAATCGCTGTACGGTGACGACGCTGGCTCGGCGATGTTCGAGCAGGAGATGATGTGCAGCTTCACCGCGGCACTGCTCGGCACGTTCTACGGTCACGAGATGCGCGACGTGCGCAATGATGGCCGCATCCTCGACGTCGAGGCCGACGCCGACAAGTTCGTCCACACCGCGTGGGATCTCGGCGTCGGCGACGATACGAGCATCTGGTGGTTTCAGACGCAGGGCGCGCAGCTGGTGCTGTTGGACCACTACGCCAGCAGCGGGCAGGGCCTTGAGCATTACCTCGACCAGATCATACAGCGCGAGCGCCAGCACGGCTGGAAGCGCGGCAGCGCCTTCGTACCGCACGACGCCAAGGTGAAGGAGTGGGGCAGTGGCAGAACGCGCGTTGAAACTATGTCTGCAATGGGCCTTAAGCCCCAACTCGTTCCTCTGGCCTCCCTCGACGATGGCATTAACGCCGTGCGGCGTACCCTACCATTGTGCGTGTTCCATCCTCGCTGCGAAGAGGGAGGCATCTCGGCCCTTGAACAGTATCGCCGCGAATGGGACGACGAGCGCAAGTGCTTCACGCCGAAGCCGCTCCACGACTGGTCGAGCAATCCCGCCGACGCCTTCCGCTACCTAGCCCAGAGCTGGCGTCCCGCGCCGCTGCGCAAGGTCAAGGTGCCCCTACAGACCGGCTGGCGCATCCCGCCGCCGAACGAGAACCGCCGCGGAGGCATCATCCTATGAACCAGCAACACACTGAGAAGCTACACCCCGGCGGCTGGCCGCGGATCTGGAATTACGACAGCTACTGGCGCAGGCTGCGTGAAGCGTGGTGGGTATTGATCGGCCGCCAGTCGCTACATCGCGCGTGGCAGAAGGGCTATGACGACCACACCAGAGATGAAAGCGCGCGACGCGCGAGGGGCGGCCAATGACGCAAGCGCAGCTCGACCTCGCGCATAAGACGATCGGCGACCTCGGCCACTGCGTCCGCGCCATGGAGCAGTACGGCAACGCCAAGATCGCAGACAAGATGCGGATCGCCATCTCGCTGTTGCAGGCGATGCTTGACGAGAACGAGCAGCTCGCGCTGCCACTGGAGAAAACAGATGGCTGACACCGCAGCTGCCCAGCACGAGGACGTGCGCCACGACGATCTGGAGTTCGACGTTGACATCCAGCCAGCCAAGAAAGCCAAGGCGTGGCTGAACCGGCTGGAGGAGAGCGAGGACGCGTTCGATCGGCTGGGTGATCCCGCCGCCGAACGAGCAGCGTCGACGGGGGATACAGCTATGATCAGGTGGCTGCTGTGCCGGTTCAGGTGGTGTGGCGGCGTCGTCGATTACGACGCGACCGGCTCGTACTGGAAGTGTGCCCGGTGTGGAAAGGTGACACGATGACCCGCGCCCAGATCGATCTCGCCCACAGGACGGTCGGCGACCTCGGCCACTGCGTCACGGTGATCGAGCAGTACGGCAACGAGCGCATCGCGGGCTGCATGCGCGTAGCGGCCTCTTTGTTGCAACAGATGGTCGACGAGAACGAGACGGCAGAGCAAGCGGAGAAAACAGATGGCTGACACCGCGGCTGCCCAGCACGAAGATGTTCGCCACGACGATCTGGAGTTTGACCCGGAGATCCAGCCTGCGAAGAAAAGCAAGGCGTGGCTCAACCGCTTGCAGGAGAGCGAGGACGCGTTCGATCGCTGGCACGACCACTGCGACAACATCGACAAGATCTATGCGAGCCTCGAACGCTTAGCCACGAACAGCACGTCCGGCCGCGCTATCCGCGATCGCGAGTTCGCGATGTTCTGGGCCAATTGCGAGGTGATCAAGCCCACGATCTACGCCAGCGCGCCTATCCCGGTGGTGACGCCAAAATTCAAGGACAGGAGGCCGGTCTACCAAGAGGCCAGCGAGGTGATGGAGCGATGCTGCATCGTCGCGTTCGACTTAACCCGCATCGACGACCTGATGAAGCTGGTGCGCGATGACTTAGCCCTGATCGGCCGCGGCGTGGCGTGGTGCAGATACGAGAGCGCAGGTGAAGGCCGCTATTCCAGCGAGCGCGTCTGCATCGACTTCAAGGGCCGCCGCGACTTCCTGCACTCGCTCAGCTCCAACTGGCGCGAGGTGACATGGGTCGCCGCAGCCAGCTACCTGACGCGATCGGAAGCGCGTCGCCGCTTCCGCAAGCACTCAGGAGACACCTACCAGAGCGCCGAATACAAGGTTGACAAGGACGCCAAGGAGATCGGCGGCGGCGACAACCGCGAGCGCGCCAAGTTTTGGGAGATCTGGAGCAAGGGCGACAAGAAGGTGATCTGGGTCGCGCACGGCTGCGAGGACATCCTCGACGAGGCCGAGCCGCATCTGGAGCTGCAAAACTACTTCCCGTGCCCAAGACCTGCATATGGGACCGTGCAGCGCGGCTCGCTGATCCCTGTCCCCGACATCATGCAGTACAAGGACCAGCTGGATGAAATAAACGCCTTGACCGCGAAGATCCACGCGCTGTCCGACGCGCTGGAAGCCAAAGGCTTCTACCCTGCCGGCGGCGGCGAGCTCGAGGAGGCGATCAACGCCGCGATGGCGACGCACACCAGCGGCCGCTTGCTGGTGCCGATCAGCAATTGGGCCTCCTTCGGCAACACCAAGGAAGTCATCGTCTGGATGCCGATCGACATGATCGCGACGACGATCACCGCGCTGGTGATGCTGCGCAAGCAGATCATCGAGGACATCTACCAGATCACCGGCATGGCCGACATCATGCGCGGAGATACTGACCCTAATGAGACATTGGGCGCGCAGAAGCTGAAGAACCAGTACGGCACCACGCGGATAAGGGACAAGCAGGCCGAGCTGGTGCGGCTGTCTCGCGATCTGGTCGAGATCGCCAGCGAGATCATGACCGAAAAGTTCGACGACGCCACGCTGATACAGATGTCGCAGACGCAGCTGCGCACAGAGGACATGATCGAGCGCGACGCGCAGCAGATCGAGCAGGCGTTGCAGCAGATCCAGCAGCAGGCCATGCAGCAGATCCAGCAGGCGCAGCAACAGAAGCGATTAGCTCCACCGCAGCAGGCTCCGGGCGGCGCACCTCCGGCTGACCCTGCTGCTGGCGGCGCTGCACCGGGCGCGCCCCAACCCCCTGCCGACCCGGTGCAGCAGATTGTCGAGCAGGCGCAGCAGCAAATGCAGCAGGGCATGACGCAGCTGCAACAGCTCAAGGACGAGGTGACGATCGAGCAGGTGCTCTATTTCCTGAAGGACACGCGCGCGAAGTCGTTCACGCTCGACATCGAGACCGACAGCACGATCATGGCGGACGAGGACGCCGAGAAACAGCGCCGCACCGAGTTCACGCAGGTCTTAGGAGGGCTTCTACCGCAGCTCGCGCAGATGATCCAAGCCGACGCCAAGACCGCGCAATTCTGCGGCGAGGTGCTCAAGTTCGCCACGGCACCGTTCCGCGCAGGCCGCTCGCTCGACGGCGCGATCGACGATCTCGTCGAGCAGATGAAGGACAAGGCGAACCAGCCGCAGGCGACGGATCCGGCGACGCAGCAGGCGCAGACAGCGTTGCAGATCGAAGGCATCAAGGCGCAGGTCGCAAGAGAGAAGCTGCAGCAGGACGCGGCCAATGACCGGGCGAAGCTCGAACAGGCCGATCGCCATAAGCAGTGGGAACTGGCGAACCAGCGCCAGATCGCGGGCGTCAAGGCGCAGAGCGAAGTCGGCGAGCAGCAGGCTGATATGGCAGTTCAAGGCCAGAAGATGCAGGAGAGCCACGAAGCGCATCAGGCGAACCTCCTAGCTAATCAGCAGAAGATGGCGATCGAGGCGCAAAAGGCGCAGGCGCAGCTGGCGTCGCACCAAGCCAAGCAGCAGGACATGGCGGCGCGCGCATCCGAGCGGCAGGAAGCGATGCGCATGAAGGCGATGCAGCCGCGGCCGGGGGGCATATGAGCAGCTCCAGCAACATCACGACACGCCCCTCGATGCGCGCGCTGACGCGCGCGTCGGATGACGCGCTGGTGCTGGTCAACATGGCTTTTGTTAGAATGATCACGCAGCAGTCCGCGGGCGTGCTGCGGCTACACTTCGGCCCGCAGGGCAACGACAACATCGACGTCAAGCTGGTGACCATAGACGAATTGCAGAGACAGATGGTGACCTGATGGGCACTAACGACGAGTATGGTTATAGCGACCTCGGCGTGCTCATCGGCGCAACGCCCGGTGAGCCGAACGTCACCGACTACGGGCAGGCCGACCTGCGGCCTTTCGCGATGGGCGCGTTGGCGCAGCATCGGGATTATCAACCTACTGCCGCGCAGGGCACGGACCTGTGGGGCTACCAGATGGGCGGCCGCGTTGTCCCGCCGCAAGACGTCGAGAAAGCCATGAACATGGCGATGTCGTTCTCCGGCGGCGGCCTCAAGGTCAAAGAAGTTGCTCCGGCGCTAGGCTCCGTGCTGAACCCACGCTTGCGCGCGCAAGCCGACGCGGTGCGCGGCACCTATCCGCAATACGCCGAGACGTATCCCGAGGTCGGACCTCCGGCGCTGATGAGCAAGCTGCCTGACCCTAAAAACCCCGGTAAGTACCTGCTCAAGCCCGGACCCGAAGTGCCGTACAGCTCGATGGAGGAGGCGCTGGCGATGGACGCGCGGCCCGATCACTTCTTGAGCAAGAAGAAGCTGCCGCAAGTCGAGGAGTTTGCAGACGCGCGCAACACCATTCAGAAGGATCTGGACCTGCACGGCTACACGCCGTACTTCGACCCGGCGAAGCGGTTCGACGTGAAGGGTGAACACTACGGACCGTTCGCGGACACCGGCACCGCAGCGGCACCAGCCACAGCCAAGACCGACGCCGAGTGGTTCGCTAAATACGGCACGGCGGAGAACCGTGCCAAGTTGCAGGCTGGTTTCGCCGAGGGCAAGAACGTGCCCGAGAGCGCCAACTGGTATCACATGGGCCAGCTGGAGCGCGAGTACGTCAAGGAGTTCGGCGAGAAAGCAGGCCGCGAGGCGTTCAAGCGCGAGTTTGGTGACATGATGGCCGCGACGACCGGCGGCGCTGACCCTTATAATAACTTCCTGATGTCGCAGTATGCCAATGTCGCTGCGAAGAAGGGGGAGCGGCTGGCTACGCGCGCGTATGAACTTCCGTTCCCGATCGGAGGCCGCTACGCGTCTGGCAATCTCGAACAGGCGCAGAAATATATCGACGCGGGAATGAAGGGGTTCGATCCGGCGCAGAACCCGAAACGGTACGACTTTTCTAGCGCGTTCGCTGGCAACAAGAATGCGTCAACGATTGACGAACAAATGTATGGCGCGCTGCGCCCAGTTACGACAAAAGCCTCTGTCGGTTTGCCAGAGTGGTACGGCCCGGCTACGCGCGTCGCGCGAGAGGAAGCTGCCAAGGCTGGCGTTGACGCGCGCGGCTTTCAAGATGTTGCATGGGCGGGCCTGAAAAAGGGCAAGACCGGCGAAGGCTTCGACTATGCGGGTCCGATGATCAACACGATCAACCGCTCGATCGAAACCACGCACAGGCTCACCGGCATGCCGCGCGAGGAGATCGTGCGTCGCGGACTGATCCGCAAAGAGATACCCATGTATGGCATCGGCGGTGCAACCGCGATGGGTTCACTGGCTTCACAAGGCGACTACCAACCCGAGGAGAAAATGTAATGGCACCGCAGTCAGCTCTAACCGTGACGCCTCCAAATCCTACGCCTCCCTCAAACTTCGCCTGCACCGGCGTCACCGGCCCGAACCCGCCGAACTTCACCCGGCAGCAATACGCCAACCCGCAGAACCTGACCGCTGTCGCCGCCGACGGCTCCGGCGGGCGGCCGCAGTCGCCCTACGGCGTCAACCCGAACCCGCCGCCTTATTATGACGACGGCTCGGCGCTGACGCCTACGGCGTTCGCAGCCTCCGTCGCCGCGCTGACCGGCGGCACCTCCGCGGCCGATAACGGCACCGGCACGACACCGGGCACCAACGCCGCGGGCGCGGGCGGCACCGGCTTCAACAGCGTGCTGGGCAGTTATCCCGGCGTCGCCTCCGGCCTCGTCCCGGCCGCCGCCAGCGCCACGGCGGAGGGGCTGGGCACCGAGACGTTAGCCACCGCCAGCTACTCCAGCGCGATCTACGCGCCCCTTGCCCTGACCACGGTCGGCTCCGGCCCGGCGCTGGTGAAGGCCACCACGGACGCCGGTGCGCCGGTCAGCCCGAACGCCAACCACGCCTCAAGCCTGTCTCCAGCAACCAATCCGGCGCTGACGTCGATCGCCTCGATCGCCTCCGGCGGCGGCACCGGCACCTGCTCGGCGACGGGCACCAACTTCACCCGCCAGAGCGTGCTGGTGGTGAACGGCGTCTCCTACCCGACCACGTTCGTGTCGGCCACCAACATCACCGCCACCACGGCCAAGCGGCCCACCGCGGGAACATGGCCGGTCTACGTCGTCACCGGCGGCGTCATCTCCACGGCAACCGTGAACTGGACCTTCTCATGACAGACAAGAAGCGCGACGAGCACGAAGAAGCCGCCGCCAAGGGCAAGGTCGAGCCTGCGGCCGCACCGAAGGAGGCTGCGCCGCAGCCTTTCCCGTTCTCGGCATCCATCAACGAGCCTCAAACCGTCAGCCTGCCGCTGCCGGAAGGCGTGACGGTGCCAGAGCCGGTGATCGAAAGCATCTCGCCAGCGAGCTGCATGGTCGGAGATCCCGACTTTCCGTTGATCGTGTACGGCGACAATTTCTTCGCCGACAGCGTCATCAACTTCGCAGGCCAAGACGAGCCGACCACGTTCGACGCCGACGCCAAAACCCTGTCCACCGGCGTCAAGCCGAGCCTGTGGGCGGAGCCGGTCATCGTGGACGTGATCATCAAGAACGGGCCGGTGTCGTCCGGCCCGGTCGCGTTCGAGTTCGCACCGATCGCGCGCTCGTCGACGAGGAAGAAATGAGCACGGCGGTGATCACGGTCGCCAGCGGCGGGCTGGCGGTGACCGATGTCACCGCCACCTTTCCGAAGCTGGGCATGCCGGTCACGGAGGCGATCGCGATCGGCACGGTCAAGTACGGTATCGCGGTAACCAAGGTCGCCGCAGGCGGCGTCCCGGTGACGTTCGTGGTGGTGTCGACGTCAGGCGGGAACCCGAAATGACGATCGAGCTGGAGGAGTTCGAGCCGGGCCGCTGGCGGGTCCGGCGCGAGAGGCACGAAAAGCAGCGGGCCGAAAACATGCCGCTGCCTTACGTCATCAGCGACACCATGGAGCCTGTCGAGCAGGTCGACGGCAGGTTCTACACGTCCAAGCGCGCGTTCCGCGCGGTCGGCCGGGCCAATGGCTTGATCGAAGTCGGCACTTCAAAGCTGGAGCCGAAGCGGCGTGCGACAGACAGTCCAGAGCACAGGAGACAGATAAGGGACACGTTAGGCAAAGTAGTCTCTGAGTACAAACAAGGGCGGCGGCCTAAGATCTAGGTCGTCTGTTTTGCGATTGTTGGGCGCGCGTGGCCCAGCGAATGTTGCCGGGTTCGTAGTTTCCGTCGCTGTTCAATCTATCAATGGTCGTGCCATGTGGACGAGGCCCTACATCGCTCAAGAACGTCGGAAAGTCGTTCCACCGCTTGCACACGGTGATGCCGCGTCCACCGTAATACTTGAAATCCGTGGAGTTTGGGTCGGAGCAGCGTTGACGCATCCTTTTCCAGACGGAGTACAGCGGATGTCGAGGCGTGTCCCTTCTGGCATGGCCGTGGCGGGCACCCTGCCAGCAACCGCAAGAAGTTATGACACCCTGTCGGAGTGGTCCGCCTCTGACAACCGACGTCGCGCCGCAGTCGCATTGGCACAGCCATGTTTTCTGCCCGTTGCGCACAGTTTCGGTCATCGCGACGACGACCAGTCGCCCAAAACGCTGTCCGGTGATGTCTTTAAAGGAACCCATACCAAACCTTACTGAGGTTGGTACTAAAGTGCAACTCATAACGGTCCAACCGGCCGTAAAAGAAGGAAATTATCATGTCCGACACGTCAGTTACGTCTGCGCCGCCCCAGCCCGCACAGACCTCTACGAATACTCCATCCGTAGGCGAAGTGCCGATCAACCAGAACCCGGTCAACAGCCCGAACCCGGTCGGCTCGCAGGCACCCGAAAAGCCGCAGGATGCCGCCGCCGAGCGGCGCGCGTCCATCCAGCGCGCGTTCGATCGCGCCAGCAACCCGCCGCCGAAGGGCCAGCAGCCCGCCCAGAAGGCCGCGCCGCCAGCGCAGGCCAAGCCGGGCCATAACCAGCCGCCGGAGGAGACGAAGCCGGAGCGGCTGGATCTCCGCAAGCGTCCGCAAGCGGAAGCTGCGGTGCCGTCCGCGGCCCAGCCAAGGGACAGAGGGCGGTTCGCGCCGCGGGCGCAAGGCGCGCCCGGCAACGTTCAGGATACGCGGACTGCACAGGGAAACATCCCACAACAGGGTACCAATCAGGGACAGCCGGTCCGCAAACTGCCCGCAAATGCGCCGTACGCGCAGCCGCCGTCGCGGATGTCCGAGCGTGCCAAGGCGGAGTGGTCGACCACGCCGGAGAGCGTGCGCGGCGAGGTCGGCCGGATGCAGGAGGAGTTCGTCAAGGCGTACCGGGTCTACAAGACCGATTTCGAGGAGATGTCCAAGATCCGGCACTTCCACAAGATGGCCGCGGACCAAGGTACCACGCTCCAGACCGCGCTCACGAACTATGTCGGCATGGAGCAGAAGCTGCGCGCGGACCCGATCGCGGGCTTGGACGTGATAGTCAATAATCTGAACCTGCGCACGCCGGATGGCGAGAAGATCGGCCTGCGCGACATCGCGTATCACGTCCTCTCACAGTCGCCGGACCAGCTCCGCCAGCTCCAGATGGGCAACCAGCAGCAGGCGGCATCCCAGCAGATCGGGGCGCTGCACCAGCAGATCCAGCACTTGCAGCAGACCGTGCAACAGATGCATACTAACCAGCAGTTCGTCCAGACGCGGTCCGCGATCGACGTGTTCGCCGATACGCATCCGAGATTTGATGAATTGGGGACCGTCATCGAGCGCGAGTTGAAGCTCGGCTTCGATCTCGAAACGGCCTACCGGCGGGCGGAGCTGCTCCACCCGACCACCCGAGCGCCTCAGACGCGCACCCCATCGGCTCAGACCCGAGAACCGGACCGCTCGATCCACGGCACCAGCGAGATAGGCCCTAACGGGACTTCGCGGCGACCTCGACAGGCAAGTCCAACCCCTCGCGCAGCTGTTGCGAACGCCATCGCGCGTTTGAACGGCAGTATCTGAACCCTTTGGAGTTGAGCACATGCCCAACGTAACGAGTAATGCCGCCTACCAACAGATCCTCTCGATGGCGATCGAAGATCGCAGCTCAGGCTACGAGGATCTCGTCTCGAACAACAACGCCCTTCTCGCCGTCATGCGCCGCAAGGGGCTTTGGCAGACCTACTCAGGTCCGAAGATCCGCCAGACCTTGCAGATCGGCAAGCAATCCGCGCAGTGGTATTCCGGCTACGATCAGCTGCTGAACCCGGCGATCGATCTGTTCAACGACGCCTTCTTCGATCCGAAGATGGTCGTGATCCCGATCATCCTGAGCTATCAGGAGATCCTGAACAACCAAGGCGACAACCAGCTGATGGACGTCTACGAGAGCTACATCTCGGCGGCGGAAAAGGCGCTGGAGGATGCCATGGATCAGGGCATCTACTCGGACGGCACCGCGAACGGCAACAAGCAGATCACAGGTCTTGCCACCGCCATCCCGATCGCCAACACCACCGGCGTCTACGGCGGCATCGACCGTGGCAGCGCGATCATCTGGCGCACGGCGACGTTTGATGCGAACAGCTTCCTCGCAGGCGCGACGCAGGTGTCATCGACGACCATCCGCCCGATGCTCAACTACATCATGACGCAGCGTTCGCGTGGTCGCGACTACGCGGATCTGCTCATCATGTCGCCGGAGCACTACGCGGCTTACGACGCCGCGACCGTCGCCATCCAGCGGCAGCAGAATGAGACTTCTCTTGGAAAACTCGGCTTCTCGGCGCTCGAATATATCGGCGGCGGCAAGCGTGCCGAGATCGTGCTTGATGGTGGTATTGGCTCGAACATGCCTGCAAATACGACCTTTGGCATCAACACCGACACGCTGCGGCTTCGCTACAACAGCGCGCGTAACTTCGACAAGCTGTTCGACGGCGATGGTCAGATGCCGATCGACAAGGATGCCATCGCCCAATTCATAGGGTGGATGGGCGAGCTCACCATGACTAACCCCTTGTTTAATTGGAGAATGTACGACAGCAATCCCGCTGCATAACCTATTCAACCCCCTTTAGTGGGGGTTGACTACGAACCTCCGGTCTGGCGATCTGGTCTGGTTAACCAACCAGACCGGAGAGTTCAAATGAAAGCCTATTCGCTTCCCTCGAAAGAGGTTCTCGATCAGTTGCTGAAGTACGATCCTGAGACAGGCAAGTTTTTGTGGAGGTTAAGACCTGTGACGATGTTCACGATCGGAAGGTCGACAAAGAAGCCTCGTTCGGCCGAGCACGCCTGTAATCAATGGAATAGCCGCTGGGCGGGAAAGCCAGCGATGACCAAAAGTCATGACGGCTACTGGTACGGTCGTATCTTTTACCGGCAGGTACTGGCGCATCGTGTAGCGCACAAAATAATGACAGGCCAAGACCCGATCGAGATAGATCACATCGACGGGGATCGCGGAAATAACAAGTGGTCCAACCTGCGCGATGGGACACGATCGGACAATCTTCGAAACATCGCGTTAAAGCGCAACAATACGTCTGGGCACCACGGTGTGACGTTCAGTAAGCGTCAACAGAAATGGATCGCTCAGATCATTCTAGGTTCATTTGACAGCAAGGAAGAAGCCGTAGCCGCGCGCCGTAAATACGAGGCGTTGCTCGGTTACCATCCCAACCACGGACGTGACGCTGTGATAACTAACCCGGCCGCCTGACGCCGAACGCTGGGCAGCCGAGTACACTGGAGCCGCCGACGTGTAGGTTCAAGCCTTCCTTCCGCGAAGGCGGCTCCAGACCGTTTCAACAAGGAAGGAAGCACTATGGCTATCAACGACCCTGATGATCTGCTCGTCGTTCTGTTCAAGCATCTGGCAACTGAAAACAAAGCGAAGTCGCTGGAGGAAGGCCGACCGATCTATGACGACCAAGAGATTTGCGAGATCCGCGCGCCCGGCTCAAAAGACGTGAAGGTGTTTCCGGCCACCGCCTTCGCGCGCTGGATCGACGACCCGCTGACGGGTGAACAGACAAAGCAATCTTACGCCGAACGCTTCTCGCACCAGTACCGGCAGTTCAAGGCCAAGGCGTCGCAGACCAAGCAGGGCACGCCGCTCGACTTCGCGCCGTTCCTCAGTGAAGGCCGCCGCTCCGAATTGAAGGCGCAGAACATCTACACCGTCGAGCAGCTCGCCGCGGTCGAGGGCGCGGAGCTGAAGAACTTAGGTCCGGGAGGTCGCGAGATGAAGAACGCGGCCACGGAATTTATCGGCGAGAGCAAGATGGCGGCACCGAACCTGCGCATGGCCGAGGAGCTGGCCGCGCTCAAGGCACGCAACGCCGTGCTGGAGGAGGACAACAAGATCAAGCAGGAGCGCCGCGCCGCGGAAGGCACCGACAGCGAGTTCGACGCGATGTCGCTGGACGAGCTGCGCAGCTACATCGAGGCCAATACCGGCAAGGCTCCGATGGGGTCGCTGAACCGCAAGAACCTGACCCGCATGGCTGAAAACTCCAGACCTGAGAAGGCTGCATGACATGACGCTGTTGTCGGTGGTTCGTGACGTCTGCGCTGTCGTCGGCGTGCAACAGCCGACGTCCGTCACCTCCAACCTCGTCGCCAACAGGACCATGCAGGAGATGTTGGCGCTCGCCAACGAAATGGCGCAGCGCATCAGCTACGACACGCGCGACTGGACTGTATTCCGCAAGGTGCAGACCTATCCCGGCGACGGCGTCGCCGCCGGGTTCGACCTGCCCGCCAACTACAAGCGCATGCTGCTGACCGCCAATGTCTGGCGCTCGACGCAGACGCAGTACCCTATGCGGTTTGTCCCTGACACCGACGAGTGGCTGAACCGGCGCGCACGCAATTACTACGACGTCGCAGGTGAGTGGACGATGCTCGGCGGGCAGATGCTGATCGCGCCGGTGCTCGCTACCGGCACCAGCGTCTACTTCCCTTACCTCGAAAAGAATTGCGTCAACCTCACCAGCGGGGGCTATGGCGACAGCTTCATGGCCGACACTGACAGCTTCCGCCTCGACGAGCGGCTCTTGAAGCTCGGCATGATCTGGCAGTGGAAGCAAAACAAGGGCACCAGTTACGCCGAGGACATGGGCACTTACGAGACAGCGTTGTCTGTCGCGGCGGGCCATGACAGACCCGCGCCCATCATTGTTGGGCGGCATCCGATCTCGGCGAACGCGCGTGTCGCCTACCCGTGGCCGACGCCATGACCGTAGCTGTATATCAGGGGTTCAAGCGGCAGGCGGTGCCCGCGCAGGTCGCGCAGCAGCTCCAGACCGTGACGCTGCCCGCGCCGACGCGCGGGCTGATCCTCAACGAGAACGAGAGCTTCATGCAGCCCGGCGGCGCGCTGGTGCTGGATAATTGGGTGCCCACCATGAAGGGCCTCAAGTTGCGCGGCGGCACCAAGACGTGGGCGAGCCTGCCAGAGACAACACCTGTCATCTCGATGTTCAACTTTATCAGCGGCACCCAGCAGCGGATGTATGCGGGCAACGCCACCAAGCTGTACGATGTCACGGCCTCGACGCCGGTGATGATCAAATCAGGCCAGCTGTCCGGTAACTACGTCGCCAGCCAGCTGGCAAACCAAGCTGGCGACCACATGCTGGTCTGCAACGATGCCGGTGACTTCGTGCTGCACTTCGACGGCACGACGTGGACGACGTTCAACGCCAGCCAGATCAACGCAGATCCGGCGATCACGCCGCCGCCTAGCTGCCTCAACGGCCACAACCTGACCTATGTCTGGAAGTACCGCGGGCGCTTCTTCTTCATTGAAGGCGGCACCATGAATGCGTGGTACCTGCCGACCAACGCCTTCCAAGGCCGCATCCTGCAGATCCCGCTCGCCGGTGCCGCAACGAAAGGCGGCAAGCTGCTGTGCGGCTTCACTTGGTCGATCGATGCTGGCGACGGCATCGACGACAAGTGCGTTTTCATGACCGATCAGGGCGAGCTGCTGATCTTCACCGGCAGTGATCCGTCGACGGCTGCGAACTGGCGGCAGGAGGGCAGATACGCCACCTCGTTCCCGCTCGGCATGAACTGCTGGACGCCGATCGGCGGCGACGTACTGATCGCGACGGTCGACGGCATCATTCCGATCAGCGCGTCCATCACCAAGGATACCTCGCAGCTCGAACTGGCGGCCATCACACGTCCGATCAAACCCATGTGGCGCGACGAAGTGAACGCCAAGCGCGCGCTGCCGTGGACGATGTGCAAATGGGACGAGTTCGGCGGACTTTTCGTAACTTACCCCGGCGGCATCCCCGGCAGCCTGACCATGGGCGCGGTCAATATCGCGACCGGCGCGTGGTGCAGATACACCAACGTCGACGCCATGTGCTTCGGCCGCCTGCGCGCGGACGCGTTCTTCGGCACGCAGTCCGGCAAGATCGTGCAGTTCGAGCGCACGGGAACAGATAATGGCGTGCCCTATACCGCGACGATGGTGGGTGGGTGGGAGATGTTCTCCTCGCAGTCCGCCACGATCGTGTGGCGACAGGCGCGCGCGTCGTTCCGCGCGCGTTCCGGCGAGCCGTTCCAGCCGCAGCTGTCCGCCACGACAGACTATGTGATCGTAATCCCGACGCCGCCGTCCGCGCCCGACATCGCGCAGTACGCGCAGTGGGATCAGCCCGCCCCGGCAACGGCGACCGTGCGTAACACCATGTGGGTTTCGATTGGCTACACCGGCTTCAGCCACGCGCCCATCTGCCAAGTGACGATCGCACAGGCGTCGCCGCCGGATGTTGAATTGATCTCGATAGCTGCAACTTATGACGCCGCTGGCGTGAACGTGTGAGGCAGACATCATGGCTAGGGGTCAACGAACCTACGCTTACCAGTCGATCCCCGACGTAGGGCCTTACGGCACCGCGACCAACCGCGCGCTGCCGGGGCCTGACACCGGGCCTGCGATCGGAAGCCTTTTCAATTCTGGCTTCATCCCGTCCGTGAACCCGACCATACCGGCCTACGCTGCACCCGCCGCGCCGGAACCCGCAGTGACGCAAAGCGCGCTGGAGAAGTGCATGCTGTCCGGCATGTCGCGCGAGGCGTGCGAGCAGCGCGAGGCGATCGCGCAGGCGATCGCGGAGCAGGGCAGCGGTCCGGGCACCGACCCCGGCCTCGGCACGCCTCCGGGCGACCCGGAAGTGGTCGCGCCGCCGGTAGCCGTGCCGGAAGACCCCGCGCCGCCGCCGGTGACGGTAGCGCCGCCGCCGACGCAAAAAGGTGAACCGAAAGGTGATGAGGAGGGTGTCGAAGAAGGCCCGGCAACGCCCACCGGCGTTGTTACGCGCGGGCCGGATCTCCCCGACCTCTCCGTAGACCCGTTCGCGCCGCCAGAGGGCAAGGACCAGTCGCAGCCGCAATTCGACACCACACCGCTTGGACCGAAGGGGTCGATGGTCAATCCAAGTCCGGTCACGGTTACGCCGGTCACGCCGACCGACCCAACACCGACGCCAACGCCGACCGACCCAACACCGACGCCAACGCCAACGCCGTCGCCGACACCTGCGGTGCCAAACAATCCGAACATGACACAGGCCGAGTTCGACGCTGCTGTCGCCACCGCGCTGGCGCAGGCCGCGATCGCCGATCCGACCTCGCCAGAAGCTTCTACGGTAGGGACACCGGCTGCGCCCAGCGCGCCCAGTGCGCCCAGCGCGCCCTCTGCGCCGGGCGCAACCGGCCTCTCAGGCGTCGCGGTCGGACCGACCGGCGTGTCGTCGAACATCGGCGTTACCTCGCTCGGGCTGGATGGCCCGCTTAGCTTCGACACTTCGCCGACCGCGATTGCGCAGGCGCAGACCGCGATGGACGACGCGCAGGCGCAGGGGCTGGCTAACGCGACCGCGCAGTCGATCGGCCAGCTCTCGGGCCTGACAGGCTACGCGCCTCCGGGCATCAATACAGGCATCTCCACGGCAACCCAGCAGGGCCAGCTGTCTGGCATCACGCAGTCACAGGCGCTCGCCGACGCGATGCAGAGCGATCCGGGCCTCGCCGCAGCGATCGCGGCCTCCGCCGAGGCCAGCGTGGCGGCACAGGCGGGCGATCCCGGCCCCGAAGGCGGATACGGCCCTGCGGGCGGCTATGGCCCGAGCGAGAGCGGTCTGGGTGGCGGCGAAGGAGCCAGCGGCGTTGGGGGTGGCGGTCCCGGTCCCGGCGGCGGGGGCGGTGCCAGCGAGGGCGGCCTCGGCGGCGGTGAAGGAGCCAGTGGTGTCGGCGGCACCGCAGGCGAGAGCGGGCTTGGCGGCGGTGAGGGTGCCAGCGGCGTTGGCGGGGCTAGCAGTTCAGGGGCCAGCGAAGGCGGTCTGGGCGGCGGTGAAGGCGCGAGCGGTGTCGGTGGCACCGGCAGCGAAGGCGGTCTGGGTGGCGGTGAGGGGGCCAGTGGCGTCGGCGGCACCGGCGATGGTGGTGTCGGCGGGCTTGGCGGTATCGGCGGCGAGGGTGCCGGTGGCGTGGGAGGCGTCGGAGCATGGTAGCGAACAAGCACACACAGGCGGAAGCCAACTACGGCCGCGGCGACCCGGTCAGCCACTGTGGCATCTGCATCTACTACAACGGCCATGGCACCTGCTCGCAGGTCAAGGGCCGCGTCAGTCCCTACGGCGTGTCCGACATCTTCAAGGCGGAGCCGAACGCATTCGGCAAGACGCTCGCGCCTGCCGAGCTGATCGCCATCAAGCGGATGGCGGCGGACGCGTCAGATCGATCTGGAGGTTAGCGTGCTCGACTACGTCTACGGACACGACAAGGTGGTCGCTGACTTCGTAGCGAGCTTGATCCCGGCTGTCGCGCCCTACGGCTTCTCGGCAGCATCCAAGGCGATCGGCGTGGTCGAGGACGGCAAGCTGATCGCGGGCCTCGTCTATCACAACTTCGACCCCGGCGCGGGCGTCATCGAGATGAGCGGCGCTGCCCTACCCGGCAAATACTGGCTCACCAGCGAGACGCTGCGACGCATTTACGACTATCCGTTCCTTGAGGTCGGCGCGCAGATGGTGGTGATGCGCGTCGCCGAGGAGAACACGACATTGCTGCGCGTGCTCGCCGCGATCGGCTACACCTTCATATTGGTGCCGCGGCTGCTCGGCTACGACAAAAACTGCGTATTGTGTACGCTGACGTTCGAGGACTGGAGCGCCAACAAATTTAACGAACGTGATCGTCGACGCTTGTCGACCGAGAAAGCAAAGGCCGCCTGATGCCGTATCCTCCGCAGGTCGACGCGCAAAGAAACAACATCACCAGCGCGCTGATGAACATCGCAAGCCCGCCGCCAGCGCCTCCGCAGATGCCGCAGGGACCGGCTCCTATACCTCAACAAGGGCTGCCGATGCCGCCGCCTTACTCGCCGCCGGGCATGCCGCAAGGCGGCACGCCGCTGCCGGGCATGGCACCGCCGAGCCTGCCCATAGTTCCTCGCCAGCCCGGCGCGCAGGCACCGCAGCCGATGGCAGCGCCCGGTGCCGCGCCGATGGCACCGCAGGGCGGCATGCCACCGCCACAGTATTGATAGGAGGCAGCTTTGAAGCCCGACCCGCCCACACCTCCAGATCCTGCTGCGACAGCTCGCGCGCAGACCGGGACGAACGTCTCGACCGCGGTGGCGAACGCGTTTCTGGGCAACGTCAACCAGAACACGCCTGATGGCTCGCTGTCCTATAACCAGAGCGGCAGCTACGGCTGGACCGATCCCACCACTGGATCTACCTACAACATCCCGACTTTTACGGCGACGCAGCAGCTGTCGCCGTCCGGCTTGCAGCTCAAGAACACACAGGACGCCACCAAGCAGCAGCTCGCCAACCTCGCCAATTCGCAGGCCAGCCGCGTGCAGGGCGTGCTGGGCACGCCATTCAGCCCGTCAGGAGGTCCGCAAGGCGGCGACAGCGCGAGCATCAGCAACGTGCCGAAGGCGCTTACCAACTTCAATCCGGGCGTACCAATTCAAACCGGCTTCGACAGCGGCGGCGACATCACCAGAGATTATGGACCTGCGGATAATTACTCCGCCGATCGCCAGCGCGTTGAAGATAGCTTGATGCAACGCATGAACCCGCAGCTGCAAATCGAGCAGCAGCGCATCCAGCAGCAGCTGGCGGATCAGGGCATCAGATACGGCTCGCAAGCATATAATGACGCCATGCGCGTCAACTCGATGCAGGCGAACGACGCGCGCTACGGAGCTATTCAGCAAGCAGGCCAAGAACAGCAGCGCATGGACGCCATGGCGGCGCAGCGCGCGGCGTTCCAGAACGCGGCGCAGGAGCAGGGCTACCAGCAGAACCTCGGTCAAGGCACGTTCTATAACCAAGCCGCGAATACGCTCTTTCAACAGAACGCCGCGCAGGCCGCGTTCGCCAACGCCGGTCTGGCGCAACAGGTCGGTCAGGCGCAGTCTGGCTTCAACGCCGCGGAGGCGCAGCGAAATCAGTGGCTGCAAGAGCAGTACGCAAACCGTAATCAGCCGATAAACGAGATCTCCGCGCTGATGAGCGGCAGCCAAGTCAGCCAGCCCAATTTTGTTAACGCGCCTTCGACGCAGATCCCGACGACCGATTACGCAGGCATCACCCAGCAGGGTTTTCAAAACCAGATGGGGCTGTACGGCCAGCAGATGCAGCAATCCAACGCGCTGCTCGGCTGCGTGCTTGGCCTCGGCGCGGGCGTGTTGAAGTCGGACCGCAGGGAAAAAGAGGACATCGACCGCATCGGCACGGTGTTCGCCGCCAACGCGGACGGCGCGCGCAGGAAGCTGCCGGTCTACGAATACGCATACAAGGACGATCCGGCGAGCATGCGCCATATCGGCCCGATGGCGCAGGACGTGGAAAAGATCACGCCGGAAGCCGTCGAGGAACACCGTGGCGTCAAGTACATCAGACCCCGCGAGGTGATGGGGTCCATCATCAAGGCAGTGTAGGATGGTCAACGTGCCAAAAGAGATCGCGGCGCTCGGCTTCCAGCAGGCCGAGCTGCGCAAGAGAATTGCGCAACAGGTAATGGCGCAGAAGATGGCGCAGCAACGGCGGTCGGTCGCACCGCCAGTTGATCCCTTTGCGCAGCAACAGCAACAGGCGCAGGCGGCGGAGGCGCAGCTACAGCAGGCGCTGCTGCAACAGCAGGCGGCGGAGGCGGAGCAGCAGCGGCGGCTGGCGCTGCAACAGCAGCTGGGAGTAGCGTGATGGGACTGTTTGACAATCTTACTTACGCCTTTAGCGGCAGCGCGCCAGCTGGCGACCCGTCCAGCTTTTCAGCACTGGAGAACCGTCGCAAGATCGCGCTGGCGATGATGGCGCGCGATCGCAAGGGCTACCCCAAGAACGTCGGCGAGGGCCTGACCGCGATCGGCGACGCGATCGGCGAGCGTAGCCAGCTATCGCAGCTTGACGCGCAGCAGGCCGCCTATGACAAATGGAACGCGGACCACCCGCCTCCGGCCGCGTCCGAGCTGATGCGCAGGACGGAGCCGCCTCCGGCGACGACAGGGCCGCGCGCCGAGGTGTCGCCACAGCTCGCCCCGGCCGCGCAGCCGGTGCAGGCCGCGGAAGTCGCCGCGCCGTGGCAGCAGACTGCGGTAGCGGCCAATGACGCCTACCAGCCCGTTGACGCGCTGCCGCCCGTTCAGGACGCCGGGGGTGCCCCGCAGATGGCCTCGGCGGACACCGGCACCCTGAGCGACGCGCCGCCGGTGGGCGCGCCCACGGGCCAGCCCAACCCCGCCGCCGTGCGCGCCAGCATCGCCCAGCTCGTACAGCCGCGGCAGGGGGTGCCGCCCCAAAACCCTCTGTTGGGCGGGGGCCAATCCCCCGCCGCTATGCCGCCCTCGGTCAGCCCCGACCCCTCGCTCCTTGGTTCCCCACTTGAGGCGGCGCAGAACCCTCCGCGCCCATTCAAGGTGGCGCAGGGCGCGCCCATCGGTACGGCACCTAGTATTCCTGAGATCAATCGCACATCGCCGCCGGTAGCGATGCCGCCACCGGGTCCGGTGCAGCAGCCGCCGAACGCGCGCTACAACCAGATGGAGCTGAAAGGCGCGGATCTGGAACAGTGGGGCAATCAGCGCGGCGACCCGCGCGCGATCGCGCAAGGTCAGCTGTTGCAGAAGATCGGCAAGGAGCAGCGCGATCGGGAGAATGCGGATCTCCAGAAAAAGTACGAGCTGGACCGCAGCCTAGAAAGCCAGCGCGTACTGGAGCAGCAGCGCGCCGAGCAGGGCAAGGGTCTGGCGCAGAAACAGCTGGAGGAGGCGACCGCCAAGGCCGCGGATGCGCAGCGGGCCAACCGCTTCGGTGGTGCGACGGGATACCAGAAGTTCACCGAGGACATGAGCACGTCGCGTGCCGCTATCCAGCCACTGGCCAACACGCTGCCGATGTACGACCAAGCCAAGGCGGCGCTCAAGGACGCCTACACCGGCACGGGTGCCGAGGTGAAGCTGGACGCCAACAAGATGCTGCGCGGCCTTGGCGTGCCCGGCGACTACACGCCGTCCGTGGCGACGGAGATCCTGCGGTCGCGCATGTCGGCGATCGCGGCGGGCTTCGTCAAGGGCACGGTAGGCGGGCAGAACATCTCGAACCAAGACGTCAAGTTCGTGGAGAAAGCCTACAGCGGCGACATCACCATGGAGCCGGAAAGCCTGCGCAGGCTTCTGAACATCGCGCAGAGGGCCGCCATCGATACCATCAACCAGCACAACGATCGGCTCAACGGCGTGGCAAAGCACCCTGACGACATCACCGTGCGCGATATGTTCCGCGTTCCGATGCAGTACGGCAAGGACGCGGAGATCCTGAAGCAGCAGGGAGGCGATCAAAAGATCCGCGACTACTTTGACCAGAAGTATGGCAAGGGCCACGCCGACGCGGTGCTGAGGGGTAGACCCTATGGCGACTGACAACCCTTTCTCCGAGGATTATGTGCCGCCGTCGAAAGACCGTGCGCCGCAGGTGCCGATCTCTGGTGCCAATCCGTTCGAGCCTTTGCCGGTCGCGATTGGTGCCGATACTTCCGAGATCGTGAGGCCGAATACCAATCCGTACAGCGCCTTCAACACGGTCGGGCGCATGGCGAGCGACGCGCTGCTCGGCTTACCCGACACCATCAACATGGCGGCGCGCGGGCTGAACTACGGCATCGACTACGGGCTGGAGAAGCTCGGACTGCCGCCGCCGCCGGTCAAACCGCGCGGGCTTAGCGAACTGATCACAGGCGAGAAGCCCAAAGGGCCGGACTACGGTTCAATCCCCTATATCGCGCCGATCTTGCGCAAGGCGGTTGGCGTCGCCGAGCTGCCGGAGGACGCTGGCCTTACCCGTTCGCTGCTTGAGGGCGGCGGCTCGGCCTTGCTTGGCGGCGTCGGATCGGCCACGACGCGCGCCATCGGCCGCGGCGTGAAAGCGGCACCGGAAGTGATCGGCTCAATCCTCAACCCGTCGCGGGTCCGCAGCATCACGGATGACGTCTTGGAGAAGTCAGGGGGTAAGTGGTACAAGGCGCTTGACCAACTCGACGTGCGCTATCATCCAGATACCGGCCCCCATATGGCCGATGCTATCAATCGGGGCGCGTTCAAACCAGCAGGGATCACCACCCAGAATGCCCCACGCGCCATCGACGACGTCAACAAGCTCAGATCGATCGATCCAGAGGCCAACGTCCCCTACGGCACCGTCAAGGACTACATCGTTCCGAGAGACATCGAAAGCGTGCGGCAGGATCTCAACCACACCCGCGCCACCGCATGGCAGCCCGGATCTGCGCGCCGCGAGGGGGAGGCCGCCAACACCGCCATCAGCGGCATTGATAGCTTTCTTCACAACCCTCCAAAGGGTGCCATTCATCCGTCCAATCTTAACGACCCTTCGCTCGTTGGGCCTGTTCTCGCAAACGCTCGCGCAGATACAGCCGCCTCGCATCGGCTCGGCCTTCTTACAGGAACTAGAGACGAGATTGGCACGAAGCTCGCCGCCAAGCCTAACGCAAGTAGAAGTGTTGAAGCCCAAGCTC
>Ga0105249_10001038_pt1 | contig 24551 bp, 22 predicted proteins | sample KBSS44metaG_FD_81522 | JGI IMG/M metagenome (GOLD analysis project Ga0105249, IMG submission 81522) | Switchgrass rhizosphere microbial communities from Kellogg Biological Station, Michigan, USA - KBS S4-4 metaG | ecosystem: Host-associated > Plants > Roots > Rhizosphere > Soil | place...
CGTGGAGCGCGGGAACGCAGTGCCTTCCAAGGGCTCCCCGCCCGCATCTGCTGGCTCGGCTACGGGGACCGCGATCGCGCCGGGGCGAGGTTCAACGAGATGGTGGCCTCGGGCGAGCTCACCGCCCCCATCGTCATCGGCCGGGACCATCTCGACACCGGCTCGGTCGCCTCCCCCTACCGCGAGACCGAATCGATGCTCGACGGCTCGGACGCGATCGCCGACTGGCCGCTCCTCAACGCGCTGGTGAACACCTCCTCGGGAGCCACCTGGGTCTCGATCCACCACGGCGGCGGGGTCGGCATCGGCCGGTCCCTGCACGCCGGCCAGGTCACCGTGGCCGACGGGACGGAACTGGCCCGGCGGAAGCTCGAGCGGGTCCTGACCAACGACCCCGGGACGGGCATCCTCCGCCACGCCGACGCCGGCTACGGCAGAGCCGACGATGTCGCCCGGGCCACCGGGGTGCGGATACCCATGCGGGAGGGCTCGTGACCTTCGAGGCCATGTGGGATGACCTCTCGCCGGTCGGTCGCGCGGCGACCACCGGCGGATACCGGAGGTTCGCCTGGACGTCCGAGGACAGCACGCTGCGGCACTGGTTCGCCGGAGAGGCGGCGGCCCGCGGTCTTGATGTCGTCACCGACCGCGCCGGCAACCTGTGGGCCTGGTGGGGTAATCCTGAGGCCGGAACCCCGGGGGTCGTGATCGGTTCTCATCTCGACTCGGTGCCCGACGGCGGCGCGTTCGACGGGCCGCTCGGCGTGGTATCCGCCTTCGCCGCCGTGGACCAGCTGCGGGCTCGCGACTTCCGACCAGCCGTCCCGGTGGGTATCGCCTGCTTCTCCGACGAGGAAGGTGCCCGGTTCGGCATCGCCTGCGCCGGCTCGCGCCTCATCACCGGAGCCCTTCATGCCGACAGGGCCCGCGCGCTGCGCGACGGCGACGGCATCACGCTGGCGGAGGCGATGGCGCGGTCGGGCCACGACCCGCGCCACGTCGGACCGGACCCGGAAGCGCTGCGGCGCATCGGGATGTTCGTCGAGCTGCACGTCGAGCAGGGCCGCGGCCTCGTCGATCTCGGCCGCTCGGTGGCGGTCGGCTCGTCGATCTGGCCGCACGGCCGGTGGCGCCTGGATCTGGAGGGTGAGGCCAACCATGCCGGCACCACCCGGCTCGCCGACCGCCGGGACCCGATGCTCGACCTCGCGCACGTCGTCACGACCGCACGGACATCCGCCGGCGTCGCGGGGTGCGTGGCCACCGTCGGGAAGGTGCAGGTGATCCCGAACGGGGTCAACGCGATCCCGTCCCGTGTCACCGCGTGGCTCGACGCCCGCGGCCCGCAGGAGGGCCAGGTCCGTTCCGTCGTCGATGCCGTCGCCACGGCCGCGGCCTGCGATCTGGTCGAGGAGTCCTTCACCTCGGCAACGGATTTCGACGCCGCGCTCGTCGGCCGGCTGGCGAAGCTGCTCGGCGACGCCCCCGTACTCGGGACCGGCGCCGGTCACGACGCCGGGATCCTGGCCCAGGCGGGAATCCCCACGGCGATGCTCTTCGTGCGCAACCCCACCGGGGTCTCGCACTCCCCGGCCGAGCACGCGGAGACCGCCGACTGCCTCGCGGGGGTCGACGCCCTGGCTCAGGTCCTCACAGACGTAGCTGGCTGAGGCAGCGGGATGAGGTGGTTCGCCGCCGACGCCGTGCTGTCCACCGGCCCCGCGCGGAACGTCACTTTCGAGGCTGCTGACGGCCGGTTCACCAGCATTCGACCCGGCACCGAGCCGGGCGACGCCGTCCGGCTGCCCGGCGTCGTGCTGCCCGGCTTCGCCAACGGCCACAGCCACGCCTTTCACCGCGCGCTGCGGGGGCGGACCCACGACGGCCCCGGCGACTTCTGGAGCTGGCGGCACGCGATGTACGCCGTCGCCGGGCGCCTGGACCCGGACGGCTATCTGGCCCTCGCCCGCGCGACCTACGCCGAGATGGCGCTGGCGGGAGTCACGTCGGTCGGCGAGTTCCACTACCTGCACCACGGCCGCGGCGGCACCCCCTACGCCGACCCGAACGCAATGGCAGAAGCCCTGCGCCAGGCCGCCACCGACGCCGGTATCCGGCTCACCCTCGTCGACACCTGCTACCTCGCGGGCGGTCTTGGGAGCGACGGCCACACTCCGCTTTCGGGACCGCAGCTGCGGTTCGGTGACGCCACCGTCGACGCCTGGGCGGAGCGGGTCGATCTGCTCCGCCCGTCGGAGCAGATGCGGGTGGGGGTGGCGGCGCACTCGGTGCGGGCAGTACCTCGGGAGGCGCTCCCCACGGTGGTCTCGCAGGCGCGGGGGCGGCCACTGCACATCCACCTGTCCGAGCAGCCCGCCGAGAACGAGGCCTGCGCCCGGTTCTACGGGTGCACCCCGACCGCCCTGCTCGCGGAGGCCGGGGCGCTCGGGCACACCACCACGGCGGTCCACGCCACCCACCTGACCTCCGGCGACGTCGGCCTCCTGGGCCGGTCCGGGACCACGGTCTGCCTGTGCCCTGGCACCGAGCGCGACCTCGCCGACGGCATTGGGCCGGGCGGGGCGCTGCGCGACGCGGGTGCGCCGCTGAGCGTCGGCAGCGACCAGAACGCCTCCATCGACCTCTTCCAGGAGATCCGCGGGGTGGAGGAGCACGAGCGACTGACCTCGTTGCAGCGCGGCCGCTTCGGACAGGACCAGCTCCTGAGCTTCCTCACCGATCACGCGTCGATCGGCTGGGATGCGGGCCGGCTCGAGGTGGGTGGCCGGGCCGATCTCGTGGCCGTGCGGCTCGATACGCCGCGTACCGCGGGGGTGCCGGCCGAGCGAGTCCTGATGGCCGCGACCGCCGCGGACGTCGACACCGTCGTGGTGGACGGCCGGACCGTGGTGGCGGGCGGACAGCACGTCCTCGGCGACGTCGGCCGGCTACTCAGAGAGGCGATTTCAGCTGTGTGGGAGCAGGAACGATGAGCAGCACCCTCGTCGGCGGGATCGGCGAGCTGGTCACCAACGACCCATCGCTCGGTGACAGGTCCGCCCTTGGCATCCTGACGGACGCCGCCGTCGTGGTTTCCGACGGCAGGGTCCGCTGGGTGGGCGGCGAGGCGCAGGCTCCGGCGGCGGACCGTCGCGTAGACGTCGGTGGGCGCGCGGTGATCCCCGGCTTCGTGGACTCCCACGCGCATCTCGTGTTCGACGGCGACCGGTCCGCCGAGTTCGCCGCCCGGATGGCCGGAACCCGCTACACCGGCGGCGGCATCGCCACCACGGTGGCGGCGACCCGCAACGCGAGCGACGAGCAGCTGCGGACGTCGCTCGCCACGCGGATTGCGGAGATGTCCAGGCAGGGAACCACGACGGTGGAGGTCAAGAGCGGCTACGGCCTCACCACCACCGAGGAGGTCCGGGCTCTGCGGCTGGCGCGGGAGGTCACCCCCGAGACCACGTTCCTTGGGGCGCACGTCGTGCCCCCGGGGACCGATCGAGCGGACTACGTGAGGCTGGTGTGCGGGGAGATGCTCACCGCCTGCGCCCCCTACGCCCGGTGGATCGACGTCTTCTGCGAGCCGGCCAGCCCGACCGCGTTCGATGGCGACGAGGCACGCGCGATCCTGCTGGCGGGCCGGGGGGCCGGACTCGGCCTGCGAGTCCATGGCAACCAGCTCTCGGCCGGGCCCGGGGTGCGACTGGCTGTCGAGCTGGGGTGCGCGAGCGTCGACCATTGCACGCATCTGACCGACGCCGACGTCGACGCGCTGGCCGACGGGAGCACAGTGGCGACGCTGCTGCCTGGCGTCGAGTTCTCCACCCGTTCCCCCTACCCCGACGCCCGGCGGCTGCTGGAAGCCGGCGTGACCGTGGCGCTGGCCACCGACTGCAACCCCGGCAGCTGCTACACGTCGTCGATGCCGCTGATGATCGCGCTGGCCGTCCGGGAGATGTTCATGACCCCGGCCGAAGCCCTGTCCGCGGCCACACTAGGTGGGGCACAAGCCCTGAGGCGCAACGACATCGGTGTCCTTGCTCCCGGCTACGCCGCCGATCTCACGGTGCTCGACGCCCCCAGCCATGTGCATCTGGCCTACCGCCCCGGCGTCCCCATCGCCCGCGCCCTCACTCTTCCCGGTCTGTCCCGCCCAGGAGGCTGAGGAGCCGTTCGGCCTTCTCGAGGTCGCCGGTGAGATCGCGGTCCTCGACGCCGCGGGGGAGGTCGGCCACCGCCGCCCAGGCGGCGTTCAGTCCCGACGGCAGCGCGGCCTCGGCGGCAGCCGACCGGGCCTGGAGCCGGAGGCACCGGACGGCCGCGACCAGCTCTCCCGCAAGCACAGTGCGCAGCCGGATCGCTGTCTGGGCAGCCTGGGAGGCGGCCAGGGAGGCGAAGCTCGCGTCCTCCTCCACCCCGCGGGACAGTGTGATCGACTGCAGGCTGGCCGGGCTGGCGAGGGCCCGCATCTCCGCCAGCGCCGAGGCGACCACGTACTTCACGATCATGATCCCCGACGCGGCCGGGGTGCCGTCGCCGAGGAACGGCGCGAGGCCGGTGTAGGCCGGCTCGGCCAGCATGGTGAGCCGGGCGAGCGAGAGGTGCGCCGACTGGGACGCCGCCAGGACGACGGCGTCCAGTGCCTGAGCGAGGTAGGAGGCGTGGAAGCCGCCGTGGTGGGCGATGCCATGGGCCGCCGAGACGATCGGGTTCTCCGCGCCGGTGTTCACCATCCGCGTCACCACGTCCGAGAGCGCGGCAAGGCTGTCAAGGAAGGCGCCGTGCACCTGGGGCAGGCTGCGCAGACCGAACGGGTCCTGGATCCGCGCCCCGGTCGGGGCGCCGGCCACGAACTCACGCATGCGGACACAGACCTGCCGCACGCCAGGGAAAGGCGTGGCCACCTCTACCGCGGGAGCGAACGCCTCGATGTTCCCGGTCACGCCGACGAAGGTCAGTGCCGCGACGACGTGAGTCGCCTCGGCCAGAGTAACCAGGTCGGCAAGGGCGAGCGCGGCGTCAGCGAGAGTGGCCGCGTTACTGGAAAGGAACGGGAGGGCGTCCCCGCTGCCGACGACGACCGGACGGCGGATCGGATTTGTCGTCCGCACCTGCCCGCTGATGGCCAGGGCGGTGACGGCGAGCGCCGAGAGATCACCCGTACCAATGCTTCCCAGCTCTCGTATCGGTGGCAGCGCATCCAGCTGGAGCAGGTCGGCCAGCGCATCGAGGAGATCCGGTGACGCACCGTTGCCGTCCGCGGCCAACTGGTTCAACCGCACCACCAGCATCGCCCGGACCCGCTCGGCAGAGCGCAGCGAACCGCCCGACGTGGCGTGGCTGAGGATCAGACTCCGGGCCCCGGCTTCGGGGTCCGAGACCGTTAGGACGCGGTTGGCGCCGACCCCGGTCGTACGCCCGTAGATCGGCCTCTCGGACGAGGCGGCGTCGGCAAACGCCTGGGATCGCCGAACACGTTCGCGTGCCTCCTCGCCCACGCGCACCGGCGTGAGCCGCCGCGCGACCGCGACGACGTCGTCGATCCGCAGACTGCTGCCGTCAATCTCGATCATGGCGTTGCTCCTGAGCCGCGGCGGCGACAGATCGTTCTGTTTCATTCGCGAAAACTGTCTGGCGGCCTCTTGGACGCAGAGGCCTTACATGGCATCTTATCGTCTAATGGCAGGCTACTTCCATCAGATGGAAGCGGCCGGGGCTTCGGACGGGGGCGTAAAGCTGCATGCCACTCCACGCTGAGGAGGAGTTCGCCATCGCCGCCGGCAGCACTTCGACTCGCACGGTGGATCGCGCCTTGCTCCTGCTCTCCGAGGTGTGTGAACAGGAATCACTCTCCTTGTCCGAGTGCGCCCGACGGGCCCACCTACCGGCCAGCACGGCGCTGCGGCTGCTGCGCACGCTCGAGCGTGCCGGGTTCGTGTCGCGCAACGGCGAGGGAAGTTTCGGAGCCGGCCCGCGGCTGATCCAACTGGGTGCGACCGCCATCGGGCGCAACACCTTGGTGAGGATCGCCACACCTGCGCTGCACCGCATCGTGGCTGCCACGGGCGAGTCGGCCTACCTTTCGATGCGCGCGGCCCGCGACAGCGCCATCTACGTCGCGATGGTGGAGGGCACCCACTCTGTGCGGCACACGAGCTGGATCGGCCGAACGGTGCCGCTGGCCGGGCTCGCGGTGGGTCGCGCTCTGATGGACGACGTCCCGCCGTCGGGCTACGTCGCCGAGCGCGACCGCCTCGAGCCCGACGTGACCGCCATCGTGGCGCCCGTCCGGTACCCGGGAGGGGTAGCAGGGGCTTGCAGCGTCCTCGGCCCGAGCTACCGCATCGACGACGACACGATGCACGACTACGGGCGAATCGTTGCCGAGGAGGCGCGGTTACTGAGCGCCCAGCTCGGAACAGCCAATCCCCCACCGACGGCGAAACAGGACACAGGGACATGATCAGATTTGACACGGTGTCGAAGCACTACCCCGATGGGACCGTCGCCGTCGACGAGCTGAACCTGGTAGCGCCCTCTGGGCAGATCACGGTGCTCGTCGGACCGTCCGGCTGTGGAAAGACCACGAGCCTGCGAATGATCAACCGGATGATCGAGCCGACCTCCGGCTCGATCTGGATAGACGACACCGACACGGCCGGCATGGCCACCCATGAGCTGCGCCGGCAGATCGGCTACGTCATCCAGCACGCCGGGCTCTTTCCGCATCGCACGATCGTCGACAATGTCGCCGCCGTCCCGTTGCTGCTCGGGCACAACAAGAAACAGGCGCGGACCCGTGCTGTCGAGCTCCTCGAACGGGTGGGGCTACCGGCCCACTTCGCCAAGCGGTATCCCGCGCAGCTGTCGGGCGGCCAGCAGCAACGTGTCGGGGTGGCCCGAGCCCTCGCCGCCGACCCACCGGTGATGCTCATGGACGAGCCGTTCTCCGCGGTCGACCCCGTCGTGCGCGAGCAGCTGCAGGACGAGTTCCTCCGACTGCAGGGAGACCTCGGCAAGACCATCGTGTTTGTCACCCACGACATCGACGAGGCGATCAAACTGGGCGACCAGGTCGCGGTGCTGAGGGTCGGCGGGCGGCTCGCGCAGCTCGCTCCCCCGCAGGAACTGCTGAGTCGACCCGTCGATGCCTTTGTGGCCGGATTCGTGGGGCGGGACCGGGGCTATCGCGCGCTCGCCTTTACCAGCGCCGGAACGCTCTCCACCCACGACGAGCAGACCGTCGCGCTGGGCGGACCCGTGCCCGCGGGCTCCGACGACGGCACCTGGATCCTCGTGGTCGATGCCGCGGGTGCGCCGCACGGCTGGCTGAACCTCGAACACCTGCGCGCCGGAGAAGAGACGGTGACCGAGGAGATGCTCTACCGCGGAGGCACCCTCGCCACCCAGGGCGGAACTCTGCGGGCGGCACTCGACGCCTGCCTCTCGTCGCCGTCCGGGCGCGGCGTCGTCGTCGACGCCGGTGGTCGCCTGCTCGGCTCCGTCACGGCACGCGAAGTCCTCGATCTCATCGAGGCCCGGACGGCGATGGCATCGTGATCTCCGCGGCCGGCACAAGCTCCAGCTCTTCCCCGCTGCACTTCATCGGGTACTTCATGGACCACCGCAACCAGGACCTCGGGTGGCTGTGGTCGCACACGTGGCTGTCGGTGCTCCCGGTCGTGATCGGGCTCGCGATCGCTCTCCCTCTCGGCTGGCTCGCGCGACGCTACCGGCTCGTCTACCCGCCGCTGATCTCGGTCACCGGTCTTCTCTACACCATCCCTTCGATCGCGTTGTTCGTCATGATCCCGCCGATTCTTGGCCTGAGCTCACTCGACCCGATCCAGGTGCCGATCGCTCTCACCGTCTACTCGGTGGCCCTGCTGGTGCGGGTCGTGGCCGACGGCCTCGCCTCGGTGCCCGAGGAGACGCTCCAGGCCGCCAGCGCCATCGGATACAAGAATCTAGGTCGCTTCTTCAAGGTGGAGCTCCCCATTGCCGTACCCGTCATTACGGCGGGCGTGCGGGTGGCGCTGGTCGCCAACGTCAGCATCGTCGCCGTCGCGGGGACGATCGGAATGTCGAACCTCGGGCAGCTGTTCACGACCGGTTTCCAGCTCTCGACCCCCACGCCGTACTACCCGCCGATCGTTCTCGGCATCGTACTGTGTGTTCTGCTCGCTCTCGTGCTCGACGGCCTGATCCTGCTGCTGAACCGGATGTTCACCCCGTGGCAGCGGGTGGCCCGATGATCATCACGAGGGTCTTCAACTGGCTCACCGACGGCAACAACTGGACAGACAGCCATCTGAACACCGGCATTCTCACCCAGCTCGAAGCGCATATCCGGTTCACGGGGATCGCGCTCGCCTTCGCTATTCTGATCGCGCTTCCCCTGGGCATGCTTATCGGCCACAGCGGACGCGGCACCTGGCTGGTCTCGGCGGCCAACGCGGTCCGCGCCCTTCCCACGGTGGGCGTGCTGGTGCTACTGACCGTGATCATCGCTCCGCACTTCCACGGCCGCACGGACACCGGTTACCTGATCCCCACCGAGATCGTCCTGATACTGCTCGCCATTCCGCCCATCCTGTCGAACACCTACGCCGGGATCGACAACGTCTCCCCGGCGGTGCGCGACGCCGCGGCCGGCATGGGCATGACCGGGCCACAGGTTCTCTTCCAGGTCGAGCTGCCGTGCAGCCTCCCCCTCATCTTCTCCGGGCTCCGGTCGGCAGCCCTCCAGGTGATCGCGACCGCGACCATCGCCTCCTACATCCCGCTCGGCGGTCTCGGGCGATTCATCTACGACGGCCTTGCGCAGCAGGACTATCCGCAGATGATCGGCGGAGGCGTGCTGGTGGCCGCGCTCGCGCTGACCACGGATCTCATTTTCGCGGCAATCCAACGCTACGCGGTCTCGCGAGGAATCACTGGACGGTTCCCCCGCAGAAAGCCGGCCGCGGCCCTGGAAGCCCAGTCGGCCGTTCTGACGGGACCGGAAGTATCCCATGCCTGATCTCTTCCGGAACCCATATCCGAATCCCAATCACTCGTACCTCGGCGTCCCCAGGGAGAAAAGATGAAACGACAATTCCTCAGATCAGCCACGGCTGTCGCCGCCGTCGCCGCCGTCGCCCTCAGTCTGGCGGCCTGCGGGTCGAGCGGATCGTCGCCGACATCGAGCAGCAAGAGCGTCGCGAGCAGCCTGATCCTCGGCGGTCCGCCGGAATTCAAGACCCGGGCCGACGGTGTGCCCGGCCTGGAGAAGAACTACGGCGTCGCCTTCGGCAAGTTCACCGTTACCGACACGGGTGGCCCGGTCACCGTGACGGCCCTGAAGAACGGGCAGATCGACGCGGCCGACCTGTTCACCACTGACCCCTCGATCGCGGCCAACGACTTCGTGATCCTCACCGACCCGAAGAGCAACTTCGCGGCCCAGAACATCGTGCCGATCATCAACAAGGCCAAGGTGACGGACGGCGTCAAGACGACTCTCAACGCGATCCAGGCCAAGCTCACGACGTCCGGGCTCTCGGCGCTGCTCACCAAGGTGCAGACGGACAAGCAGGACCCGGATGCCGTGGCCAGGCAGTGGCTGTCCGACAACGGTCTTGCCGCCACCGGCACCGCGGCCAAGGGCGTCAGCCTGACCATCGGTTCCGCCAACTTCCCGGAGAATGTGATCCTCGCCGAGATCTACGCGGAGGCGCTCAAGGCCCAGGGCGCCTCCGTCAAGACCACGCTGAACATCGGCAGCCGGGAGAAGTACTACGCGGGGCTCAAGGACGGCTCGCTCGACCTGTTCGCCGAATACACCGGCACGCTCCTACAGTTCATCGACGGGTCCGCCACGGCCACCAGCCCCGACGACGTGTACGCCGCGCTGGCCAAGGCCCTGCCCGCCAACCTCATCGCGCTCGACAAGTCGACCGCCCAGGACAGCGACGCCATCGTCGTCACCAAGGCGACGGCGGACAAGTACCACCTCGTCTCCATCGCCGACCTGGCCAAGCCGGTCAGCTGAACCACGCGGCCGCGCTCCAGCACGTCCCGGACCGACCGCTCTCGTTGGGACTAAGTGGTTGAGCATGGAAGTCCTTCGGGGGTGCGGTGATCAGCTGGGTTCGGTTGTGTGGGCAAGACAGAGGCCACCGGCGGTGCCGGTGGCCTCTTTGGCCTCATTTCTGGTCTCAGTTGCTCCCGGCACCTACCGGAACAGCAGCGGGAAAGGCCGTACCCAGGCCAGCGTGAAGATCTGCTGGGCGCCGACCGAGAAGGACGCGACCAAGACCGTCTACCAGCGGTGGGGGTTCGAGGAGATCGACGGCCAGATCGCCCAGGACCTGCCGATGTGGCACGAGTTCGAGCCGTGACGACGCCTGCCTGGCACTCGGGCCTGGCGGCTGGGCCAGCAGATCATTGATCGGGTCGTCGGTTGCCCAGGCGCGTGTCGGCCTTGGCATCGATGTCGGGCCGCTTGGCCCCGGTGGCGGCCCGGGTGCCGAACCCGCTTGCGGGCATGGCATCGACGCCACCCGTCTCGGGTCGCGGCCGGGCGCGGCCGGCGTCACCGCGCAGGTCCGGACGGACCTCGCCGACGGTGTGGAACGCGTCCATGAAGCGGGAGAGGCCGGTGGCGAGGGCGCCGAGTGCGATCCACAACACCAGCAGGTTGCGGGACTGGCTCGAGTAGCCAACCGCCCAGAAGGCGATACCGATCGAGAACGCCCCGATGACGAGCGGTGCCCACCACGGCGCACGACCAGGCAGCCCGCCGGACTCGGTGGCGAAGCCGGGGCCGGTGCGGCCACCACGGCGGCGCACCAGGGCGGTCGCCAGGTCGGCTATGCCCTTGGCCAACAGATACCAGGCGAGGATGCGGGCGATGACCCGGAAGGTCGGGTTCGGCCAGGCCAGGGCAACGATGCCGGCCGCGATGAACACGACAGCCAGCATGGCGCGTACGGGGCGCCATTCGCGGCCCGCGGTTGTCGCTGTGGCCAGTTCACTGCCGGCGCTGGCCAGCAGGAGCAGACCGAGCAGCATGGCGATCGACTTGGGCGCGCGCAGGTCCAGCTGGGGGATCGCGAGGGCGAAAATCATCCAGCCGATGCTCAGCGCGAGCAGCGCGGGGCCCGCTTTCGCGAGCAGACCACCGCCATGCTCGCGACGCGCGATGGTTGATGTGGTCATCACATGTTCTCCCTTCGAACGGAAGGGGACAGCGGACGCCGGGCCATAGCCACGCCCCCTGCGCATCCGGACGAAAGCTCCATGACAGGAAGTCAGCGCCTGATTGCACTGTCGGTCTGCCCGTCCGCCGCGGTCATACTCGGGACCGGGGATGGCCGCCGCCTCGCCGTGCGGTCGGCGACGCCGAGAGCGTGCCGCGACCCGCGCCCGAATCAGCCCTTGCCCGCCAAGGCCGCTTATGTCGCCCATTCCTAGAGGATCGGCTGACGCGCAAAGGCGCCAGGGGCCGGGAGCTGCCCGCGTTTGGGCCCGCCGTTCCCGCCGTTCCCGTCGATCAGTCCGATAGCAGATGCATGACGAGAACGGATCCGGTCGGCTCCGCCCGGCCCTCGGCGAGCGGGGTGGCACCCACCCGCACTCGGACCGACTTCCCCCGGCGGTTGACCGCCGCAAGCTCGACCTCGGCACCCGGCTGCGCGGCCAGGACGGCCTTGAGGGTCGGCTGGAGATGTTCCAGCGGCAGGCCGATGTCCAGGGCGAGCAGATGCTGGCCGATCGCCTCGTCCTGGCGCAGGCCCCACAGGTCCTCGGCGAGCTCCCCCACCCGGGTCGTCGAGCATGGCATCGTCGACCCGGGCCACCGGTTCACCGGGGAGCTGCCGCGCGTCGCCGTCGCCGTCAACGAACCGGTCCGCTGCGGCCGCGTCACCGGCACCGACCTGATCGGCCGGTTCGCGACCGCGGCGCCGGTCGACGCGTTCGGCATCGGCGCGGCGGCCCTGTCCGCCCACACCGGGCTGCCGGCCGACCGGCTGGGCACCTTCGACGACGTCTCCCAGCGGACGATGCACGCCGAGTTCGCCCGGCGGCGGGTCTACGCCCATCTCCCCCGCTGGACCTCGCTGGGCCTGTCCCTGCTGGAGGCGATGCACCTGGGGATGCCCGTGGTGGCGCTCGCGACCACCGAGGCCTACGAGGCGGTACCGCCCGGAGCGGGTGTGCTCTCGACCGATCCGGACGTGCTCGTCGACGCGGCACGCCGCTTCGTGGCCGATCCCGACCTCGCCCGCGCGTACGGCGAGAAGGCCCGCCAGGCCGCTCTCGACCGTTACGGCCTGCACCGGTTCCTGCGCGGCTGGGACCACGTGCTCGCCTCGGCGACCACCTGAGCCGTTCATTTCCCCTGACCTCATCGCTCACTGGGTCCTCGGCCCGCGCCACACCCACCGTCGGTGTCCTCGCACTGACGGCTCCATACCCGCACCGTCCCGGTAAAACTGGCCGGTTTATTGCAGTTCCTGCGCGGTGTGGTGGTCCACGCTCTTCGCAATGGCCGCCGGCTTGTGATGGTGCAGATCGAAGGCGGGACGTTCGGAACGGATCCGAGGCAGGCTGAGGAAGTTGTGCCGGGGCGGGGGGCAGGACGTGGCCCATTCGAGGGAGTTGCCATGCCCCCAGGGGTCGTCGACGAGGGCGAGCCGCCCTTTTCTGGACGAGTGCCAGATGTTGTAGACGAAGGGCAGCGTGGACAGGCCGAGGAGAAAGGACCCGGCCGTCGAGACGGTGTGCAGGGTGGTGAAGCCGTCATTCGGCCCGTAGTCGGCGTAGCGCCGCGGCATCCCCTTGACCCCTAGCCAGTGCTGGACGAGGAAGGTGAGGTGGAATCCGACGAACATGGTCCAGAAATGGATCTTCCCGAGCCGGTCGCTCATCATCCGGCCGGTCACCTTGGGAAACCAGAAGTAGACGCCGCCGAAGGCGGCGAAGACGACGGTGCCGAAGACCACGTAGTGCAGGTGCGCGACGAGGAAGTAGCTGTCGCTGACGTGGAAGTCGATCGGCGGGCTCGCCAGCAGCACCCCGGTCAGCCCGCCCAGCAGGAACGTGACCAGAAAACCCAGGCAGAACAGCATCGGCGTCTCGAAGGTCAGGCTCCCCCGCCACATGGTCCCGATCCAGTTCCAGAACTTGATCCCGGTCGGCACCGCTATGAGGAACGACAGCAGCGAGAAGAACGGCAGGAGCACGGCGCCGGTGACGAACATGTGGTGTCCCCACACCGCGATCGACAGGACGCCGATCCCCAGCGTGGCGAACACCATGCCCTTGTAGCCGAACAGGGGCTTGCGAGAGAACACCGGAATGATCTCGGTGACGACCCCGAAGAACGGCAGTGCGACGATGTAGACCTCGGGATGCCCGAAGAACCAGAACAGGTGCTGCCAGAGGATCGCGCCGCCGTTGGAGGCGTCGAAGATGTGGGCGCCGAACCGCCGGTCGGCCTCCAGCGCCAGCAGCGCGGCGGACAGCGGAGGAAACGCGATGACCGCCAGGATGGAGGTGACCAGGAAGGTCCAGCAGAAGATCGGCAGCCGGAACATGGTCATCCCGGGGGCGCGCAGCGACATGATCGTCGTGATCATGTTCACTCCGCCGAGGATCGTGCCGAGACCGGACAGCACCAGTCCGAGGATCCACAGGTCGCAGCCGACGTTCGGCGAGAAGGTGTCGTTGTTCAGGGGCGCATAGGCCGTCCAGCCGAAGCCCGCGGCGCCGTCGGGGCTGAGGAACCCGGCGACGACCAGGAGCCCGCCGAAGAGGAACAGCCAGTACGACAGGGCGTTGAGCCGGGGAAACGCGACGTCGGGAGAGCCGATCTGCAACGGCACCAGCAGGTTGGCGAACGCGAATGCCAGCGGGGTGGCGAACAGCAGCATCATGATCGTGCCGTGCACGGTGAACAGCTGGTTGTACTGCTCGTTCGAGAAGAACTGGAGCCCTGGGCGGGCCAGCTCGCCACGCATCATCATCGCCAGGATTCCGGCGAAGATGAAGAATCCGAACGCGGTGACGGCGTACAGGACCGCGATGTCCTTGTGGTCCGTGGTGCGAATATAGCCCAGGAAACCCAACGGACGTCGTGTATGTCCGTCGTCGGGTCCTGGTCCGGCCATCGACTCGGGGGCGGGGGCGGGCAGTTCGCGAAGAGACACCTCGGCTCCAGACCGGGAGTACGAAACCAGTCGGCCGACTCTAACGTCGGCACCACCCGAGGGCATGCGACGCGCCATCCGACCAGGCACGATTTCACCGGATGAACCGGAATTCTGGTCCGGTCTGAGATGTCACCCGACCGCGACGGCGCCCACGCCGTTCCCCACGTCGCGGTCACGACGTCCGTTCATCGCCGATGCGATGCCCGAGCGCCGCCGTCCGTTCGCCGCGGCTTTCCCGACGACAGCCACCTGCAGGGCCGATAATGCATACTTGTACGGGGCTGAGCAGGATTGGTCGGGTCCCCATGCGAGGGCGGATTTACTGGCGGGCCCTCCGTACTGGTGCTCACCTTCGATCCAGCGCGCGCCCGTGCGGGACGGTCGGGCACGGGTCCGGCTGGATCCGCGCCAGTGGGCTCGGCTCGTCCGGACGCGAGCTCCTCGATGCGGACGTCGAACACCTTCATGACCGGCAGCCCACCGCCTCGATGCAGACGTCGCGCCCGCGCCCACGGGTCAGGTACGACGGGACTCGACGTGTTCTCCGGCGTGCAGCGCCCGCCACAGCTCTCCGACGTTGCCGAAGCGGACCTCGCCAGGAGCCGCCGTGACCCGCGAGATCACCGGGTCGGGAGCCCGCTGCTCACGCAGCCAGCCCAACAGAGCCTCCCGGTCGGCGGGGAAAGCCGCCCGTCCCAGCCAGGTGGCCAGCTCCGAACGACCCTCCACGTCTTCCACGGACATACCTGGCGGGGTGCCGCGCCGTTCCTCGATGGCAGACTGCGCCACGTCGCTCGCGCGGTCGCCCACCGGCGGTTCGGCCGACCGCCATTCCTCGGCCCGGGTGTCATGACCGGCGCGGACATATCCTTCGACGTCGCGCTTCATCGCCTCATCGACCAGCTGGCCGTGCTTGCTGCTGGCCCGGTCCGGAGCCATGGGCCACCTCCTCTGCTCGCATGCGGCCGCGCGTCGCGGCCACACCGACGATTTCCCGCACGTTCCCTACCCAGCCCGGCCCCGGTGGGCGGGCCCGCTCCCGACACCGCGACGGGGCGCCGGCTGCCTGTCGCCGCCCGGCGTCATCCCCGTGAAGCGTCTCCCCTTCCAGGTCCGCGTAGCGCCTGCGCAGCGCCACGTTGTCCGTCCTGGCGTGCAGCGTGCGCAGCAGGTTGCGGCCCATCCGCTCGTGCGCCACGAACGCGGAGAGCTGGTCGGCCAGGTAAGGGGCCGCCGAGCCCGCTGCCGGCGGCGACGCCGGCGAGCCGCGTAGAACCCGCCGCCACGAGCTCGCAGGCCCGCCGGTACCGGCGAAAGCCTGGCGAGCCCAAGCGCGGCGGGCTCCTCGGATAACTCCCTTGGCGCACCTCGGCGGCCGGCACTCGGCAGAGGTACCAGCGAACGAGCGCGGATCGACCGACCTCGTCTTCTCGCCCGGCCTGTGTTCATGCGGACTCACCCGTGGCTGGATCGGCCGGCGCCATCTCAGTCGGGGGTTCCTCCGAATGCTGTCCGGACCTTGTCCGTCGCTCGCTCGGCGGCCCGGGCCACCTTCTGGACGAACGGATGCTTGGCCTGGGTGACGGTCGTCCGGGTCAGGGTCCGGACGGCCCAGTCGAGGTGCTCGCGGGCGACGGGGGCGAGGTCGGCGGCGGCGGCGTTCATCGCGGTGCGGGACTCGCCGTCATCAGCCTCGTTGACCAGCTCCTGGAGCAGGTCGACGTTCGCCGCGCACAGATGCGCGGCGCACAGGTAGGCCTGCAGGCCGGCCTGCTCCAGCGTCATCGGGTCGGCGGACCCGCTGAGCAGCAACGCCTCGATCGCCTTGCCGTCGAGGGCCTCGGTCGCCCGGCCGGCGGGGCTGGCGTACTGGTGGCTCCCGCCCAGCTGCCCGATCAGCGTCTCCCAGACGCCCACGGCGTCGAGCGTCTCTCCTTCCAGGTCCGCGTAGCGGGTGCGCAGGGCCGGGTTGTCGGTGCGGGCGTGCAGGGTGCGCAGCAGGTTGATGCCCATCCGCTCGTGCGCGACGAAGGCGGACAGCTGGTCGGCCAGGAACGGCCCGTTCAGGCCGCTGTCGGCGGCGAAGTCGGTGTAGAGGTCCTCGCTGACCTCCCGTTCCGGAATGACGGTGACCATCGGTCCCGGCTTGATCGTCGCCCCGGTCTCGGGGCGGACGGCGGTGATCGGCATGACTGGTTAGTCCCCTCGGACGCTGGGTGTCGGACGCGCCTGCCCGCCGCCGTGGCACCTGGCGGCAGGCGAACGCACGTCGCTGGTCAGCGGTCGCTGGCTCGTGGGCGCGGGTGCGTCACCGTGACCGGGCGAAGGCGTCGCCACGCAGCCGCTCGATCGGGTGCGGGCCCTCGGTCTCGATCCGGTACTCGGTGCCGAACCGGTCGCGATGTTCGTCGATGACCTGCTCGCTGGGCACACCACCCGCGTTGACCGTGGCCAGACGCTCCTGGAACCGCCTGTGCGAGTCCATCACGTAGCCGGTTCCGAGACTGGTCAGGTCGATCTGGGTGGCCAGCACCTCGCGGACGTAGGCCTTGTTCGGCTCGAACAGCACCGGCTCGGGCAGCTCGACCGGCAGCACCTCGGCCGGGTCCCGCCCGTCGTAGCGCTTCATCAGCTCGCAGGCGACCCGCAGCTGCTCGATCTCCATGGCCAGATGCAGGTCCCACAGGTCGCGAATGCGAGGGTGGGTCTCCTGGGCGGCGAAGGAGTAGTACAGGTAGCACTCGTTGTACTCGTGCTGGACGAGCTGCTCGAACCAGCTCTCGGCCGGGTCCAGCATCGACTCGTACTGGGTGACGTGCTCCTCCTCGACCATGCCGATCTCGGCGTAGAGACCGCGGGCCAGCGGCTCCATGAACCGGTTGCCGATCGTCATGTAGTAGTTCATCGTCTGCTGCTCGGCCGCCGTGATCGTCAGCGCGTGCAGCCGGCTGCGCGGATCCGCGGTGTGCTTGTCGTAGTGCTTGCGGATGTTGTCCCGCGGATGGCGGTGCTCGTTCGCGGTCGGCCGGCCCGGCATCACCTCGGTCAGCCGGTCCACCACGCCCTCGGCCTGCTTGCCCTCCAGCAGCTCGTAGAGGTTCGCGTACCGGTAGAGGTGGTCGAAATCCTCGAGCAGGCCGAAGTCGTAGGTCTGCTTCAGGTACCCGTCCGGCTCGCTGCGGGCCAGCCACGCGGTCAGGTCCACCGCCTCCTGCTCGTAACCAAGGGTCACCTCCAGCGTGGACTCCTCACCCGGTATCAGCCAGTTCACCGCCTTCTGCTGCTGCTGCTCGACCGCCCGGGTCTCGGCGAGGGCCGCCTTCACCTCGGGCACGTCGACGTGCCGGTTGAACTGGTGGCTGAACAGCACCGCCTCGACCTCGATGCCGTTCATCGCGATCACCCGGCACCGGGTGTACGGCTCGACGTCGTTCTTGTCGTAGGGCTCGACGTTCAGCTCGGACCAGTTCCGTACCTGCTCCTCAAGCGGAACGCCCTTCTCCTGCAACGGGTTGAAACCCATCGAATCCTCCCGGAGCTGCCGCCAACCGGATGGTCGAGCCGGTGCGGCCTGGTCGGATGAATCCATCCGCACCTGCCCTGGCAGGTGCGGACAAACCTTCGGAGGCGAGGACGATCAGCCACCCGCACAAGACGATCAGCCACCCGCACAAGAGGTCAGCGACCAACCCCTTTACAGGTTGAGAACGACCTTGGCGCAGTCGTCCTGCTTCTCCTGGAAGATCTCGTAGCCGTGCGGCGCCTCGGCGAGCGGGAGCCGGTGGGTCGCCCACCTCCTCGACCACACCCATCGACTCATGGCCGAGGACGTCGCCCGGTCGGAAACATCTCCCAGGAGGTCGTCAGGCACGCGACGGCAAGCGAACAGACCTCAACCACGCTGGCCCGCACATCATCCCGCCGCGGCGTGGCACCCCACGACATCCACCGCGGAGCGCATCTGCAGCTGCGGTTAGACCGAATTTGGCCACCATCGGTTTGGGATTGGCCTCGTGGGACGACCACGACACACCACATGCCCGTGTGACCTGACGCCTCGGGAGGCGCGTGGCTCGGGTCCGCGTCGCTGCGTAAGGCTGGCCCTTGCACGATTCGAACCGATCTCTCCCATGTCCCAAGGAGGCTCCCTTGACCGACACGAACACCTACGCATACGTCGACGCTGGCACCCTCGACGTCCGGATCGTCCGTGGCGAGGCTGACACGGAAGGCACCATCGTCGGCCGCCTCGACACCGCCGAACTCCCCGCCCTCAGCGAGGCGGCCGACAAGCTGCTCGCGACCCTCGGCACCCGCCCCGTCAGCGACTGGCGCGAGGTCGAGGGTGGCCTGTTCGCCGTCGTCGAGGAGACCGCGGCGGTGCCGACGGCCGGCTGACCGGCAACCATGAGCGCCCCGGCCTGGGTCCAGGCCGGGGCATCTCCTTGCCCGGATAAGCCGGCGGCAACGAGATCATGATCGTAGTCGAAAATGTAACTCCAGATGTAACTCCGACATTCACCGGCAACGGCCGGGCCGTCCGCCATCGACCCCTGGCGGTCACGGAAGGAAGCGTCCGGAAGACCTCGCCGGGCTACCGCCTCCTGTCCATGCGCCCTGCGGACGGGCGGGCCGGCGTGATGATCGCGCCCGAGGCCGCCGTCGAACAGGTGAGAGCGCCGTCGCGCCGTGTCCGCCTCGCGGCGGCCGGCAGAAAACCACAGCCCGCCCGGATCCATGCAACCTTTCGGGCCGCGCTCGCGTATCAGAGGGGAGCTCCAAGCGGGAGGTAGAGCGGGTGGGTGATGGTTGGGACCACCGTCCCCGCGGCGACGACCGCGTTCGGGCCGAGGACCACGAGGGCAAGGATGCCCGCCCGGAGGACCTCCTTGCCCAGGAGCACCGCGGTGCGGACCTCGGAGATGAGGATTTCGAGCGGTTCGTCCGACGACGGGGCAGGCAGCTGACCCAGTTCGCCTACCTGCTGGTCGCGGACAGGGCCCAGGCGGAGGACCTGGTGCAGACAGCCCTGGTCAAGGCCTGGTTGCGCGGCGACCGGGTCACTCCGGCGGGCCGCGAGGCTTATGTGCGTCGAACGATGGTGACCACCGTCGTCTCCTGGTGGCGTCTCGGCCGGTGGCGGGAGCGGGCGGCGGGTGTCCTGCCCGAACCTGCCGCGGCGCCGGACCTGACCACGACGGTCGACCAGCGGGACCTGCTGCTGGCGGCGCTGCGGCGCCTGCCGCCCAGGCAGCGGTCAGCGGTGGTGCTGCGGCACTACGCCGGGCTGACGGAGGCGGAGACGGCGGCGGTCCTGCGTTGCTCCGTCGGGACAGTCAAGAGCCAGACCAGCCGCGGCCTGGCCGCGTTGCGCGGCGCGCTCGCGACCGCCGAGACCCGTTAGGAGGTGAGGTCGGTGACCGACCCGATGATCGAGGAACTGCTCCGGCAGACGGCCGACCGTGTCGAGGCCGATCCAGCGCTGTCGGAGCGGCTGCGTGGCCGGGTCCGCCGGGTCCGCCGGGCTCGGCGACGGCGCCGGGCCGCCGCGGCGGGAGCCGCCGCCGTCGTGCTCGGCGCGGCGGTCGTCGGCGGGCTCAGCCGGCACTGGACCGACGACGCCAGCCAGGACCCGACGGCGGTCGTGGCAACCCAGCCGACCGCGTCAGCCGGTGTGTCCGGCTGGCGGCTGCGGACCGCGCCGGTGCCGGATGCGGCCGCCGCCGGCGACGATCTCGGCATGTTCGCGGTCGGCCAGTCCGCCGTCGCCCTCGGCTACCGGGACGGGCACTACGTCGCCTCGGTCGCCGCGACGGCCGGCGAGCCCTTCGGCTCGGCCAGGCCGTCCAGCCCGGCGAGGCTGACCAGCGCCGTCACCGCCGTTTCCGACACCACGTTGTACCTCTGGGGCGGCCAGGACACCGCGCGGGGCACGCCCCTCGCCGGCCCCGTCTACCCGCCGAGCGGCCTCGCCTTCGACGTCGCCACCCAGACCTGGTCCGTGCTCCCGGCGGCGCCCATCGAGTCCCGTGACGGCGCGGTCGCGGTGTGGACCGGTGACCGCCTCATCATCTGGGGTGGCCTGCTCGGTGAGGTCCCGAGCACCGGGACGCCCGCGCGGGTCCGCTCCGACGGCGCCGCATACGCCCCGGCGACCCGGACCTGGGAGCTGCTGCCGGCCGCTCCCGGCGACGGGAACCTGGTGCCGCAGCATGCGGTCTGGTCCGGCGGCCGGATGATCGTCTGGGCGCGGGAACGGGGCGAATCCTCGGCACTGGAGGGCGGGCGCACCCTCGTCCTCGACGTCGCCGGCCGGACCTGGACCGAGGCGGCCGGGCCGACGCTGGACGCCGCCGGCTCCAGCCTGGTCCTGACCTCGGCCGGGCCGGTGGCGGTGTCGGTGCTCTTCGGCCAGTCGCACGCGGCCCGGTTCGACCGGGCGACCTCCAGCTGGTCCGCGCTCCCCGGTCCCACCGTGCCGTCCGCGACCATCTGCCCGACCTCGGTCGTGGCACTCCTCGCCCCGGCGGCGGCGACCGCGGTCGCGGTGCCGGAATGCGCTGGCGGCACGCCCCAGCTACTCGACGCCGCCGCGGGCGCATGGGTGCCGCTGACGCGGTGGGGAACGGGCCTGAGCGGCATCGCGAGCGCCGGCGAGTCCTTCCTCCTGTTGTGGAAACCCCCCGGCCGCGCGGCCCCTGACGCGGCGGCCAGCCTGCAGGTGCTCTCACCGTCCTGATGGCCGGCGGCCGGAGCGTGGCACCCGGGCCGCGTGGTCACGCCGGTGCTGGTGCCGCGCGGTGGCCGTTCGGGGCCGCACCGAGCCGATTGCCGATGAGCAGGGCCGCAGCGGGTTGTACGGTCTGCGCATGTCCGACACCGTCGCCCGCCGAACGATCAGCCCCGACGGCATGGCTCCCCCGGCGGCCCGCTATGCCCACGCGGTCCTGGTCGAGAACGCCAGCCGGTGGCTGCACACCTCCGGAGTCGTGCCGGTGGCACCGGACGGTTCGGTACCGGACGGGGTGCCAGCCCAGGCGAGCCAGGTATGGAGCAACATCGCCGCGATACTGACCGAGGCCGACATGACGGCCGGGGACATCGTCAGCATCACCACCTACCTGGTCGCCACCGCGATGACGCCGGGGCTGGCGCAGGCCATGGCGGCACGCGACGAATTCCTCGGCGGTCGGCGGGTGGCCAGCACGTTGGTGACCGTGCCGGCGCTGGCCCAGCCGTCCTGGCTGCTCGAGATCGCGGTCGTCGCCGCCTCATGAGCGGTCACGCGCGGCCGCACTAGGTCGTGCGGGCGCGGGTGGGCGCGGACGGAGCGTTAGGCGCTCGCGTGGTTCCGATGTCCTTCAGCTGTCCTTCGACGGCAGGTGCTGCGTAGCCCTGCCGCTCGACGCAGATCGACGAGGAGCCTTCGACGGTCAGCGACCCGAAGCTCACGGTGGAAGCACCGGTCTGACACCCACCCTTCTTGCCCCGGCCGACCTACGGGCCGAGGCAAGAAGGGTGTGCTGTTCCTACCGGCGAAGCGCTCGCGGTGGGAGCGTTCAGCGGGGTTCGTCGCCGCGCAGCGTGACGCGCTGGATCACGCGGTGCGCGTCGCCGAAGTCGCCGACGACGGCGTGCTGGGTCGCGCGGTTGTCCCAGAAGCCGATCGTCCCCGGCTGCCAGTGGTAGCGCACCGTGAACTCGGGGCGGACCGAGTGCTGGTAGAGGAACGCGAGCAGCGCGTCGCTCTCGGCGCGCTTCAGCTCCTTGATGTGGGAGGTGAAGCCCGGGTTCACGAACAGCGACCGCTTTCCGGTCTCCGGATGCGTGCGCACGACCGGGTGCTCGACCGGGTCGAGCTTGGTGATGGTCTCGCCCTCCCAGCGGCCCTGCCCGACCAGGTCCAGGACAGCCTTGAACTGGTCGGCGCCGTCGTGCACGGCGGTCAGCGTGCTCAGGAACCCCTGGAGCGCCGGGCTGAGATCGTCGAAGGCGGCCTCCTGGTTGGAGAACAGCGTGTCGCCGCCGGCCCGGGGCACCTCGACCGCCCGCAGGATCGAGCCGAGCGGCGGGCGCTTCACGAAGGTCACGTCGGTGTGCCAGTGCAGTCCGCGGGACACGTCGCTGACATTGCCGTAGAGCGCCGCCAGCTCCCTGGCCTGGGTGTAGTCGATCTGGAACACCTCGGGCTGGTCGGCCAGGCCCGGGATGACCGGATGGCCCTCCGTCGGCTCGCCGAAGCGGCGGGCGAAGGCGAGGTGCTCCTGCGGCGTCAGGTCCTGGCCCGGGAAGAAGACCACCTTGTAATGCAGCCAGGCGGCGCGGATCGCCGCGATCTCGCCGTCGTCGAGGGTGCGCAGGTCGAGGCCGGGGATCTCGGCCCCGAGGTTGCCTGAAAGCGGAATGACCTCGAACGGCACATCGGGCGCGGCGGACTCGATCGGAGCGAGGCCGACGGCGGCTTCCGGCTCGGCGATGATGGTCATGGACGGGTCTCCTTGCTGGTTAGGTCATCAGAGGTGGGCGACAGCGTCGGCGGTCGGGTGGTCGGGCGGCCGAGCGGCCGATCGATTCAGGCGGGTTGCGCGGGTTGCGCCGACGGCGCGTGGGCACCGGCGGCACTCTCGTCGATGCCGAGCTCCCGCAGGAGCCGTGAGCGCAGCGCGGTGAAGGCCCCGTCGCCGCGCAGTCGCGGGCTGGGCAGCTCGACGGGGAGGTCGAGCGAGATGCGCCCGTCGGTGAGGACCAGCACGCGGTCGGCCAGCAGGATCGCCTCGTCGACGTCGTGGGTCACGAGCAGGACGGTCGGCCGGTGCCGGCTGCACAGCTCCTGCACCAGCGCGTGCATCTTGATACGGGTGAGGGCGTCGAGCGCGCCGAAGGGTTCGTCGAGCAGGAGCAGCGCGGGCTCGCGGACGAGGGCACGGGCGAGAGCCGCACGCTGCGCCTCGCCGCCGGAGAGGGTCTTCGGCCAGTCCCGCTCGTGGCCGGTCAGACCGACCTCGGCCAGCGCCGCGCGGCCGCGTTCCGCCGCCGCGCCGCCGCGCTGACCGAGGGTCACGTTGTCGAGGACGCTCTTCCACGGCAGCAGCCGCGGGTCCTGGAAGACGACGGCCCGGCGCTCTGGGACGAATACCTCCCCACCGGCATCGGCGTCGAGACCGGCGAGAACGCGCAGGAACGTACTCTTACCCGACCCGCTGCGGCCAAGCAGCGCCACGAACTCGCCGGGCGCGGCTTCGAGGTCGATGCCGCGCAGCACGTCGCGCGGTCCGAACGACCGGGTGAGGCTTCGCGTGACGAATCCGGCGTCCGCGTCTTGGGGCGCCACGGCCGACGACGCCACGGCCGACGAGTCTCGGGCGGACCCCGCGGTAGGTGTGCTCAGCGTCCCGGCTGCCAACGCAGGACCCTCCTGTCGAGAAGTCGGATGAGCCCGTCCGAGATCAGGCCGAGCAGGGCGTAGATGACGAGACAGAGCACGATCACGTCCGACTGGAAGAACGTCTGCGCGCGGATCATGAGGTAGCCGATCCCGCTGTGGGCATTCATCTGCTCGGCGAACACCAGGAGCAGCCAGGCCACGGCCGCCGCGAGCCGAAGACCGACGAGGAAGCTGGGCAGCGCGCCTGGGATGACCACGTGACGGATCAGCGCGGCGCGCCCGAGCCCGGCGACGTCGGCGAGCTCGCGATAGCCCGGATGCAGCGACTTGATGGCCACCGAGGTGTTCACGTAGATCGGGAACGCCACGCCCATCACCAACAGGCTGATCTTCGCCGTCTCCCCGAGCCCGAGCCACAGGATGAGCAGGGGCTGGATGCCGATGATCGGCACGAAGCGCAGCATCTGGAGGTTCGCGTCGACGAGATCGTCGCCGACGCGGGTCAGCCCGGACGCGAGCGCGAGGACCACACCGATCGGAACCCCGAGTCCAAGGCCCCAGAGAACCCGCCACAGCGACGCTCGAAGCGCCGACCAGAGTGTTCCGTCCTGGGCGAGGCCCCAGCCGACGGTGACCACCGCGGAGGGGCCCGCGAGCACCCGCGGGCTGAGCCACCCGGCGCTCGACGCCAGCTGCCACCCGGCGAACAGCAGCACCACTCCCGCCAGCCGTTCGGCGCCGCGGGGAACCCGCCACCGCGAACGTGCCGCCTGGCCTGGCCGCCGTGTCGGCAGCCGAACCAGGCCGCGGGGTGTGGAGGTCGTGGCTTCCGGTCCGGCGGCGGTCACGGGGTCGGACCCCGCGGCGGTCGCGGGGCCCGGCGCGGCTGTCAGCGCCTCGCCGGTCTCGGTGACGCCGGTGACGGTGACGCCGGTGACGGTGACGCCGGTGACGGTGACGCC
>Ga0105249_10001039_pt1 | contig 24545 bp, 24 predicted proteins | sample KBSS44metaG_FD_81522 | JGI IMG/M metagenome (GOLD analysis project Ga0105249, IMG submission 81522) | Switchgrass rhizosphere microbial communities from Kellogg Biological Station, Michigan, USA - KBS S4-4 metaG | ecosystem: Host-associated > Plants > Roots > Rhizosphere > Soil | place...
GAGGCAAAGCGCCGCGAAGGCGAACATCGAAGCGCGTGACCACCGATCCACCTCTTTGGCGATTTCGGCTGCGCGCGTGCGCGGCCGTCCGAGGAATGTAATGCCGAAAGCTTTTACGAAGCACGCGGCGGCAAGCGCTGCCGAGAGCGCAAGCAGTGCCCCGACCGCCGGCACGAGGAATTTCAGTCCCCATTCTGGCAGTTCCGGACTGAGCAAGATCGCCTGAAACGTCATCCATTCGGACACAAAGCCGTTGAGTGGCGGTAGCGCCGAAATCGCGACACAGCCGACAAGAAATGTGAAGGCCGTCTGCGGCATCCGATGAATGAGCCCGCCGAGATGCTCCATGTCGCGCGTGCCTGTCGAATTTTGCACGGCGCCGGCACCGAAGAACAACAAGCTCTTGAATACCGAATGATTGAAGACATGAAAAATCGCAGCCGTCGCGGCAAGCGCAGCCGCGCGCGGCATGTCGTGCGCCTTGAAAGCGAGTGCGAGACCGAGGCCAATGTAGATGATCCCAATATTCTCGACCGTGTGGTAGGCGAGCAACCGTTTGAGGTCGTGCTGCATCAGCGCGTAAAGCACGCCCAGCACGGTGGTGATGCCCGCGAGTGCCAGCACTGCGGCCGCCCACCACGGTACGGGCGGGCCCATCAAGTCGAAAACAATGCGGATAAAGGCATAGACTGCGACCTTCGTCATGACGCCGCTCATGAGCGCAGATACATGACTCGGGGCGGCGGCATGCGCCGGGGGAAGCCAGACGTGCAGCGGCACGATGCCGGATTTCGAACCCGCACCGATGAGCGTGAGGGCAAGTACGAGAGCCCCGGCAAGCGGGCCGAGTTCGCGCCCGCGCATCGAGTCGAACAAGTAGTCGCCGCCCGCCGCCATGAAGCCGAAAGCAAAGACGAGCGCGAGCGCGCCGATGAAGGCCATGATGAGGTAGAGCAGCGCGGCATTGCGGCTTTCTTCCTCGCGATGCTTCGCCACCACGAGCGCCCAAGAAGACAACGACATGAATTCCCAAGCGACGAGAAAGGAGAAGGCATCGTCGGCGATCAGCACAAGATTCATGCCGAGAACGAACAGCGCATAGAACGGAAGAACGCGTAGCGGTTCCTTTTCTGCGCGCGCGTAGCCAATTGCGTAAAAGCTGGCGAGAAGTATCGCCAGATTAACGATCAGCGCGAAAGTCGCGGATAGCGCGTCTAACCTCAGCCGGGTTCCCGTTGCTGAAAGCCCGATCGGCAAAGAAGCGGTATTGATTCCGCCTTTGGCCAGCGCCCATGCAGCGGAAACTGTCGCTCCAGCAGCAATAATTGCGCAGAAAAAATAAAAGATCGAAGAGCCGCGCGCATGGCGCGAGAGCGGAATGGTGGCAACGGCGAGAATCAAAAGGGCTGCGGAGAGCGCCCCGGCATGGAGTGCGACATTCATCGCGTGTCACCCATACCGAAATGCAAGATTCCGCCCCCACGATCGAATGTTCCGCTGTCAGGCGGAGTCTTGCAGGAGCAATGATAGCCCGCAAGGCAGGCCGCGCGCGAAAGTCTTAGTGATTATTGCGTTTGAGTCCGCGACGAGGGGCTGATTACCGGCCGCAGGCTGCTCGGGGCAGGCTGCAAGGCGGCACCAGTGGACGGAGGTGTCGGAGCAGTCGGTCCCGCAACACTGGGGGCTACAGGCCGGGACGGAACAGATGGCGTCGAACCCGTCACAGGTGCATGTACTCCGTTGGCTGCAGGCTTCGGCCCACCGCCCTTACCAATGACGCCAAGCACGCGGCCGATCACAGCCGCGTGGAGCTGCGCCGATTTATCGATCGTCGTGTGGCTTATACTTGTTTGCTTACGAAGGTCGATGTTGTTGAGCTCGCCGCGGAAGCCCGGGCCACGTGGGATGGCGCGGCCCCAGCCATTGTCCGACTGATAGTAATTGACGAAGCGAGCCGTTGTGCTGCCCGTCAGCGGAACCGGATGAACGGGATCGAAGGCAACGATCAGCGCGACCGGCACACCCATCTGGCCGAGACGATTGGACATATAAATGACGGCGTCGGCGCCGAGCGAATGTCCCACAATAATAATCGGGCCTCTGCCTGCACGGTAACGGGCGGCCGCATCCTGACAGAGGCTTTCCCAATTGCCGTATTCGTAGACGCCCGCTGAAATGCCACGGTTCTGCAATTTGGCGGCTAGATCATCCATGCCGAGCGAGAAAATGTTTAGAAGGCCGCGCAGTAGATAGACGTGGCCGCTCGAGGTTTGCACGGGCGCAGCCCTGGCCGCGAGCTTGCGCTCCGGCGACTGGCTAAACGCGCCCCCTGTACCGGCAACATTGAAGGTCATCGCGACCATGATGGCCGTGATCGCGATCCGGAAAATCTTTGACATGTCTAGTGCGGGGTCCCTGAATCGGCGGAAATCGGAGGCTATTTAGGATAAGGCGGCGGTACTTTTCTAGACCACAAATCATGCACGGCGATATTGTCGAAAGCTGTGGCAGTATTGCCACTTAGGGCTCAATAGACCCCCGGCAAGACACGTGCGGTTCGCTGCATATATACGCGATATTCGTCACCAAAAGCCTTCAGCATCAGGCGCTCTTCTTCGAACACCCGGCCGAAAAACAAGGTTCCGAAGCCTACAATCCCGGCCAGGCCCGCGATCCAATTGGGCAAAAGCAGGGCTTGGGCAATCGCCCATAACCAGAACGCCGAATACATCGGATGGCGGACGAGCGCGTAAACCCCGCTCGTAATCAGTTTGTGATCCTCGCGGATATCTAGGCTCACCGACCAGTTGCGGCCGAGATCCTTGTGGGTCCGGTAAAACAGCCACATCGAGGTAGCCAGGACTACGGTGCCGATCCATGCCAGAGCGGGCACGAATGGGTAGTCAGCAAAGCTCAAAAACTGGAATCGGGCGCTCTCGAAATTGCTCGCGATATAGACGAGAGGAACGATGCCAAGGCCAGTCATTGAAACAGCCATGAGCAGCGTTTCTCGAATGCCGCGTGCACTCTCCTTTACCGCCGCTTTGCGGGCCCGTCGCCTCGCCGGAATGCGCAGGATGAACCAGACCACCGCACCGAGCACAAAAATGGACATGGCGACAATGCGAGTCATCGTTCAACTCGCCTTGCCAGCAATGCGAGATGCCGCCGCGGAAGAAGCATCTGCGTAGGCGCCATCGGGCGCAAAAGACTCCAATAGCCGGTCTCGTAGCGCCACTCGGTCGGCGAGCGGCGCCGGCCCGCAACAAATCTGCAGATAATCGTAGAAATAGCGAACCTCGTTGCCCATCACAAACTGGCGATGCAAGCGGAAGAAATTTCCCCAAAAACGCTTGTAGGTTTTTGGCTCGAGCATTTTCCGCATACGAACCTTTTGCACAATCGGTTTTTCGCGCCCTCCCAACCCTATCGCCTCGACAGGATTGGCACCGTAAAAGCTGATGACATCGACAATTGCCTGATAATCGATCCAATTTACGTTCTTCGCCTCCGCCACGCGGCCGGTTGCGAGTCTGATCCATTCCGCCTTTGGATGCAGCGCGACCTTGAGCAACGAAGAGCCAGTGGACATAAGCCAAAGCACCGGGCCATGGTTGCCCAACTGCGGATCCAACTTTAGCGCACGGTCAGTGACCGCCATCATCCACGCGCCGCCGAGACTCTGGCCCGCAAGAACGATTTCGTCATAAGAATGATCGCGAGCGCGTTCAACAAGTTCGCGTGCGAAGCGGTCGATGCGTTCATCGATTCCGGCGCGGGTTCGATGGATGAACTCGCCAGCAAAAATCCAGTCGTCGAGCATGTAGTCGAGCATCAGAAAGCGGCCGGGCCAATATAGCAGTCCAATAAATGTGGCGATGGAAACGATCATCGCCAGCAGCCCGGGCGGCCCTAGGCCAAAACGCGATAGTAAATAGGGAATCAGCACCGCGGTCGCGATCAGACCCGCGAGTAGGACGATCGGATAGAAAAAGAAAAGGAAGTAGCGGAAGCTAGTACGCACATAACGATAGGCGGTTCCTGAAAAGACAAAATCTGCGAGCGTGGCAATTCCGCGTGGGACCCGTTCGATTTTGGAGCGTGCAAAATCGGTGGAGACGAAATCGTCCCAGCATAGCAAGCGGTAGTCCGTCTCAACTCGCCAGTTCGGGCCCTTCGTATCAATCGTCCAGCCGGCCAACACGCCATCATCAGAAACAACAGGCGGGGAAATAGCTGTCGTAACGTTCCAAGTCGTCTCAAAGCGCTTGAGTTCCCGCAAGGTGCGCTCATGCCACCAGTCGGCCGCGATCGGTTCATAGCCGCCGACGCATATAAAGCAGCGCTTCTTCACATATCCGCTTGTCATGACCCGCTGACGCGCACTCCCGGTATCGCCCGCAAGCTCCCTAGGGAAAGGCGCCCAAATGTGCAAGTTCTTGGCCTGTCATGGCCACTATCGGCCCCTAAGACGACTTTCTCGGCATTGAAAGCCCGGACGCTGTCCGCTATAGGAACCGCGAACCAAGGGGCTGCAAGACGACCGTGCATTTTGGCCGTCTGTGTCGCGCCCGAGCCCGCAAGGGACGCGGCAGGAGAATTCATCAATGGCTTCGACCTTCGACACGGTCGCGAACATTATCGCCGAAACTTGCGACATTCCGCGTGACACCATCACGCCGGAGAGCCACGCCATCGACGATCTCGGGATCGACAGTCTCGACTTCCTAGATATCGCCTTTGCCATCGACAAGGCGTTCGGCATCAAGCTGCCGCTTGAGCAGTGGACGCAGGAAGTCAACGAGGGCAAGGCGACGACCGAAGAATATTTCGTCCTCAAGAACCTTTGCGCGCGTATCGACGGATTGGTCGCCGCCAAAACTGCCTAAGCGTGACGCAATGCGTCTCGAATATTTCCAGATGATCGACCGTTTCGTCGAGGTGAACCCCGGCGAGCGGAAAATTAAGGCCATCTGCAAGGTGCCAACGGAAAGTCCTGTGTTTGAAGGGCACTTCCCGGGCTTCGCGCTGATGCCCGGTGTGCTGCTCATCGAGTGCATGGCTCAGACGACTGGTTGGCTGGTGAGCATACTCACCGGTTTCACAGGTCTGCCGCTTCTGGTTGGCGTCAAGAATGCGAAAATCAGAAATATCGTGCTGCCTGGAACTGAACTCAATTTCGAGGGCACGATCCTGCATGAAGGTTCCGGCTACGCCATGGCTGAGGCAAAAGGCTTGTCTAAAGACGGCGCCGTTTGCGAAGCCGGCCTCACTTTTCGGCTCGCTCCTTATCCCGGCCCGGAATTCCGCCAAGCCATGATTGAAATGGGCAAAAAGGTCGGAATTTCCGTTGCGGAGTTCTCGAAGTGAGCGCATCACGCGAAACCTGGATCACGGGTATCGGCTTGCTTTCTTCGCTTGGTGAAGGAACCGAAGCGCACAGGACGCGGCTCTTTTCTGGCGATGTGCCGGTCGCAAATGCGGCGCAGTTTCCGCCTTTCGTTTTGCATCCGCTCGGCAATATCAGCTTCGACAAGCAGATTCCCAAAAAAAGCGACCAACGCCAAATGGAGCAATGGCAGCGCATTGGCACCTATACCGCGGGTCTCGCACTGACAGATGCGGGTGTTGCAGGAAATAAAGAAATTCTCAGCCGCATGGACATGATCGTCGCCGCCGGCGGCGGCGAGCGTGATCCTGCGGTCGATGCCGGGTTGATGACTGATTTGCGCAAGAGCAACAAGCCAGAGCAGCTCATCAACGACCGCTTGCAGACCGAATTGCGGCCAACGCTGTTTCTCGGCCAGCTTTCGAATCTGCTCGCAGGCAACATCTCGATCGTACATGGCGTCACCGGCTCTTCGCGCACATTTCTCGGCGAGGAAGGTGCCGGCATTGAAGCGCTACGGATCGCACGCGCGCGCATCAATGCGGGTACAAGCGACATCGCTCTTGTTGGCGGCGCCTACAACGCGGAGCGGCCCGACATGCTTCTTCTGTTCGAGTTCGCGGCCCTTAATCTGAAAGGCGATTTTGCCCCCGTGTTCGCACCGAAGCGCGCAGCGGGGATGGCAGCAGGTTCGATGGGCGCATTCATGGTGTTGGAATCGCGCGAGCATGCGGAAAAACGCGGCGCGATGCCGATCGCGAAGCTCGGTCCCATATATTCGGGACGCGGACGGCGCGATGCAGGCGAAGTCGAAAGCTCGCTAGGCTCGCTGCTCGCAGAAACGATGAAGCAAGCCGAAGTTGGCGCGACGGCGATCTTTTCAGGCGCCACCGGCTGCGAGCCCAGCACCGCCGAGGAGGCGAAAGTACTTACCGATTCGAAATTTCCGGTTCGCTCCATCACAAGCCGTGTCGGTCATGGATTCGAAGCCGCCTTCCCCATCGGCGTCGCGCTCGCGGCGATTGCCGTCAAAGAAGGCAAGCTATTTCCGGGCTTGCCGAACGTACCTCTAGAGGCCACATCGGCGGGCCAGTTGAAATCTGCAATCGTGACCTGCGTTGGGCACTGGCGCGGCGAAGGCGCGGGCATGGTAGAAGCGATTGGTTGATTTCGGAAGGAAGCCGCACATGGCGAACGCAATGCGCGATCGGACAGGACGCCCTATTATCGTTGTAACGGGGATGGGAGTCGTTTCTTCGCTTGGTACAGGTAAGGACGATAACTGGAAGAATCTCACAGCGGGAAAATCCGGAATCAAGCAGATCACCCGCTTTCCGACCGAAGGCCTCAAGACTGCTATCGCCGGAACGGTCGACGAGCTCTACGCCGAAACGGGATCAGCGCCAGTGCTGTCCGAAAAAATGGCGGCAATCGCTTCTGAAGAAGCCATCGCACAAGCGGGGATCGGCTCTAAAGGAAATTTTCCGGGACCGCTCTTTTGCGCCGTCCCGCCGATTGAAGCCGAATGGCCGCAACGACGCGCCGTCGCGGCGGACGCCGATCCGTTAAAACCAGTCGCTTACGAAGACGTGCTGAAATTCGCGGGCAACGGAAAATTCCGTTCGTTCCATGAAACTTTCATGTTCGCGACGGTCGCCGAAGGCCTTGCCGAACGTTTCGGCACTAAGGGCATGCCGATTTCGCTTTCGACCGCCTGCGCTTCCGGTGCGACTTCTATTCAGCTCGCAGTTGAAGCGATCCGCCGCGGCGAATGTGATGCTGCCCTTGCCACGGCCACCGATGGCTCGGTGCACGCGGAAGCGCTGATCCGCTTTTCGCTCATCTCCGCGCTTTCTACGCAAAACGAGAATCCGCAGGAATCTTCGAAGCCGTTTTCGAAGAATCGCGATGGCTTCGTGATGGCCGAGGGCGCCGGCGCGCTGGTCATCGAGAGTCTTGAACACGCCAGGGCGCGGGGAGCGAAAATTCTCGGCGTCATCGAGGGCTGCGGCGAAATGGCGGATGGCTTCCATCGCACTCGTTCAAGTCCCGACGGCAAGCCGATCGTCGGCTGCATCACGCGCGCACTGCAGGACGCGGGGGTCACGCCCGCCGACATCGACTACATCAATGCCCACGGTACGAGTACACCCGAAAACGACAAGATGGAAAATGTCGGCGTCGTCGCCGTATTCGGAGAACGCGCGTCGAAGGTGCCGATTTCGTCAAATAAGTCGATGATCGGCCACACCATGACGGCTGCCGGCGCTATCGAAGCGATCTTCAGTCTCCTGACGATCGCAAATTCGCGCATTCCACCCACGATTAATTACAAGGTGCCCGACCCCGCTATTCCACTGGACGTGGTGCCGAATGTCGCGCGCGACGCGAGGGTGAAGCGGGCTATATCCAACTCCTTCGGCTTCGGCGGCCAGAATGTATCGCTGGTGCTCGCAGGCGAACCGGCCTAGGTAAATCGCAAGGTTGACGGGAGACTACGGGAAGGCTTACGCCTTTCCCGTCCCCGATCATTTTCTTCCCTCGATTGCCTGGAATTCCATGCATGCGCGCGCTCCAACTCGTTTCCGATCGAAAGCTGGAAATCGCCGAGGTTGCGGCACCCCCGTTCCCCGCCGAGGGCGAGGTACAAATCAAGACGCATGCGATCGCTTTAAACCACATCGATGTGTGGGGCTGGCGCGGAATGGCTTTCGCCAAGCGCAAAATGCCGCTCGTCGTGGGCGCCGAGGCCTCGGGCGAAGTTGTGGCGGTCGGCGCCGGTGTCAAGAATTTGAAACCAGGCGATCTGATTACGCCTTATGGCGCTCTCACTTGCGGAAAATGCAAGGCCTGCCTCGAGGGCCGCGATAATCTTTGCGAAGTCGTGAACGGCGTCACCGGCTTTCACGTCGATGGCTTTGCGCAGGATCTCTATAATTATCAGGCACGGCTCGTGGTGCCTGTTCCGAAGGGCGTGAATCCGGTCGATGCATCCTGCGCTCCCCTCACTTTTGCGACATCGGTTCATATGCTGTTTGACAACGCCAAGCTTGAGCCGGGCGAAACCGTGCTCGTGCATGCCGGCGGCTCGGGCATCGGCACCGCTGCGATACGTCTGGCGAAAGATATTGGTGCGATCGTAATCACAACCGTAGGCGACGACGAGAAGGCCGCAAAGGCCAAGGCGCTCGGTGCCGATCACGTCATCAATTACAAGACCGACCGCTTCGAACACCTCGTACGCAAGATCACAAAGAAAAAAGGCGTTGATGTCGTGTTTGAGCACACAGGAGCGGATACGTGGGAGGGTTCGCTGCTCTCGATGAAACGTGGCGGACGCCTCGTTACTTGCGGCGCGACCTCGGGACCCGCCGGCAAGATTAATTTGATGCAGCTCTTTCAGCAGCAATACCGAATCTTCGGCTCGTTCGGTTTTACGATCCGGAATGTCAGTGAGGCGCTCGCCAAGATGGCGAAGGGCGTGAAGCCTGTGATCGACTCCGAAGTGCCGCTCGCCGATTTCCATCGCGGACTCGAAAAGTTAGAGAGTCGCCGCGTGTTCGGTAAAATCGTCGTGCGCTTCTGAACTTAAATTAGCGAAAGAAAACGGCCTCGCTCTACGAAGCGAGGCCGCCGTTTCAATCAATTCGGTAGACGGAGCTTACCGCCGTCTCCGCCGCCGTACCTTCCGTTTCTTGCCGCGCTTTTTCGCACGCATGCGTTTTACGGCAGCTTCGAGTTTCTTACGGCTGTTACCGACGCGCTTGATCAGCTTGCGCACTGCAGCCGGAGACATACGATTTTTCTTGGCGAAATATCTGACCTCAGAGGGATCACTTCCCGAAACGCGCGAGCGATCCGCCTTGCCACGCTTTTTCTTGCTATCAGCCATTTGCGACTCCTTTCAAATAAAACGTGAAAATCGGCGCGACTCAGTGGGAAGTCAAGCGTCTCTCGTCCCGTTTTGGAACCTCCCGACTCGCGTGATGACGCGCTGCACATCCCGCGGATTACTTGTCGCCGTGTAGGACTTCACGAGCGCACATAACGCGCATGTGTGCGCAGCTGTGAATCATCCGCTTTCGGTGTCGAAGCCAGCTTCCTTCCACGCCTTAAGGCCGCCTGCCATATGCGCATCATAAGGAAATCCCGCCTGTTGTGCGAGCAAGGATGCTGTGACGGAACGATTACCGGAGCGGCAGGAGAAAACGAGCCGCTTGTCGCCTGGATCAGGTAAAGCCGCAGGATTGAAGCTCTTCAGCGGCATCTCGACAGCGCCGGGAATGCGCTCTACGGCGAGTTCGTCCGGTTCGCGCACGTCAACGAGCAGGATCTTGCCCGCGGCCATTCCGACCTTCACGTCTTCTGCGCTGAGATCTTCGACCGCGGGGTGCGCCATGAACGTCTCGCTTTCGAGAGAACATGTAGGCGGCAACGCAAACCGGTCAAGCGGAGCGAGTTAGGGCTTGATCCCGAACGGCGCTGGTGGCGCTTCTTTCATCAGGGTGATCGAGACACGCCGATTGGCCGGTAAGAACGGATCTTCCGGGAAGAGGGGTTCGGTATCCGCCTTGCCGCCCACACCGAAGAGCTGGCCTGCCTTCACGCCCTCGTCCTGCAGGACCTGCCGCACGGCATTGGCTCGGTCGGCCGACAGATCGAAAGCGCCATAGCCCGACTTTGGTGGCATTTTGCTTGCCGCTGTGTGGCCCGTAACCATCACACGATAGGGCATTTTGCGGATTTGCTCAGCGAGTTTCGCGACAATCCGCCGCGTGCGATCATAAGGTTCTTTCGCACCTTCCGGAAACATCGAACGGCCTTCCTGATCGACGATGTCGATGTTAAGGCCCATCTGCGTCTCGGTGACAATGATGTGCTTGGACATTTCACTGATCTCGGGCAGGTCCTGCAGTGCCTGACGTAGCGATGCGGCCGCGAGAGCAAACTGCCGGTCACGCGTCGCCGCCATCCCCTGTTCAAGGCTACCGTCTTGCTGCTCGGGCGTCGGCTGGTCCACAGCGCGTTCGGGCGGAATGATTTCAGTGTTCTTCAACCGCGGCCGGGTGGGCAAACCGTCGACTTCGACCAACGCCGCTAACTTAGGAATTGTTTGTACGCCAAATGCGTCGCGCATTGAGCCCGCGACAATTTTCATTTTCTCTGCGTCTTGCGTTGAGAAGGCGACGAGCATCACGAAAAAACTGACCAGGAGGCCCATCAAATCGGCGAAGGTCACGAACCAGCCGTGACCGCCACCGTGTGCCGCTCCGCGCTTCTTGGCCATCGCCACTCAACTTCCTGTCCAGCTTAAACGGGTACAGCCTCTTCCTCGGAACGATGCTGCTCAGGGATGTAAGCGACGAGCATTTCGCGCACGATTTGCGGACTCTTCGACTCGCGTAGCATCATCACACCATCGATAATGAGTGTGCGATTGACTTCTTCATCGGCGAGTTTGCCGTGCAATTTATCGGCGATCGGCAAACAGAGAATATTCGCGACCAGCGCACCATAGAGCGTCGCCAGCAATGCGACTGCCATGAACGGTCCGAGTTTCGAGGGATCGGTCATGTTCGCGAACATTTGCACCATGCCGATCAGCGTGCCGACCATGCCGAAGGCCGGTGCGCAATCGCCGATCGCGCGATAGATTTTCTGACCTTCGTCGAGGTGCGTCAGGAACGTCTCGCGTTCACGTTCAAGCGCTTCGCGGATGAAATTGGCGTCATAACCATCGGCGACGTAACGGACCCCGGTTGCGAGGAATTCGTCTTCGACAGGTTCCTTTTCAAGGCCAAGCGGACCCGCCTTGCGGGCAACTTCGGCAAGGCGCGCGATCTCGTCGACCAGTTCGCGCTGTGTCCAGCGGCGCATTGTGAAGACGTATTTCATGCCCAGCGGCACGCCGTGCAGAATGGCCGACAACGGAAAACGGATCAGTGTTGCGGCAAAGGAGCCGCCAAAAATCACGATGATAGCGTGAATGTCGTAGAAGGCGCGGAGATCGCCTCCCATCATGATGAGCCCGATCACGACGACGGCGCCCGCAACCAACCCCAGTGCCGTTGTGAGATCCATAGGGTTCTCCCTTATTCGCAGCGCCTTTCTGGCGCGCACTTGCCCCACACTTACGAGGGCGCGGCTAAAAGAGCGTTAAGGGTCCGGAAAGACTCGAATTGAAAAGAGCAAATACGACCGGCCTTGAAATAGATTATATAATTCAATGGCTTGTTAGCTGCCCCCGACAATCGTCAACTTTGCGTCGTTTGTCATGCCTCGTCTTCCGCGCGCGGTCCCTTGGCGCTATGACAATTATTAGAACCGCGCAGCCTCTTACGAGGCGCGAATACAAAATCACGGGAGGAATAGGGTTATGCGCGAGATCGGCCATTTCATCGGCGGCAAGCACGTAAAAGGAATTTCGGGCCGAACCGCCGACGTCTTCCAGCCCATGACCGGCGAGGTGATCGCCAAGGTCGCACTTGCTAACAAGAGGGAGCTTCGCAGCGCGGTCGAAAACGCGAAGGCGGCACAGCCCGCCTGGGCCAACACGAATCCTCAGCGGCGCGCCCGCGTAATGTTCAAATTTCTCGAACTGATCGCCAAAGAGACCGATCAGCTCGCCGAATTGCTTGCACGCGAGCACGGCAAGACCATCGCCGACGCAAAAGGGGATATCCAACGCGGTGTTGAAGTCATCGAATTCGCTTGTGGTATTCCGCACCTGATGAAGGGCGAGTTCACCGACAGTGCTGGCCCAAACATCGATCTATATTCGATGCGGCAGGCGCTCGGCGTCGTCGCAGGCATCACGCCATTCAATTTTCCGGCGATGATTCCGATGTGGAAGTTCGGTCCAGCTATTGCCTGTGGCAACGCGTTCATTTTGAAACCGTCCGAGCGCGATCCGGGCGTGCCGATGCGGCTTGCGGAATTGATGTTGGAAGCGGGATTGCCGGCTGGAATTCTTAACGTCGTGAACGGCGACAAGGAAGTGGTGGACGCGATCCTTGACGATCCCGACATCAAGGCAATCGGCTTCGTAGGATCGACGCCGATTGCGGAATATATCTACACACGCGGCACGGCAAGCGGAAAACGCGTGCAGTGTTTCGGAGGCGCGAAGAACCACATGATCGTGATGCCGGATGCCGATATTGATCAGGCGGTCGATGCGTTGGTCGGCGCCGGCTACGGTTCTGCGGGTGAGCGCTGTATGGCGATCTCCGTTGCGGTTCCGGTCGGCAAGAAAACCGCCGATACGCTTGTCGAGAAGCTGATCCCGCGTGTCGAGAGCCTGAAGATCGGTCCCTCGACCTCGACCGACGCCGATCTTGGGCCGATGGTGACTAAGGAGCATCTGCAAAAGGTGAAAAACTATGTCGACATCGGCATCAAGGAAGGCGCGAAGCTGAAAGTCGACGGCCGTGGTTTTAAGATGCAGGGTTACGAGAACGGCTTCTACATGGGCGGCTGCCTGTTCGACGACGTGACTCGCGACATGCGGATCTACAAGGAAGAGATTTTCGGGCCGGTCCTCTCCGTCGTGCGCGCAAAGGACTATCAGGAAGCAATCGACCTTCCGAACAAACACGAATACGGCAACGGCGTTTCGATCTTCACCCGTGATGGTGACGCTGCGCGCGACTTCGCATCGAAGGTCGAAGTTGGCATGGTCGGAATCAATTTCGCGATCCCGGTGCCGCTTGCCTACCATACCTTCGGCGGCTGGAAACGTTCTGGCTTTGGAGATTTAAACCAGCATGGGCCGGATTCCGTGCGCTTCTACACAAAAACAAAGACCGTCACCGCGCGCTGGCCCAGTGGGACCAAGGGTGGCGCTGATTTCACCATTCCAACGATGAAATAATCAGGATCAAGAATATGTCCGAATACAAACTCTACTGTTTCGCGCAGTCGGGCAACTCTTACCGCGCGGCGCTGATGCTCAATCTGATTGGCGCTGACTGGAAGCCGGTATTCGTCGATTTCTTCAAGGGCGGCGAAACGCGCACGCCGAAATATCGCGAGGAAATCAACGAAATGGGCGAAGCACCCGTCCTGGAACACGGCAAAAGGAAGCTTTCGCAATCGGGCGTTATCCTCACCTATCTTGCCGAGAAGAGCGGAAAGTTTTTGCCGCACGGCGCCGACGAACAACTCGAATGTCTGCGCTGGATGATCTTCGACAATCAGAAAATCAGCGGCTTTCTTGGCCCGTACCGCTTTTTGAAAAACTGGGCGAAGGGCGTCGATCCCGCCGTTGCGGCGTTTTTTAAGGGCCGGCTCGATGGCAATCTTGCGGTCGTCAACAAGCGTCTCGCGAGTCGCCAATTTCTGCTGGGCGAGCGGCCGACCATCGCCGACATCTCGATGTGCGGTTACATGTTTTATCCGGTGGAAGAATTCGGCTTCGAGATTCCGAAGGAGCACCCGGCGATCGGCGTCTGGCTCGAGCGCATCAAGGCGCTACCCGGCTGGGTGCATCCGTATGAGCTAATGCCGGGTCATCCGATGGCGGCGTAGACACCGCTATCTTGCGGTTGCGGGCAAGTATCAGCTCCGCTTGAAAGCGAACGGTCCGAATGCCTGCATCGTTGCCATCGACTGGATGCGGTTGATGTTCACATGGCGCGGCAGCGTGCAGCAGAAGAAAATCTGCTCGGCGATGTCGTCGGCTGTCATCGGTTGAATATTCTGGTAAGGCGCCTTCGCCTTGGCCTCATCGCCCTTGAAGCGCACGAGCGAAAATTCGGTTTCGGCGAGACCCGGCTCGACATTGGTCACGCGTACATTGGCGCCGAGGATGTCGGCTCGCAAATTCAGCGCGAACTGCTTCACGAAGGCTTTGGTCGCGCCATAGACGTTGCCGCCGGGATAAGGATAGTCGCTCGCGACCGACCCGAGAAGAACCACGTGGCCTTCGTCACGCTCGATCATGCCGGGCAGGAATGCCCGCACGGTGTAGAGCAAGCCGTTGATGTTGGTCGTGATCATCTGCTCCCAGTCGCTCATGTTCGCCTTCTGGGCGGGTTCGAGCCCGAGCGCGAGGCCGGCGTTAGCGACAACTACATTGACCTTCTTGAAATCGGCGGGGAGCGCGTCGACCAGTGCATTGACCGCATTCTTGTCAGTAACGTCGAGAGCCGCGGTGTGGCAATTCGCGCCTAGGTCTTTCTTTAATTTATCGAGGCGCTCCTTGCGCCGGCCGGTCGCGATTACCTTCGCGCCCGCTCCCGCGAAACGGCGGCACATTGCCTCGCCGAAGCCAGCGGTTGCGCCGGTAACGAGAACGGTGAGACTTTTGGCGTCGATTTTCTTGCTCATCAATACTTCTCCTTGGAACGTCGCGGAGACACATAGCGCGTCAAATGCGCGGCGTCTATAAAACGAACGGCCCGCCGCGGCGATGCGGCAGGGCCGAACGTTTTTGAACGATACTACTGCTCAGGTCCGGCGTATTTCGCGATCATCGCACGTGTGTCGTCGACGAGCTGTTTGCCGTTCAGGCCCTTGCCGTCCATCTCAACGATCCAGCCGTCGATCACGGGCTTCGCAGCCGCCTTCCAACGTGCGGTTTCCTGGACGTCGAGCTTGACGATCGCATTGCCCCGCGCTTTCGCAGCCGCAAGTCCTGGGGCATCGCCGTCGTCCATGACCTTCCCCGCCATGCGCGAAATGGCGATCCCCGAATTTCGATCAATCACCGCCTTCAGCTCCGCCGGAAGACTTTCGTACTTTGCTTTGTTCATCACGAAGAAAAAGAAAGCGACATAGAGGCTGCGGTTGCCGCTAAATTCGGTGTGCGTGTTGACGAGTTCGGCAATCTTGAGCGGAGTCGTGATTTCCCACGGCAGCAGTGCGCCATCAATCACGCCTTTGGACAGCGAGTCGGGCACCGCCGGAACCGGCATGCCTACAGGCGTCGCACCAAGCACTTCGAGCAATTTCGTCGTCATACGCGAGGGCCCGCGCAACTTTAGCGTCTTCATGTCCTCAAGCTTTCGAATGCCATTGCTCTTGGCATGGATCAGGCCGGGACCATGGGTGTGAACTGCGATCACCTTTACGTCGGCGAACGTGTCCTTGAGATTTTTCTCGTAAAATTCCCAGGCGGCCTGACTGTTCTGCTCGCCATTGCCAGCGATGAACGGTAGCTCGAACGCCTCGGCCTTCGGGAAGCGGCCGGGAGTATAACCCGCGACCGACCAGATCAGATCGACCACGCCGTCCTTGGCCTGATCGTATAGCTGCGGCGGCGTGCCGCCAAGCTGCATCGAGGGATACAGCTCGACCTTGATTTTGCCGCCCGACTCGGCCTCGACCTTCTGTGCCCACGGCGCCAAAAAATTTTTCGGAATAGGCGCCGCAGCCGGCAGCGGTTGGTGAAGACGAAGCACAATTTGTTGCGCGTCCGCGGACGACAACGTGCAAACAAATACGGCTGCGAGCAAAGTAGCGCGCTGGCAAAGTATCATACGGTCCTCCCTTTGAAGGAGATTGTCGGCCCACCACTTCTGGCGGCGGGCCGAATTATCTGTAACGGCTTACTGCTCAGGCCCGGCGTATTTCGCGACCATCGCACGCACGTCCTCGACGAGCTGCTTGCCGTTCAATCCCTTGCCGTCCATCTCGACGATCCAGGCGTCGATCAAGGGCTTCGCCGCCGCTTTCCAGCGTGCGGTTTCCTGGGCGTCGAGCGTGACGATCGCATTGCCGCGTGCTTTCGCCACCGCTAGACCCGGTGCGTCGCCATCATCCATGACCTTGCCGACTGCCTTCGAGATGTTGCGGCCCGAATTGTCGTCGATCACCTTTTTTAGATCCGGCAGCAGACTGTCGTATTTCGCCTTATTCATCGCAAAGACAAAGAAAGCTACATAGAACGAACGATTGCCGCTGAAGTTGGTGTGCGTGTTGACAAGTTCGGCGACGCGAAGGGGCGTCGTCACTTCCCAAGGAATGACTGTGCCGTCGATCACGCCTTTGGACAGCGCGTCTGGCATTGCCGGAACCGGCATGCCGACGGGCGTGGCACCGAGCGCTTCGATCAGCTTGTTCACGACGCGCGATGGACCGCGGAGCTTTAAGCCCTTCATATCCTCAAGTTTGCGAACGCCATTGCCTTTGACGTGCAAGAGGCCGGGACCGTGAGTGTGCACGGCCAGCACTTTCACGTCCTTGAAATCATCCTTCATGTTCTTTTCATAGTAGTCCCAGGCCGCCTGACTGTTCTGCTCGCCATTACCGGCGATGAACGGTAGCTCGAACGCCTCGGTCTTCGGGAAGCGCCCCGGCGTGTAGCCCGGGAGAGTCCAAACGATGTCGACAACACCGTCCTTGGCCTGATCAAACAGCTGGGGCGGGGTGCCGCCCAACTGCATCGAGGGATAAAGCTCAATCTTGATCTTGCCGCCGGAATCGGCCTCGACCTTGCGAGCCCAAGGCTCGATGAAATTTTTCGGCACGGGTGCCCCAGCCGGCAAGAATTGGTGGAGCCGGAGCGTGACTTGTTGGGCATCCGCCGGAACGGCGAATGATGTCAGTGCAGCAATAGTCACAGTGGCTACACTGATGCGTGTAAAGAAGCTCATAAATCCTCCCTAAGTTCCCGATTTATTCAATGAACCCGCTTCTTTCGAGCGGTGGGTTCTGAGTGCTAGCGGAATGCTAGATCAGTAGAAGTTCCGGTCAACCGATCATCTCCTAATTTACAAAGCGGATCGCAAAGATTGTGAGGGCCGGAAAGAATAGAAGAAGTAACACGCGCACCAAATCCGAAATCAGAAACGGTACAATACCGCGATAGATTTCGCCGATTGGCACGGTCTTGGCGATATTGGCGACGACATAGACCGTCAGCCCTACTGGCGGCGCGATCAATCCGATCGACACCACCACCAGCATCAAGATTCCGAACCAGATTGCCTTTTCTTCGCCCGTCATGCCGAAGAGATTCAGCGCCAGAATCGTTGGCAGAAGTACGGGCAACAACAGCAGCATCATCGCAAGCTCATCGAGAATGCAGGTGAGCACGACGAAGAGCAGCAAAAAGCCACCGACGATTAAGAGTGGATGATAATCGAGACCGCTGGCCCAAGCCGCGACATCCGTAGGGACCTGCGACACAGCAAGCGCTGTATTCATCATCGCAGCACCTAGAAGCATTGTGTAGATCATCGCGGACGCCTGTGCCGCGGGGAGAAAACATTTGATGGCGGAGCGCCAGTCGATCTGACGGCGAACAATAGCCAGCAAAAGAGTTGCCGATGCACCGACCGAAGCGCCCTCCGTCGGGGTGAAGAAGCCGCCATAGATTCCCGAGAACATGACGGTGAAGATAGCGGCGATCGGCCATGCTTCGCCGATTGCTTGCAGCGTTTCGGCACGGCCTGCGCGAGGCTGAATTTCTGCCTGGCCGGGAACCATGCGGACATAGATCGCGATCGCAATCATATATCCGAGCGCGGCAATGATTCCGGGGATGACCGCCGCAGCAAACAGCTTGATGATGCTCTGCTCGGCAAGAAACGCGTAGATGATCAGGATGAAAGATGGCGGCACGAGAATTCCAAGTGTTCCGCCCGCTGCCAACGTTCCAGTCGCTAGCCTATCTGAATAATTGAGACGCTTCATTTCCGGCAGTACGACCTGCGACATGGTCGCAGCGGTCGCGACCGAGGAGCCGCTGATCGCGCCGAAGCAGGCGCACGCGATAATCGATGCCTGCGCAACGCCGCCGTTTACATGCCCTACCAGTGCGTTCGCCGCTTTGAACAAGCTTCGGGAGAATCCGGCAACCGAAGCAAATTGGCCCATAAGCAGGAACAGCGGAATGACCGAAAGATCGTAAACCGAAAACCTCGCCCAGAGCAGACCCTTCAAATAACTGAGGAGCGCATTTTGGCCCGCGATCCACCAATAGCCGGTCGCCCCCGCCGCGAACATGGCTGCGCCGATGGGAACTCGCAGCGCGATCAAAACCATCATTCCGGCAGCGATGATCCCGGCGACTTCGACCTTACTCATTGGCCGCGGGCTCCATGTCGACGCCAAAACTTTTCGCGAGCGCTGTAATGGCCGCCAGGAAAACACCAGGCAGCATGCCGGCGTAACCGATCCAGATCGGGAATCCCATCAGCATGCTGGTTTCGCCGTTCTGTCGAATATCAATAGCGCCGACCGCCGCGCGCCAGCCCACTATGAAAAACATCAGCGCCATGAACAGGCAGCCCATACGATCGAGCCATTTGCGCGTGCCCTCACTCGTGCGCAAAGTGAAAATGTCCACGAAGATGTGGCCGCCAGTGATCTGGCAATAGGATAGGAATAATGTACCGGCGACGGCCGTTCCTATTTCGACGAGTTCGAAATCACCGAGAATCGGCGCCCTTAGTACAGTGCGTCCGATAATGCTGATCGCCGACATGATGCCGATAGCGGAAATCACCGCGCCGCCGAGATAGGCGAACAGCACGGAAAGCCGGCACAAAATAGCGCCAAACGCGGAAGTTTGTTTGTCCGCCGGCATCTGCGATTTCTCTCGGCCCGCAAGACGGAATCCGCACTGCGAATTGAGCCGAGTCCCTCCCCTGTTTCTTAGTCTTGACTATAGCGCAATCGGAACTATCCGCCGCAATAGATTGGCAACCGGACATGCCGAATGGTCAGGAGTTTCCCAGGATTATTCCATGCCAGAACTGCGGCAATTAGCGCACCAAGCCCGCAGTCCGTGGCAACCACAGGGTCAATTCCGGAATGTAGGTGATCGCGATCAGCGCCATGAAAAGAGGCACGAGCCAAGGCAAGATCGCCATAGTCGTCCGCTCGACGGATAGTTTTGCAACGCGAGCGAGAACGAACAAAACCATGCCGAGAGGCGGATGCAACAAGCCAATCATTAGATTGAGAGTCATGATGAGGCCGAAATGAACCGGGTCGATGCCGAGTTTCAATACGATTGGCATCAGGATCGGCACCAGAATGGTGATCGCCGCGATAGTGTCGATGAAACATCCGACGAACAGCATCAGCAAGTTTGCAAGTAACAAGAAGACCCACTTGTTCTGTGTGAATCCGAGGATCGAATCCGACAACAATTGCGCCGCTTGGCTGACGGTGAGCAGCCACGCGAAGATCGACGCCGCCGTGACGATAAAAAGCACCGAGGCGGTTGTCTCGATGGTATCGAAAGTCGCTTTCGCGACATTGCGAACCGTCATCGAACGGTAGCGCACGAGACCGAGAAATAACGACCAGATCACAGCGGCGACCGCCGCTTCGGTTGGCGTGAACCAACCCAGAGTCATGCCTCCGATCAAAATGACCGGAGCCATCAACGCCATGACAGCCGAAAAATCGAAATACCAGTCGAGTGCAAGCAATACGAGTAGTGCAATGCCAGCGGACCAATTCGGCGAAATGCCGTAGAGCGAGAGAAACCAGATGACGAACGGAAAGCTCAGAACAATAAAAATTTCGAGAACCGCGGTACCGATGGCTTTCCAGGAAAAAGGAGAATCGGCTCCCCACTTATTCTTGTGGGCGAAGAAGGCAACCGTCCCCATCATAAACATCGTCATGACTGCGCCGGGAATAAAGCCTCCGAGAAAAAGCGCGCCGATCGAGACATTCCCCATCATTCCGTAAATCACGAACGGTAGTGACGGAGGGATGATCGGTCCGAGCGTCGCCGATGCCGCGGTGACGCCGACAGAAAATTCGGTCGAGTAACCGTGGTCCTTCATCGCCTTGATTTCGATGGTGCCGAGACCTGCGGCATCCGCAATGGCGGTACCCGACATCCCCGCAAAAATCACGGAGCCGATAATATTAACGTGACCGAGTCCGCCCTTCATCCAACCGACCAAGGAGACGGCAAAACGATAGATACGGCCGGTCACACCGGAAATATTCATTAGATTGCCCGCGAGAATGAAAAATGGAACCGCGAGCAGCGGAAAGCTTTCGACCCCCGCGATCATGCGGTGTGCGAGGACAACATCAGGCGCAATTCCCGTTGCCAGAATATAGAGGAGTGACGAGACAGCCATCGCAAACGCGACCGGCAAACCGAGCAGCATGAATCCCACGAATGAAACAAGCAGGATCAACATGGCTAGGAACTTAACTGGTTGAATTCTTCGGGGCGTTCGAGAATCGAATAACCGCGGCGCCAATTTTCGACCGCTACCTGGATCGAGCGAATGAGCATCAGCACAAAGCCTGCGAATAATGCGCTGTAGTAGAAGCCCTTGGGAAAATCGATCGTGATCATCCGCTCGTCGAAGACGATACCGATGAAGCGCCAGACGAGAACACTCGCGTATGCCAAGAATACGATACGCACGATATCGATGAAGGTCGAAAGCGCGTGGGCCGGGCCCGGTGATAGGAAGCGGTACAGGAGATCGACCTGGATGTGCCGCGACAACCGAATGCACATGGCAGAGCCGACGAAAACAATCACAACCAGGCAATAGGTCGCGATTTCCTCGGTCCAGGAATAAGAGTCATTCAGCACATAGCGGGTGAAGAACTGAAGGAAGACGCATAGCGTCATCAGCCAAAATACTGCAAGGCAAAGCCAGTCTTCGAAGGCATAGATGTTGAAATCGGCAATAGGCGCCGCTTCTTCTTCGAAGGTATGGGCGAGTTCTTCGCCGGTGACCTGCTTGTGGACTTCCGTTGGCATTTCCCCCGCCCCTCGCTCGGCTGCCCTCACGTTTCGCCGCCGGGCGATCTCAGGATCGCCCGGCGGCGGCCGTGGTTATATGCTTCAGTTAGTGACTGGCTTCAGCGCCTGAATGCGATCCCAATCCGCCTTGCGATAGCCGAACGTCTCAAAGCTCACATTCTTCAAAACATTCTCGCGGAAGTCCTTGGAGTCGACTTCCACGATCGTGAGTCCTTTCTGGCGGAAGAAATCGCCAAGCTGCTTTTCCTTATCCCTAATCTGCAAGCTCGCCTTTGTCGCGGCTTCCTGTGCAACTTCGGTGAAGATTTTTCGGTCTTGTTCCGAAAGCTTTGCCCACAGGCCGCCGGAGAGAACGGTATTAAGATGATCGACGATATGGCCGGTGAGAACGATGTATTTCTGCACCTCGTAGAATTTTTTGGCTTCAATTGTCGTGAATGGATTTTCCTGCGCATCAACCGTGCCGTTTTGTAAAGCGAGATAGACTTCGGCAAAGGCTATAGGTGTCGTATTCGCGCCACAGGCCCGAGGCATCGCGAGATAAGCAGGCGCGTCTGGCACGCGAATCTTCAGGCCCTTCATTTCCTCGCAATTTTTGAAGGCCCGGTTCGACGTCGTCTGGCGGACGCCGTAATAAGTGACCGCGACGATATGGTGTGTGGTTTTCTCTTCATATCCCTTGGCAAGTTCCTTGAAGACATCGCTCTTGGTGTAAGCGAGCAAGTGATCGGCGCCCGTGAAAGTGTAGGGATAGTAGGTCACTCCAATGGGCGGATAGTTGCGCGCGGCGAAGCTCGAGCCGGAAATGATCATGTCGACTGTGCCAAGCGAGAGGCCCTGATTGATATCGGATTCCTTGCCGAGCTGAGAGGCTGGGAAGACGTCGATCTGATAGCGGCCATTGGTGCGCTTGTTGATTTCCTCCGCCGCCCATACCGATTGGATATGATAAGGCTCGGAGGTCTCATAAACATGCGCCCATTTCAATTTGGTTTGCGCCGATGCGGGCGCGACAAGCAGAATGGATGTGAGTGCGAATGCGGCAGCGAGCGCCATCCGGCGCGTGCAGTAAGACATGGCATTTCCTCCCGAATAAACCCTGGCCCGCCGCGAAATCTTTTTCCGTTTCGTCGCCGGTGGTTTCGGCGCTTATCGCGCCAAAGCCTGATCGCCAACATGTTACTATGCGTGCCCAATCGCGCAAGAGGAAGCGCATCTCGATGCCGAGCTGATTGTGCTGATCGTGTTCGCGGGCGAAGTCACCCAACATTGCGGCCTGAACAGCCGTTCTAGTTCAGCGGGCCACTCGGTCGATCTTCGGTTTGAGTTTCTGCCGAAGGATGAATCACACCACCGGACGAAGCCGCGAGATGCGCGCGCTCAAGCTTCTTGTACTGAATATAAGCGAGCGGAATGCAGGCGAGATAGGCAAGCGTGCCGACACTCAGCACTTCCCATGGATAGCTGACCAGCATCGCGACCAGTAGAACGACCAACACCAGGATCGGCAACACATATTCGCGCGGAATGCGCGCGGATACGCGTTTCCCCGACCAGGTTGGAAGCCACGACACGAGCAAGAGTGCAACACCAAAAACATAAATGAGTGCGATCACCGCATTCGCAAAAGTATGCGGGAAACCGATCAACTCAAGATAAACCGGAAGCATGACGATGAGGGCGCCCGCGGGCGCGGGAACGCCGACGAAGAAATTTCCCGCATAGGGCGGCTTGTTCGGATCATCGAGCATAACGTTGAAGCGCGCGAGGCGAAGCGACATGCAGATCGCGAAAACGAGCACTGCGATCCAGCCAAGCGAGCGCATCGTGCTGAGCCCCCAGAAATAGAGCACGAGCGCGGGCGCCACACCGAAATTCACGAAATCGGCGAGCGAGTCGAGCTGAGCGCCGAAGCGCGAGGTGCTTTGCAGGAAGCGGGCGATTCGGCCGTCGACGCCGTCTAGAATCGCGGCGACGAGAATGGCCACAATGGCGAGTTCGAATTTTGCCTCAACGGCCATGCGGATCGCCGTAAGGCCGAGGCAAAGCGATAGCAACGTGACGAGGTTGGGGAGCAGCACACGGACGGGAATCGGCTTGAAGCGGCGGCGGCGCGGCTCGTCCGATTCGGGATCGAAGGGCGCAAACAGGTTTGATGCCATGGCCGGAGAATACTCCCTACCGGCGGCGCGCGGAAGCGGTGCCGTTCAGCCGGTACGGAACGTTAATGTGCGCGATTGCGCCGAAAGATCGGCAATCACGGTTTCGCCCGCGAGCGCCGTCTGGCCCTCGGACACGAGCGGCTTGGTACCCGCGGGGAGATACACGTCGACGCGCGAGCCGAAGCGGATCAGCCCGAAGCGCTCGCCTGCAGCGATATTTGTCCCTTCCCGTACAAAGCAGACGATGCGGCGCGCGATCAATCCCGCAATTTGCACAACCCCAATCGGGCCCGAGGTTGAGCGGATCACTAGTCCGTTCCGTTCGTTATCTTCGCTCGCCTTGTCGAGTTCGGCATTGATGAACTTACCGGGTTTGTAGACGATTTTCTGGATCGCGCCCGTGACGGGCGCGCGGTTCACATGGACGTCGAGCACGTTCATGAAGATTGAAATGCGAATGCGCGGCTCAGAACCCATTTCGAGTTCGGGCGGCGGCGATGCAGCGGCGATTTGCGAGATGCGGCCGTCGGCGGGCGAAACCACGATGCCGTCTCCGACCGGCGTCACCCGTTTCGGATCGCGGAAGAAATAAGCGCACCACATCGTAGCAATGACGCCGATCCAGCCGAGCGGCTTTGCAATCCAAAACAGGATGATCGCGATCAGCGCGAAGGCTCCGATGAACGGATAACCCTCGGGATGAATGGGCGCGAGGTTCTTCTTGATCGAGTCGAGGATGGACATGAGGTTCCCTGCCGCTTTGCCACACTTAGGCGGGCGCGGGCCACGGCGTCAATCTATGTGGCGGTGGATTTCCTTAGGTGTCGTTTCGATGGCTGGCTCGGACGCCGGCTTCACGGGCACGACGGCGGCCAGTGCATCTGCGTCCGCATGCAACAGTTTCTCCCGCGCTTCCTCCGCCTCGCGCTGGCGATTCCACATGCCGGCATAGAGGCCGTCCTTTTCAAGCAGCTCCGCATGAGTGCCGCGCTCCACCAGCTCGCCCTCGTCGAGCACAATGATTTCGTCGGCACCTACCACCGTCGAAAGCCGGTGCGCGATCACGAGGGTGGTGCGGCCTCTGGAAACACGATCAAGCGCATCCTGGATCTCTTTTTCGGTATAGGAGTCGAGCGCCGACGTCGCCTCGTCGAGCACGAGAATCGGCGGGCTCTTCAAAATCGTGCGTGCGATCGCAACGCGCTGCTTCTCTCCACCGGACAATTTCAGGCCACGCTCCCCGACTTCGGTGTCGTATCCCTTCGGCGTCGAGCGGATGAATTCGTCGATCTGA
>Ga0105249_10001043_pt1 | contig 24498 bp, 23 predicted proteins | sample KBSS44metaG_FD_81522 | JGI IMG/M metagenome (GOLD analysis project Ga0105249, IMG submission 81522) | Switchgrass rhizosphere microbial communities from Kellogg Biological Station, Michigan, USA - KBS S4-4 metaG | ecosystem: Host-associated > Plants > Roots > Rhizosphere > Soil | place...
CGGTACGACCTCGTGATTGTTGTCGAGCGCCTGATAGACATTCGCAAGTGTTTGCGCTTCGACGCCCTGCGACGCGTCGACAACCAGGAGCGACCCCTCGCAGGCGGCAAGCGAGCGGTTCACTTCATACGCGAAGTCGACATGACCCGGCGTGTCGATCAGGTTCAGCATGTAATCCTTGCCGTCGCGCGCTTTGTAGTGCAGCCGCACGGTCTGCGCCTTGATCGTGATGCCGCGTTCGCGCTCGATGTCCATCGAGTCGAGCACCTGCTCCTTCATCTCGCGCGCTTCCAGCCCACCTGTCAGCTGAATGATCCGGTCAGCCAGCGTCGACTTGCCGTGATCGATATGCGCGATGATCGCGAAGTTGCGGATGTTGGAAATCGGTGCCGCCGTCATGGCGCGCGGGATAGCATCTGCATCCGGCAGCTACAAGGCGGAGAGCGGCGCGGCTGCGTCGCTCAGTAGCGATACTGATCGCTCTTATATGGTCCAGCGACCGGCACGCCGATATATTTGGCCTGCGCGTCCGAAAGCTTCGTCAGCTTCACGCCGATCTTGTCGAGATGCAGCCGCGCGACCTTCTCGTCGAGATGTTTCGGCAGCGTGTAGACTTTCTTCTGGTACTTCGCGCTGTTCTTCCACAGCTCGATCTGCGCGAGCGTCTGGTTGGTGAACGACGACGACATCACGAAGCTCGGATGGCCCATGGCGTTGCCGAGATTCACCAGACGGCCTTCCGACAGGAGAATGATCCGCTTCTTGTCGGGGAATTCAATCTCGTCGACCTGCGGCTTGATGTTCACCCACTTCAAGTTCTTCAAACCGGCGACCTGAATTTCGTTGTCGAAATGGCCTATGTTGCAGACGATCGCGCGATCCTTCATCTTGCGCATATGCTCGAGAGTGATGACATCGACATTGCCCGTCGCCGTCACGAAAATATCGGCGCGCGGAGCGGCCTCTTCCATCGTCACGACCTCGTAGCCTTCCATGGCCGCCTGCAACGCGCAGATCGGATCGACTTCGGAAACGAGAACGCGGCAGCCAGCCTGGCTGAGTGAAGCGGCCGAGCCTTTGCCCACGTCGCCAAAACCCGCGACCATCGCGACCTTGCCGGCCATCATTACGTCGGTGCCACGGCGAATGCCGTCAACGAGCGACTCACGACAGCCATAGAGATTGTCGAATTTCGATTTGGTCACCGAGTCATTCACGTTGATGGCGGCGAAGAGCAGCTTGCCCTCTTTTTCCATCTGGTAGAGCCGGTGCACGCCGGTGGTTGTCTCTTCCGATACGCCCTTGATGTTTTTCGCAAGCTCCGCGAACCAGCCTGGCTTTTCTTTCAGCGTGCGCTTGATCAGCGCGAATAGAACTTCTTCTTCCTCGGAGCTAGGCTTATCGAGAAACTTGATGTCGCCTTTCTCGGCTCGCAAGCCGAGATGCACGAGCAACGTCGCGTCGCCGCCATCATCGAGAATGAGATTCGGCGTGCCGCCGTCGCTCCATTCGAGAATCTTGCGGGTGTAGTCCCAGTATTCCTTCAGGCTTTCGCCCTTGACCGCAAAAACCGGAATGCCGCGCGCCGCGATCGCGGCTGCGGCGTGATCCTGCGTCGAATAAATGTTGCACGACGCCCAGCGGATTTCAGCGCCGAGTGCTGCAAGCGTCTCGATCAAGACCGCGGTCTGAATGGTCATGTGCAAGGAACCCGCGATGCGTGCGCCCTTGAGCGGTTGTTCTTTGCCGTATTCCGCGCGTGTCGCCATCAGGCCCGGCATTTCAGTCTCGGCAATCGAGATTTCCTTGCGACCGAATTCGGCAAGGCCAATGTCCTTCACGACATAGTCTTGAGCGACGGCTTTAACAGCGTGCATGAGTGGCCTCTGCGGATTTGATACGAATGGCGGAACAGCCGCGCTGCGAGCGGCGCGATTGAATAGCAGCCGGGGCGGATACTGGCAATAAGGATATAAAGATTTCTTTATATGTTCGGTAAACAATTTTGAATGCTTATGGGCCGCTATTCCTCTTCGCCGAACCGTTCTGCCAAGAGCCTTTCCACTGCATCGAGCGCTGCTTCCGCCTCCTTGCCGGTGGCGGAAACCGTGATCGTGGAACCGAGGGGGGCGGCCAGCATCAGCAGGCTCATGATCGAGTCGCCGCCCGCCGTTTCGCCGCAGCGGGTGACCTTTACCTCGGCGTTGAATTGCTGGGCCGTTTGCACGAAACGCGCCGAGGCCCGAGCGTGCAAGCCCTTCTTATTGATAATTTTCAGTTCGCGGACGAGCGCGCCCTCTGCCCGCGCCTGATCCGGCGGGCAATCCTCATCGGTAACTGGTTCCCGTGGCATTTTCACTCGCCCGCCAGCACGCGGCTCGCGATGTTGATGTATTTACGGCCAGCGAGTTGCGCTTGTGTCACCGCTTCGGCGAGGGGGCATTCCTCCCGCACGGTCGCGAGTTTCACGAGCATCGGAAGATTGATACCAGCGACGACTTCTATATTAGGTGCGTTCATGACTGAAATCGCGAGGTTCGATGGAGTACCTCCGAACATATCGGTCAGGATCGCAACGCCCTTACCGGAGTCGACCCGTTTAACCGCCTCAATGATTTCCTTGCGCCGGCTGTCGATATTGTCTTGAGGGTCTATTGCGATGGTTTCGATCTGTTGCTGTGGGCCCATGACGTGTTCAAGCGCCGAGCGAAACTCGGTGGCAAGTCGACCATGGGTGACGAGAACGATTCCAATCATGCTGACCCCGCCGGGACAATATAGCCTCCGGCAATCCGTAAACGATGCACGGGGGCGTCATATTCCTTAGGTGGCCTCCGAAGGCAAGAGAGACAGCCTAAACCTTTCGCTTCGTGGTAAGCGCCGCAAGTAACAGTGGAAAAGCATTCTCACCCGCGGCAATAGGTAGACGCGGAATCTTGATTCCAAGAATTTCAGCCGCCCGAGCCTTCGCGTCAGGCATGCGGGCTCCATCATTGGCGGCAAGATCGACAATCAGCCCAACAACTGCGATCGGTTCGTAGTCTTTCTGCCGAACGCCAAGCCCGTTAACTTCGATCAAGCCGAGTATCGGTTCAGGTGCCGAAGCGATAAGACGCCCGTGTGCCGCAAAAAGTTTCACGCGGTCATCAGCGACGAGGCACGCGTAGGCCAACAATCCGCTGTTTGCAGCATTCAGCAGGTTAAGTACGAGCCGTGATTTTCCGGACCTCGAAGTGCCGCGTATTAAGACCGCGCGTTCGCCCACGAGCACCGCGCTCGCGTGAATTGTTCCACCTGTTGAAGAAAGCATCGGTCTACGCAGCGGGCAATCTTACAAGGAAACGCGCGCCGGCAACAAGCGGAGCTGCGCCTGGCTCAATCGATGTCATGCGATTTTCAACCCAGATACGCCCGCCGTGACCCTCGATAATCTGGCGGGAAATCGAAAGGCCGAGACCGGAGTTCTGCCCAAAACCCTGATCGGGGCGATCGGTATAGAAGCGCTCGAAGATCTTGTTGATTGCATCGGGCGGGATGCCCGGCCCTTCGTCGTCAACGATAATCTCGATCTCATTCTGGAACCGACGACAGGTAATCCGTATGATACCGCCGGCCGGCGAGAATGAGCGCGCATTCTCGATGAGATTGTCGAAGACTTGACTCAAGCGGGAATCGTTGCCGGGTACGATATAGCCGACAGGAGCATCTGGTGCGTGGTCGAACGTTAATGTGACACTCACATGATCGTCGCGCGGCACTTCATTGGCGAGGGCCACCACAGCCGCAAGCAATTTCGCAAGGTCCACGGGTTCAGATTCCTGCCGCTGCATTTCTGCGTCGAGGCGGCTCGCGTCGGAAATATCTGTAATCAACCGGTCAAGCCGCCTTACGTCGTGTTGAATTACTGCCAGCAGCCGCGCCCGCGACTCCTCGGTTTTGACGAGCGGTAGGGTCTCGACCGCCGAGCGGAGCGATGTAAGGGGGTTCTTCAATTCGTGCGCGACATCTGCCGCAAAGCTCTCGATGCCTTCGATGCGAGCATATAGCGCATCGGTCATTTCTCGAATCGAGCCCGAGAGATAGCCGATTTCGTCTGAGCGATCCGACATATCGGGTATTTCCACGCGCGAACGGGTCCGTTTCCGCACGCCTTGCGCGGCAGCCGCAAGCCTTTGAATCGGACCGCCGATGGTGCCCGCGAGCAGGAAGGAAAGCAGGGTCATAACGCCCGCCGCGACCAGAAACACTTTGACGATAACAAAACGTTCCGACTCGACCGCGGCATCGATTTCACCGGGCTGAGTCGAGAGCAGAAGTACGCCGAGCACTGCACGGAAACGCTGCACGGGGACAGCAACTGTAACGATGATCTGGCCCTGGTCAGTGACGCGAACGACACTTCCGTCCTGGCCGTTGATTGCTTGCGCTACTTCTGGGTAGCCCTTGCCGTTAGCGGGTCCGAGTTCTTGATAAACCGGCAATTCACCACGCGCCAGCCAAAGCTTCAGTCTGCGCCATTTGCGCTCTATGTAGCTGGGCTCTTGCCCTGCCACAGGACCGATATCGAAACGCATGATTTCACCGCGCATGTAGAGCGTGCGCGAGTCGAGGAGCAGCGTGCCATCGCGATCGTAGATGCGCGCTCGGGTGTTGGTTGGAGAAACGAGTCTGCGCAACAGCGGTGCAATGCGTTCGGGGTTGATCGGAAACTCAATCCCTGAATTCTCCTCACCGGAGTAGCTTTCTCCTGCCTGTAGTTCGAGCAGCTTCTCCGGATCGATACTCAGCGTATTGGTGTCAGCAGTCGCAGATGCAGCTATCGCGCCGGAAATAATTTCACCTTGTGTGAGTAGGCTCTGAATCCGCGCGTCGATCAGGCCCGCCCGATACTCCGACAGATAAAGAATGCCGGAGACGAGTGCGACGAGGCCCGCAAGATTGAGAAAAACAATGCGGCGAGTGATTGACGAGAAACTTTGGTTGGAAATAAAGCGACCGAACTTGCGCACGGCTGCGAATGCCGGAGAGAGGCGGCCGTACTGCAAGGGCTTTTCACGAACCTTGTCGACGTCCGCTTTCATTTGCGCTGGCAGAGCAGCAAGCCGGCAGAACCGGCAGCCGCTTAAGCCTCCTTGAATCGGTAGCCGACACCGTACAGCGTTTCGATCATGTCGAAATCGTCATCAACCACTTTAAATTTTTTCCGAAGCCGCTTGATATGGCTGTCAATCGTACGGTCGTCGACATACACCTGATCGTCGTAAGCCGAATCCATCAAAGCATTGCGGCTCTTTACGACGCCAGGCCGCGTTGCTAGCGCCTGTAGGATTAAAAACTCAGTTACCGTCAGCACCACCTGATCGCCCTTCCAGGTGCAGGTGTGGCGTTCCGGATCCATGCGCAGGAGACCACGCTCGAGAACTTTCGCCGAGTCGACTTCCTTTACCGGCTGGCCGTCCTTTACTCCGCCGCGCCGTAAGACAGCTTTTACGCGTTCGACAAGCAGCCGCTGCGAAAATGGTTTGCGTATAAAATCGTCCGCACCCATCTTGAGGCCGAACAGCTCGTCGATCTCCTCGTCCTTGGATGTAAGGAAGATAATCGGCATGTCGGTTTTTTGGCGTAGGCGGCGAAGCAGTTCCATTCCGTCCATGCGCGGCATCTTGATGTCCAGTATCGCTAGGTCCGGCGGGCTCGACTTGAACCCTTCGAGGGCCGAGGCGCCGTCGGTGTAGGTCATGATGCGATACCCTTCGGCTTCGAGGGCGATCGAGACCGAGGTAAGAATGTTACGGTCGTCGTCGACCAAAGCTATGGTCGGCATGGCGTCTCCTTAAAATCCCGCGAGGTTTTGCGCGTATGAATCTTACGCGGTTCAAGCCCGTAGGCGGGGCCGAAATGTGACGGCCCCCGGTGATTTGCCCGCCCCGTCCGTAACTTAGCCAATTAAGGCAGCGTAGGCTATGGGTTAGTGACCGGCTGAAAATAGGGGTTAATTTGGTTCGGAACCTTACTTATGCATGCGATGAATGAATTTAACCCCGCACAGATAGCAAAACGACTCGTTCGCGAGGCGCGCATTGGTGCACTTGCAACGTTGCTGTCAGACGGCGCCCCTTTCGTTTCATTGGTGACAACAGCGACGTTGCCAGACGGATCGCCGCTATTATTGCTTTCAAGACTCGCGCGACACTCGGCGAATATTGCAAACGATCCACGGGTTTCGCTCTTGCTTGCAGAGGATCGTGCAGGTGGCCCGCTGGAGGGAACCCGGGTGAGCATCTCCGGTAAAATTGCGAGAACAGAGAATTCGAGTGCACGGCGGCGTTTTCTTGCGCGCCATTCGTCAGCGGTGGCTTACGCGAAATTTGCGGATTTTGGCTTTTGGCGGATAGAGATATCGAATGCGCATCTGATCTCGGGCTTCGGGCGGATCGTCGATTTGAAGGCCGGGGAATTGCAGACAGACCTCAATGATGCCGAGAATTTACTCGCGGCCGAGGAGGGTGCCGTCGACCATATGAATCGGGATCATCGCGACGGGGTCGAACTCTATGCGACCAGACTTTTAGGTGCGAGTTCGGGGTCTTGGAGGATCACTTCGCTCGATCCGGAGGGCTGCGATCTAATGCTTGGCAACCAGGTTCGCCGTCTTGAGTTCCCGAACCGGATTACATCCTCCGATACATTACGAAAGACGATAGTTGCTCTCGTAGAAAAGGCACGGGAAAGCTGAGTGGCGTTAATCCACGAGCCCTCACGTGAAATTAAGGCTGCCAATAAATAAGGTTGGTTTCAAAATCCGAAGAATCCGCCGCTGCGCTGCGAAATCGCCGTGTCGGGGCTTGTGACTTGGTATAATCTGCGCTTCACAATTGAGCAGCCGGTCACTATGTTGCCGCGCCTTTCGGACAAGTAATCCGGCTGGCGAGAAACTCGCTGGGATAGTCGAGATAGTAGACGACAAGGCCTAGGCTGAAAAAGCCGGGTGCGATTCTGGGAGGAATTCGGTGAAGGAAACGGGCACACGCAACGGCGCTTTCGGCGCCGACAAATTCGGATTTTCGGGGCTCGAAGCCGTTCACTGGAATCTTTCTGAGCCAGCGCTTTACGAACATGCGCTTCGCACAAGTGAAGCAGTGCTCGCTTTCGGCGGTGCGCTCGTCGCCGAAACCGGCGTCCATACCGGCCGCAGTCCCAAGGACAAATTCATCGTTCGTGACGGTCTCACCGACAAGACGGTTTGGTGGGACAACAATGGCGCAATCACGCAGGAACAGTTCAAGCTGATCTATAATGACTTCATCGCGCACGCCGAAGGCAAGCAGCTCTTCGCACAAGACCTGTATGGCGGTGCCGACCCGAAATACCGGATCAAGACGCGTGTGTATACCGAACTCGCCTGGCACTCGCTTTTCATTCGCACACTGCTGATCCGCCCCGATCGCGTCGATCTCAAGAATTTTGTCGCAGACCTGACCATCGTCGATCTGCCGTCCTTCAAGGCCGACCCGAAACGTCACGGTGTTCGTTCCGAAACTGTGATTGCGATCGACTTTTCGAAAAAGATCGTATTGATCGGCGGCTCATCCTACGCGGGCGAAATGAAAAAGTCCGTCTTCACGACACTCAATTATTTTCTACCGAACGAAAGCGTGATGCCAATGCATTGCTCGGCGAATGTCGGCAAGAACGGCGACACTGCGCTTTTCTTCGGCCTCTCCGGCACCGGTAAAACGACTCTTTCCGCCGACCCCAACCGTACGCTACTCGGCGATGACGAACACGGTTGGGGACAGCAAGGCGTTTTCAATTTCGAAGGCGGTTGTTACGCGAAAACGATCAAGCTTTCTGCTGACGCCGAGCCCGAGATTTTCGCGACCACGCGCCGCTTCGGCACAATCATGGAGAATGTTGTCATCGACCCCGAAACCCGCGTGCCGGATTTCGACGACGGGTCGAAAACAGAGAATACGCGTTGCGCCTATCCACTCGATTTCATTCCGAATGCGAGCCTCACCGGCCGCGCTGGACATCCGAAGAATATCATCATGCTGACAGCTGATGCCTTCGGTGTGATGCCGCCGATCGCGAAGCTAACGCCTGCAGAGGCGATGTATCATTTTCTTTCAGGCTACACCGCGAAGGTCGCGGGTACCGAGAAGGGTGTAAAGGATCCTGAAGCGACGTTCTCCACTTGCTTCGGCGCGCCGTTCATGCCGCGTCATCCTTCCGAATACGGCAATCTCCTGCGTGAACTAATCGCGGTGCATGGCGTCGATTGCTGGCTTGTGAATACTGGCTGGACCGGTGGAAAATACGGCGTGGGCCGCCGCATGCCGATCAAGGTGACGCGCACGCTGCTCACCGCGGCGCTCGACGGCTCGCTCAAGAACGGAAACTTCCGCACGGACCCCTATTTCGGATTCTCCGTGCCTGTCTCAGTACCCGGTGTCGAGCCCCACCTTCTCTATCCGTTCAAGACGTGGCGAGATAAAGCGGAGTTTGACGTAACCGCGCGCAAGTTGGTCGCGATGTTCCAGGAGAATTTCGTGAAATTTGAGCCGCACGTTGATGCCGATATCCGGCGCGCCGCACCCGAAGTTCGCATTGCCGCAGAATGACTCCTCTTATGGAGTCGTGAAGCTCATCGTCGTCGGTCCAGTCGATCCAGGAGCGAAGGTAAATACGGTCGCAGTGTTGGGTTTTACCCCCGCGGGTTTTTGCGATGCGACTGTCGTTCCGGTCTGCTTGGGCGGCATAGCCTTCATTCCCGCCACCTTGCTCTTAGTCGTCGCCGAGAGCTTGGTGCTGTTTGCGGCCGGCACAAAATCACTCAAACGATGGTTCGTGCCGTTACTGCCTTTGAATGCAACCGGACCGTTCGCCGTCATAACAATATCACCCGGGCGCAGGGTCGGATCATTCTTGATTTCAATGGCTGCAATGCCGCCGGGATCCTTTCCATTGCAGGTGCAACTGCTGACAAGACGCTCGCGATAGACAAACGCGTTCGGGAGGTTCGAATAGCGCTTACCGTCGGATGAGGTCGCGCTCTCAATATTGTTGCCGTTGTAGATTTTCGTCTCGGCCGTCGGGCACATAGAGCTGCACACTTTGGCCGGGGTTGAATTCGCGCCGCCGGCATTTTTCGGCAATGGAAAATACCGCCCGTCACAAGTTCGGACGCAATAAGCAACCGAGGGGCCAGCCGTTGAAGGTGGAACCGTGGCATTCAGAGGCATGCCCCATGGGTCGAAGAGATTTGGCATAGAAGGAGTAGGACCCGAGGGAGGAGCCGAAGCGCGCGGTTGGCCACCGAGCATATTAAACAGCGCACCAAGGAACCCGCCCTGCGCGAGCGCGCCTCCTCCAGATGCACTCAGAACAAGCACCGCAATACCGGTGCAAATTAGGGAGATATGGCGGCTACGCGCGAACACGAAATACCTCACGTCTTTCCTAAGTCTATGGATAGGCTTAACGACTAAAAACATAACTCCAAGCAATAGAAAAGGTTGCAGTGAAGATAGGTTTAATATGGCAGGCGCGTTGCCTGCATGGAGGTCATCGCACCACGAATTCAGCGGCCAGGGAGGTCGTTCCGAGCGTCGGCGCGAGCGGCCTGCGTACTGAAAAGAGAACTGATCAGCCTCGCAGAAATTCCTCCGCCTTGAAGAGCGCTTCGAACCTTATCCCTGCCGCGGCGAAGGTTTCAGCGGCGCCCTCTTGCCGATCAACCATTGTGAAGACAAGCGCGACTTCGGCCCCCGCATCCTTCACTGCTTCGACGGCTTTCAGTGCGGAACCACCGGTTGTTGTGACATCTTCGATCACCGCGACGCGCTTGCCGGCAAGCGACTCGTCCTTGGTGAGACCTTCAATAAGCAATTTCGCTCCATGTTCCTTCGGGGTCTTGCGTACGAAAAACGCGTGCACGGGAGAGCTTGTAAGCGCGCTGATGGCGGCCGCGGCACTCGCGATCGGGACGGCGCCCATTTCGAGTCCGCCGATATAGTCGAGTTCTTCGATGGCGAGAGCGCTCAAAGTGAGTTGAGCAAGCAATGCACCGCCCTCGGCATCAAGCATTGTCGGCTTGAGGTTAAAATAGAAATCGCTCTTGCGACCTGACACGAGCGTAATCTCGCCACGACCGAATGAACGCTTGGCGATGATTTCGCGGAGGCGTGCGCGCGCGACCTTGGGATCCGCGATCAAATTAGACCCTCGGGCATTCTTTGACGAAACGGGCGATGACTTGCTCATCCGGTCGACGTGTCCCTGAAGCGAATCAATGTGCCTCATCCCAATTGTCGGCGGCGCGGGCGTCCACATGCAACGGCACCGAGAGCGAAACTGCGGGCAATGGCGCCTCTACCATGACTTTCACGATCACCGGCAGGGTCTTTTCCACTTCTTTCTCGGGCACCTCGAATACCAATTCGTCATGCACCTGCAGCAGCATTTTGGCCTTCAATTTCGCGCCGGTGAGGGCGCCTTCGATCCGGATCATCGCCCTTCGAATGATATCGGCCGCGGTACCCTGCAGCCGAGCATTGATCGAGGCACGTTCCATAAAGCCACGCATTGAGGGATTGCTGTCGTTGATCGCAGCGTAGTGGCATTTGCGACCGAACAGCGTTGTCACATAGCCATGCTTTTTGCAGAACGTCTTCGTTTCCTCCATGTATTCGCGGATGCCGGGAAAGCGCTCGAAATACTTCTTGATGTAAGCGCCTGCTTCCTCACGCGAGATGCTGAGCTGGTTCGCCAGTCCGAAAGCGGAAATTCCGTAGATGATGCCGAAATTGATCGCCTTGGCGCGGCGGCGGATGTCGGCAGGCATGCCCTTCACCGGAACGCCGAACATCTCGGAAGCCGTCATCGCGTGAATATCCAGTCCGTCTAAAAACGCTTTTTTCAGCTGCGGTATGTCGGCAATCTCAGCAAGAAGCCTAAGCTCGATCTGCGAATAGTCAGCGGAGACAAGCCTCATGCCTTTTTCCGCGACAAAGGCGCGGCGAATCTTGCGGCCCTCCTCGTTACGGATCGGAATATTCTGCAAGTTTGGGTCGGAAGACGAGAGACGTCCTGTGGGCGTTGAGGCGAGCGCATACGAAGTATGCACCCGCCCGGTTTGCGGATTGACGAACGCGGGTAGCGCGTCGGTGTAGGTCGACTTGAGCTTTGTGATGGAGCGCCACTCCAGAATCATCTTCGGCAGCTCATGGCCTTCTTCCGCAAGATCTTCGAGTACGTTCGCGCGGGTAGACCAAGCGCCAGTTGCAGTCTTGGTACCGCCAGGCAGTTTCATTTTTCCGAACAGAATATCGCCGAGCTGTTTCGCGCTGCCTGGATTGAAGCCTTCTCCCGCTAGTTTCGAGATTTGCTGCTCAAGCTTCGACGCGATTTGCGCAAACTCACCCGACAGTCGTGCAAGAATTGCACGGTCGATTGAAATACCGCGACGCTCCATGTTGGCTAGCACCGGCACAAGCGGACGCTCGAGTGTTTCATAGACCGTGTTCATGCCCTCGGCCGTTATACGGCCCTTGAAATATTGCCAAAGTCGGAACGTTACATCCGCGTCTTCGGCGGCATACTCGGTGGCGCGCGCAAGATCGATTTGATCGAAACAGACGGATCCTTTGCCCTTGCCTGTTACCTCTGTGAAGCTGATCGGCTTGTGGCCAAGATGCTTCTCCGAAAGGTCGTCCATTCCATGCCGCTCGCGACCAGCGTCGAGCGCATAAGACATGAGCATGGTGTCGTCGAACGGAGACATCTCGATGCCGTAGCGGGCGAGCACTAGAAAATCGAACTTGAAGTTTTGCGCGATTTTCAGAACCGAAGGGTTCTCGAAAAGTGGTTTTAGCCGCTCGACCCCAACCTTTCGATCGATCTGGCCCGAAACGAGTCCGCCGCCGGACAACAGATCGTCCGCCGAACGATGTGCAAGCGGTATGTAGCAGGCTTCGTTTGGCGCCAGCGCAAGTGATACGCCGCATAGCTCGCACTGCATCGCATCGAGCGAGGTCGTTTCTGTATCAACGGCAACGAAACCCTGATCGGTTGCCTTCGCAATCCACGCGTCGAGCCGTTTAAGGTCGCCGACAGTTTCATATTTAGAGCGGTCTACTTTTTCTTTGGCTCTTTTGGATCGCTCTTCCGCAAGACCAAGCGGTGTAAGCATGCCTTTTTGGGTAGGGTCCGTTCGAGTACTCGCTGAACGCTCATGGCTTTTCGTAGAAGTTGCCTCGATTTTTTCCGAGCCGACAATTTCTGCGCGGCCTTCGGCTTTCAACTTCCCGATTACGTTATCTCCAGGCGCGAGCGAAGGATCGGGCGCAATTTCCTCTGCATTAGCACCTGTCGCTTCAGCCACGCGTTTCGTCAGGGTTGTGAATTCCATCCTTCAAAAATGAAACGAGCCGTTTTCCGTCGGGCTCTTCTAGTTTTAGATCCTGCAGCGGAATATGCACGGGAGCATTATCGTCGAGCAGCACGAGTTTCTTGGAAATACGGGCTTGGTCCGCGAATTCTATCAGCGACTCGCGGCGCTTATCCTGTTTGATTTCCTTTGCGCGCATCAACAGAGTTTCAAGATCGCCGTATTCTTGGATCAACGCTGCCGCAGTCTTTATGCCGATGCCGGGAACACCAGGTACGTTATCGGTGGAATCACCGGCGAGCGATTGCACCTCGGCGACTTTCTCGGGCCCTACCCCGAATTTTTCTTTTACTTCGTCGGGACCGATGCGGCGCTCACGTCCCGGCATCGGATCGTACATTGTGATGCCCGGCCGAATGAGCTGCATCAGATCTTTGTCGCCCGCTACAATGGTAACGTCCGCGCCCTCGTCGAGTGCGGTTCGGGCGTAGGTAGCGATCAGGTCGTCGGCTTCGTAACCTTTCTCCTCGATCGGAATTAGGCCGAAAGCCTTCACCGCGTCGCGCATCAGTGGAAATTGCGGAATGAGGTCGGCAGGCGGTTCGTCCCGATTTGCTTTGTAATCAGAATAAATTTTGTTCCGGAACGTCATGCCTGAATAATCGAATACAACACCGACATGCGTCGGTTTCACACCCTCGAGCCCTTCGCGTAAAAGCTTCCACAGCATATTGCTGAAGGTCATTACCGCGCCAACAGGCAATCCGTCGGACCTTACAAAGGCACGTCCGCGGCTTTGCGCCGCTTTGAACATCGCGAAATACGCGCGGAAGATGTACGAGGAACCATCGACCAGAAAAACGTGGTCGCGCGATTTCTTGGCAGCAACTTGCTTCGGCTTGGCGGGCATGACCGCACGATGCCCAAGTGCGAGCGCGGCGACAACCCCGAAGACGAATTCTTCTACAGAATGTGGATGCGCTTACTCGGCGGGTTGCAGCGCGGGCCGGCGCGGGACGTCAAACCGCAGCCTCTTCGGTCGCTCAAATAGGAACGAAGCCCATCCTCCACGCACCAATGCGTGCAGTAGGAGGGGTGTAGAGGCCGCAACGGCTGTTACTATCAGCGAGACGGTACCGATATCGTGAATGATTCCAGTCTTGACCAATATTGTGCGTGTGATCGCCATTGGCAGGAAAAAGGCGAGATAGACGACGATCGAATTTTCTCCCGCATAGCGCAGCAAGTCGATGACGCGCGCCTTGGCGAGGAGGGCGGCGACGGTTACGACCGCAAGCGAGCCGATGGCCCCGAGGAACAGAGAAATTCCCGGCATTGTGGAAAGACCAGCCCTAACAAGCATACCGTTTGCGACAGCCCAAATAAGTAATCCCGCAAACGCTAGCTTCATATGATCTTGCATGGCACGTGCGAAGCCGAACACGCTTGAAGCGAGCCAATAACCCGCGAAGAAATAGACGAAGCGTGATGCAAATTCATCGATCACGATCCAACCTGTGTCGATTTTCAGACTTTCTAGGGCTGCGGCGACAAGAAAAATTGCTAGCGTAGGTACCCGCTTCGCGAGTTTTGTCACCACGAAAAAAATTGGCAGCAGATAGATAAACCAAAGCGTGCCGAATGGCTCGATATAGGCAAGCAGATATTCCTTCAGCACACCAAGTGCGCCCTGTTCCATGTAGAAACCCGGTGCACGGAATGCGAATTGAATCGTGACCCAAAGCACATAGAAATAAGCGAAATGCGCTACCTTGCGGTCAAGGTAGATTCGCCAGTCGCGGTCAATAACGTGGGCAAGAAAAAGACCTGAGATCAGAAAAAAATCGGGCATGCGAAACGGACGCGCGAATTCGACGAACCAATGCAGCCAGCCTATTTCGTTTACGGCTTTTTCAACACCAAGCGTTGAATGCATCATCACCACCATGACGATGCAGAAGCCCTTAGCGTAATCGACCCAGTCGACCCGTGCCGTGCTGGTTGTATTCAGCCGCAAGCTCATCCCGCTCTCCGAATCCGCTTTCGTCCCGTTTCGGGACAAACCGCATTGCTCGATATTTTCCTCGCAATCGCCATGCCGAAGCTGCCTTTACCAAGTGGGGGTCTGAGGCTATGCCGCCAGAGGGACTTGGACGGCTCCAGAAAGCATGAATTCTGTTAAACCTTTGCTGTTTCGGGACAGCCTCCCAGTGGATGAGGCGTTGCCCGCCTTGCAAACGGCCCTCGCGAAGGGCCGGAACGCCGTTTTGGTAGCGCCGCCGGGCGCTGGAAAAACGACACGCGTCCCGCTTGTCTTGCTGAATGAACCGTGGGTCGAAAATCGAAAAATTCTAGTATTGGAGCCCCGCCGGCTCGCCGCGCGCGCAGCAGCTGCTCGTATGGCTTCAACGCTCAATGAAGAAGTGGGTGAGACAGTCGGCTTGCGCGTTCGCTTCGACACGAAAGTCTCAAAACGCACGCGTATTGAGGTAATATCCGAAGGCGTGTTCACGCGCACATTGTTAGACGATCCAGAGCTTTCGGGTATCGCAACCGTCTTGTTCGACGAATTTCACGAGCGTTCGCTTGATGCCGATCTCGGCCTCGCGCTCGCACTCGATGCGCAGAAAGGTCTGCGTGTGGATTTGCGGATTGTCGTGATGTCAGCGACGTTGGAAGCCGCACGCGTCGCAAGGCTGCTAGGCGATGCACCAGTGGTTGAAAGCAAGGGCCGCGCTCATCCAATCGCTACGAAATATCTTGGTCGCGACCAGCGTTCCCCAATCGAGCGACAAATGGTGGACGCGATCCTGCGCGCGCTGAATGAAGAGAAAGGCTCCGTGCTCGCTTTTCTGCCTGGAGCAACTGAGATTCGCCGCGCCGCCGATCTAGTCTCAGGGCGCATTGCGGATGCCTCTGTGAGTGTCGTTCCACTTTACGGCGCACTCGATCCCAAAGCCCAGGATAAAGCGATCACTCCCGCGCCGCTGGGCAAGCGCAAGGTTGTGCTTGCGACTTCCATTGCTGAGACATCACTCACAATCGAGGGTGTGCGAATTGTTATCGATTCCGGGCTTTCGCGCGTGCCGCGTTTCGAGCCGGCAGTAGGCCTCACGCGACTTGAAACCGTTCGCGTGTCACGTGCCTCTGCAGATCAGCGACGCGGCCGTGCTGGGCGCATCGAACCGGGAATCTGTTACCGGCTCTGGTCCGAGGCCGAAACTCAAAGTCTTGCACCTTTTACAACACCGGAAATCCTTGCTGCCGATCTCGGGAGCTTCGTGCTCGATCTTGCTGTCTGGGGCATAAATGATCCGGCCTCGCTTGCATGGCTAGATTCTCCGCCGGCCCCGGCATTGAGCGAAGCGCGAATACTGCTGACAGAACTTGGTGCAATCGAGAAGAATGGTCGCATCACTGAATGCGGCAAGCGGCTTGCACGTTTTCCGTTGCATCCACGTCTTGCGACCATGATTATCGAGGCTGCACAAGAGGACGACGCGCTGCTCGGAGCCGAAGCGGCGGTGGTTATTTCCGAGCGCGGTCTGGGTGGCGACGACGTCGATCTCTCCCACCGCATAGAGAGTTTCCGTCGCGATCGTTCGCGCCGTGCCGAAGAAGCGCGCCGTCTCGCACGTAATTGGGCGGGAGAAGCTGGTGGAAAAATCCGCGAAGGGAATGCTCAAGAAGCGGGAGCGCTACTGGCGCTGGCTTATCCCGATCGCGTCGCAAAAGCGCGGCTAGGAAAGCGCGGCGAATTCTTGCTCACCAATGGCCGTGGTGTAGCCCTGGATCCCGCGAATAGTCTTGCGAAAGAGACTTATCTCGCCACCGCCGAAATTGCAGGAAGTGCCACGGCCGGAAGAATACTGCTGGCGGCTCGCCTGTCGGAAGGCGATCTCGAAACGCATTTCAAGGAAAGCATTTCTGAAAAAGTCGAGGTTGCCTTCGATGCGAAGGCGATGGCCGTAAGGGGTCGCGCAGTACGCCGATTGGGTGCGCTGACGCTCGACGATCGTCCGCAAAAGGTAGCACCCAGCGAAGAAGTCACCCGCGCGCTCTCCGAGGGAATTGCAGGGGCTGGTCTGGATCGCTTGCCTTGGTCGCAAGCAGCGCGTCAGTGGATTAATCGCGTTCGATTTATGTTCCGGCTCGAAGGCAGTCCTTGGCCGAATGTTTCGCAGGATGTCCTCAGCGCGACAACCCAGGAATGGCTTACTCCTTTCCTGGTAGGAAAAACCTCGCTCGGCGAACTTTCTGCCGACAATCTCTTCGCGGGTCTACGGGCGCTGCTATCGCACAATCTCGCCCGCCGATTGGATAAAGAAGCGCCCGCACATTTTGTTGCGCCGACTGGTTCCCACATCGCCATCGACTATGAGCAGGAAGAGCCGGCTGTTTCAGTCCGTGTTCAGGAACTATTCGGCCTTCAGCGTCATCCCATGATTGGCAACAAAATTCCGCTGACCTTTCATCTGCTGTCGCCAGCGCAACGCCCGATCCAGACGACCAAGAACCTTCCCGCGTTCTGGCGCGGCTCCTGGGTCGATGTGAAAAAAGATATGCGGGGCCAATACCCGAAACATCCGTGGCCAGACGACCCAGTTAGTGCGCTACCAACCCGCAAAGCCAAGTTGCGCCGTAAGTAATGCGAAATTGATGGAATCGATGAACGAAACATTCACCACTTCTCGAAACATGGCCGAGGCTTTTACCTGGCCTTGCTCTGTCCCGCATAAGGTCGGGTTGAAAAAAGCGGACGTTCCATCTTGCTTAAACCTGTCCTTTTTCTTGCCGGGATTTGTGTTGCGGGAGCGTATTTCGCCCCCGATATCATGGCACGTCTCGTTGATCGCCCTTCCAGTCCGACCAGCAATCGCCCGGTAGCCAATTCCATCTCCGTCCCTGCCGCCAATACAAACTACGGTGGCCATTTTCGCATCCCAGCAGACCGTTCCGGTCACTATCTTGCCGAAACTCAGATCAATGGCCGTACCCTCAACTTCATGGTCGATACCGGCGCTTCGTTGGTGATCTTGCGTTATGAGGACGCTCGCGCACTCGGTCTCATCTATGGAAGCGACAAGTTCGAGGTGAGCGTCCAAACCGCTAACGGTGTCGCCCGTGCTCACCGCGTGAAACTTTATACGGTACGTCTCGGCTCGATTTCGTTTGATGATGTCGATGCACTCGTTATGGAACAAGGCGTATTGCAGACTAATTTACTTGGCATGAGCTTTCTGAAGCGCCTTTCCCGCTATGAAGTCCGCGGGGATACGCTGGTTTTGGAACGCTAGCCCTTTGACTGCCTCTTCTCTCTGATTTTCGCCCGATTTCGTGCTATGTGGCGCGCCGGTCCCGCGACCGCGCGATCGTTTGCCGAGTCACCTAATGTTTCCTACGCCCAAACCCTCTCTCACACCCAACACCTATGCGTATGAATCAGAACCAATGGTGAAAGCCACTGGCTTCCGCGAATACGATGCGCGCTGGCTGTTCGAGAAAGAAATTAATCTGATGGGAGTGCAGGCACTTGGTATGGGGCTCGGCACCCTAATCCGCGAGATGGGTGTGAAGCCTGAGATCGTTACCGCCCACGACTTCCGTAGTTATTCGGCGTCGATTAAATACGCGCTCGTGACAGGCCTCATGGCGGCAGGCTGTAAAGTTCACGATATCGGCCTTGCAGTTACGCCGATGGCTTACTTCGCGCAGTTCGATCTCAATGTCCCTTGCGTAGCGATGGTCACGGCCTCCCACAACGACAATGGCTGGACCGGTGTGAAAATGGGCGCGAACCGCCCGCTAACCTTCGGGCCTGATGAAATGATACGGCTCAAGGAGATCGTGTTGGGGGCTAAATTCGAATTGCACGACAGCGGTTCGTACGGCTTCGTGCAAAATTTCTCCGAGCGCTACATCGCCGATCTCACCAAGCGGCCGAAGCTCAAGCGCAGACTCAAGGTCGTGGCGGCGTGCGGCAATGGAACCGCTGGTGCCTTCGCGCCGCGGGTGCTGGACGTGATTGGCTGTGACGTAATTCCGCTCGATTGCAAACTCGACTACACCTTTCCGAAATACAACCCTAATCCCGAAGACATGAAGATGTTGCACGCGATCCGTGACGCGGTACTGGAGCATAAGGCGGATCTAGGCTTTGGTTTCGACGGCGACGGCGACCGTTGCGGCGTGGTCGACGACACAGGTGAGGAAATTTTTGCCGACAAGGTCGGAGTAATGCTTGCGCGCGACATCTCCGCGCTGCATCCCAATTCAACATTTATCGTTGACGTTAAGTCTACCGGCCTTTTTGCAACGGACCCGATACTGCAGAAAAATGGAGTCAAAGCCGATTATTGGAAGACAGGTCATTCCTACATGAAACGTCGCACCCACGAAATGGGAGCGCTAGCGGGTTTTGAGAAGTCGGGACATTTTTTCTTCAACAAACCCTTCGGCCGCGGCTATGACGACGGTCTCGTTTCAGCGCTCGCCATTTGCGACATGCTGGATCGCAATCCTCTGAAAAAGATGTCTGATCTCAAAAACGCGCTACCGAAGACGTGGGGATCGCCGACTATGTCTCCGCACTGCGCTGACGAAATCAAGTATGAGGTCGTGGAAAAAATCGTCCGGCGCTTCGAGGATGCGAAGAAAAAGAGCGAATCGGTTGCCGGTCAGAAGATCCGCGATCTTGTCACAGTCAATGGCGTGCGGATTACCGTCGAGGACGGAACATGGGGCCTGGTGCGCGCCTCTTCAAACAAGCCGGAACTAGTGGTCGTGGTGGAAAGCCCGGTTTCAGAAAAACGTATGCGTGATATGTTTAGCGCTGTCGACGCCGTTATCCGCGGGCATCCTGAAGTCGGCGAATATAATCAGAAAATCTGATAGCACTCAGCTCGCCGAACGCGTGATCGAAGAGACACGTCGCGGCCGCGAATAGAATATTTCGTTTAGCGGAATCGCCGGGAAATAGGCGGCCCCCACGGGCGGGGTGTAAGAGTATGTTACTTCGGCCATAATCACCGTCGTGTTCGGGCTGGTGGCTCCGAAACCCGCTGGAAAAGTAACGACGGAATTGACCGCGCGTCCTGCGACCTGGGCGCCTGTGGAATAACCTTCGCTCCAAAGAATCTTGCCGGCGCCGTTCGCATCGATATTGACGCTCGAGAAATACATCGTCAGCGGAGTTGTCGGATAAGGCTGCGTCACCGCGCTCGCCGCTGCCCAGATGGTGTCCCTGGTAGCGTCTGTAATGTTGGCGTACTGCGATACGAGGTCGCCAATGGTACGCGCCGTAAGCGTGACTTTACGCTTGATCACGATGCCTTGCGTGGCTGCTGTGCCTCCGAGATAGAGCGCGGCCATGAGCGGGAATACAATCGCAAATTCGAGGGCAGACACGCCGCGGCGGTCTCGCCAGAACTGGGCAAGCCTTACCAAAATTCCCTGTCTATTCTCATTTTTCATCAGAACTCTCGAAAGTCGCGCTCACAATTCTGTTGCTGAAATTTAGCAGAAGCTGGTTCCGCTATAGGGCTCGTTTCTGAAAGCTCCCGTCGCCATCAAAAGGCGCTTTCCATTCGGAAGCGTGGCCAAATCGAGTCCTAGGTAGCGCATGAAGGTCGGCCATTCGTACACGACCCGGACGGCCATGATGCTGCAAGGCGCGCCGGCGTTGTAGGTGAAGTTCCCAGTATACGCGCTGCCGTTCCCCGTCGGCAGGCCGGTGTTGGGATCGATCGCAGTAGGTGGCGCCATGCTGCCTGCCGAGAACGCATTGACGACCTGCACGTCAACTTGGATCTTGGTGCAGTCGAACAATGTCGTGAGCGCTTTCGCTGCTCCCGGCGGATTTGGAGGCTGAGGAGCATTCGGATCGGCTGGAGGATTCCAGCAGATTTGGTTTTTGAAGTCGTTCGAACTGTAAGCCTGTGCCTGTCCGGTCATGATCAGACGGCTAGCATCGCCCACGGCCGTTTCAAGGGCCTGGCCGGCGAAGAAAATGAGGCCGATCTCAATGATTGCAAACAGGCAACCGAAAAACGGTATGATAAGTAACGCGAATTCGATCGTCGTCGTACCGTCCTCGTTGCGCTTAAATCGCTTCTTGATCGGCAGGAAGCGACGGCCAATTTGGTGTGCAATGGGCATGGGCACCCGCAACTCCGCGAAATCATTCACAGCAGAGGCAATTCTTCTACAGAAGGCGGCTTGATGAAGAGTTGAAGGTAAGGGTGAGCTGCGAAAGCAGGCGTTTATAAATTGTTAATCATATGAAACAGCGATTGCCGTTCAGACGCACTCGTAGCTCTATTTTACTGGGGCTGCTCCACCAGCAGAAGCGCCGTTTCGGGCGCTGGTTTGAGAAACAGCGGTTTCGAAATAGGTGGACCCGTCTCCCAAAACCATGGACCGCTCGCAGTTAGGCACGCAGCTCCAAGTTTCACGCTCTACGCCGCGATAAATCGTAACCCGGCCGTCTTTTCTAGGTCCGGCCACGTTCAATACATGCTCGGCGAGCGTGTTACCGCGCGAGTCCAGTGCGATGAGATTGGTTGTGCCGTAGCCCTTGCCGGTGACGACGAGGAGACCGTTGGCTTGCAAACTACCGTCGGCAACCGACGGATTTCCGATGATGATTGTCGCGACCTTTTCGGGAAGGTGCAGAATCGAGGCCTGATCCAATACGATATTGACCGTATCTGCCTTGCTGGGGAGCGAAGCGTTCGTGAAGAAAATCAAGCAAGAGGCGGCTAAAGTGAACTTTTGAACCGAGAACTTCATCACGCGCTACCTTCCTGGCCCGCCCAAACACTGCACCGGCTCGGCTGGATGAAGGGCGACTATCACGAAAAATGGTGAATGAAATACAAACAAGCCGAGAAGTCTTACCGAGTGTCTGAAATCGAAAACAAAATCCTTATCATCGAAGAAATCGAATTTTAACCGCAATTCATTTCAGCGCAGTTTCCGCTATTTTTGTCTCATCCTTTAAGAGGACTGCAACCGACGACTCATATGGTCATCGACGGCACCAGTCGGCAAATAAACGCCAGCTGGACCAAACGCAGAGAGCCATAGTGGTTCAAGGAGCCCTTACCATGAATACCTTCGCTCGTTTCGTGAAGGATGAGTCTGGCGCCACCGCCATTGAGTACGGCCTCATCGCCGCCTGTATTTCTGTCGCGATTATCGCCGTTGTGCAGGGTGTGGGCACGAAACTCAACTCGACCTTCACTTCTGTTCGCGACGCTCTGAAGTAAGCGCTCGAACGGACGAATACTAAGAAAGGCCCCGGTATCCCGGGGCCTTTCGTTTTGTCCGCAATTGGTATCCATTTTTTTGCGACCAGGAAAAGCTCGGATATTCGATAAAAATCGTACGAGTTGAGAAATCTGGCGATAATTTTTTTCATGTAGTTCGTTCGAAGGATGCCGGCATATCAAAAGCAACCCGGCATATCAGGAGAACGCAGCAATGAATATTATCAAGAGTTTCCTCAAGAACGAAGACGGCGCCACTGCAATCGAGTACGGTCTCATCGCGGCCTGTATTTCGGTCGCAATCATCCTCGTCGTTCAAGGCGTCGGGACGAAGCTGAATTCGACCTTTACGTCTATCAATAACGCGCTCCCCTAAGCCGTTACTCTGCATTGTCTCAAGAAGGCTCCGGCGAATGCCGGAGCCTTCTTCTTCATTTACTGCTAGAAAGCCCCGATTTTCGATAAAAATCGTAAGGGCTGCAGAAATCTGACGATAATTTTTTGCGCTTACAAACCCGCATAGCCGGGAAATGCCGGCATATTCAGGAGAAGATAATAATGCAGCTTTTCAAGAATTTTTTTCACAACGAAGACGGCGCCACGGCCATTGAATACGGCCTCATCGCCGCCTGTATTTCCGTCGCGATCATCCTCGTAGTTCAAGGCGTGGGGACGAAGCTCAATTCTACGTTTCAGGCTATCAATAACGCCCTTCCCTAAGTTGTTACTCTGCTAATGTCTCAAAAAGGCTCCGGGTAAAACCGGAGCCTTTTCTTTTTTGTGTTTTTTTGAGATTCATTCTTCGCTCAGGGTTTCCGGTTAATCATCGGTTGCTATCACTCCTGTCCCGTTTTGTCGCGAGGAGCCGATGATTTTGGAAGCCCTAGTACTCGGGCTATTTCCCGCCGCGATGACTTTCGCGGCCGCGAGCGATCTCGTCAGCATGACGATTTCCAACCGGCTATCCATTGCGCTGGCTGTGAGTTTCTTTTTCGTCGCGGCTTTGATCGGTATGCCTGTCGCGGAAATGGGGCGGCACGTTCTTGCGTCTCTGGTTGTGCTTGTTGTTGCCTTCGGTTGTTTTGCTCGGGGGTGGATTGGCGGCGGCGATGCGAAACTAGCCGCTGCAACGGCTCTTTGGCTCGGATTTTCGCACCTAATGGACTATTTGCTGGTGGCCTCGCTTATCGGTGGCGGGCTGACCATACTTCTGCTTGAACTGCGCAAATTGCCGCTGCCGGGCATGCTCTCGAAGCAGCCCTGGATCACACGCCTGCATGCGGTCGAGAGCGGCATTCCCTATGGCATAGCGTTGGCAGCAGCCGGTCTGATCATTTATCCGGATACAGAATTTATGCGTGCGCTTGCGATAAACGGCTAAAGCAAACAGGTAGGGTCGGCTATCCCTTAAATTAGCTACCGCTCATTAACCATAAGTTGACCTTTCACTGCTGGAATTGGGCTCGAACCAGCGGTCTGACTCGTCGATTGTTTTGGGAAGAGTGAGCGTATGAAACCCGCCCGTCTTGTGGTCCTCGGCATCGCACTCCTTGCAGGAGGCGTTGCTTACATGCTTTCGGGTCGGGAGCCGGCGCCTGCGCCAGTTCAAATTGTGCAGCCAGCCGCCGACACCGTCGACATACTGGTCGCAAAATCGGATATCGGATTGGGCCGCGCCCTGCTGCAAGGCGATCTAACTTGGCAGGCTTGGCCGGCTTCTGCTGCCAGCCCGCAATTTATCCGCAAGAACTCTCGCCCCGGCGCGGTTGAGGAATTTAAGGGGGCGATCGCCCGTGCGCCCTTCATCTCCGGCGAGCCGATTCGAGAGCAAAAACTAATCAAGTCCGATGGATCCGGTTTCATGTCCGCGATCCTTACTCCGGGTATGCTTGCATACTCGACCGACATTTCGCCTGAAACTGGCGTCGGCGGGTTCATTCTTCCGAACGATCGGGTGGATGTGATCCTGACGCGTCGCGACCCCGAGCAGCAGAAGCAGGGTGGAAGCGACGGCTTCGTCAGCGAAACGGTTTTACGGTCAGTCCGCGTGCTCGCGATCGATCAGACTGTCGAAGAAAAAAACGGACAGAAAGTTGTAGTTGGCAAGACCGCAACTTTAGAGCTCTCGCCTCGTCAGACCGAGACACTCGCCTTGTCTCGCCAGCGCGGGACGATGTCACTCGCATTGCGCAGCCTTGTCGAGGGCAAGAATGCGAACCGTTCTGACGGTGATGAAGATTCGCGGCCTTCCGGCAGCGTGAATTTCGTTCGTTACGGCGTTAATTCTGTACAGACCCTGAGATAATAGCGCGAACGCGGGAGTTCTAGCATGTGCCGACCGTACGCGAGCGCGATTCGATTCCTGGCTTTCATTGCCATTCTGCTTGCAACTGCATCCTTCTTCTTACCGGATACCGCGCGCACTGCTGACGGCATAGGAATGCGCGGCGACCGTGCCGCGCGGTTCCTTGCACTTGGAATCGGCAAGTCGGCGGTAGTGGAATTGCCTTCCGATGCGAAGGACGTGCTGGTTGCCAATCCAGCAATTGCGAATGCGGTCGTGCGTTCGGCGAGACGCGCTTATCTCATCGGCGTCGCAGCAGGTCAGACTAACGTTATCTTTTTCGACGGTGAAGGCCGTCAGATCGCTGCCTACGATATCGAAGTCGGCCGTGACGGCGCAGGTGTACGCGATGCGATCCGCAAACTTATGCCGAATGCCGCGATCAATGTTGATCCAGTCAACGACAGCGTCGTGCTTTCAGGTGTCGTTGCGAACGCTGCGGACGCTCAGAAAATTGTCGAAGCTGCAGCCCGCCTCGTTGGCGGCGTAGAGAA
>Ga0105249_10001044_pt1 | contig 24495 bp, 22 predicted proteins | sample KBSS44metaG_FD_81522 | JGI IMG/M metagenome (GOLD analysis project Ga0105249, IMG submission 81522) | Switchgrass rhizosphere microbial communities from Kellogg Biological Station, Michigan, USA - KBS S4-4 metaG | ecosystem: Host-associated > Plants > Roots > Rhizosphere > Soil | place...
TCGCTGCGATACCCGCAGCACAACAAACGGGATGTCCTCCAAAAGTTGTGATATGACCGAGCACTGGGTTTTCAGTCAATGATCCCATTATTTCTTTATATGCGATAAAAGCACCCAATGGCATGCCTCCACCCAATGCTTTTCCCAACAATAAAACATCCGGTACAATATCAAAATGTTCAAACCCCCAGAGCTTTCCCGTCCTTCCAAAACCAGCCTGTATCTCATCAAATATTAAAAGTGTTCTGGTATCCGTGCACTTTTTTCTTAATGCCTGCATCCATTCTTTTGAAGGAGCAATGATCCCCGCTTCTCCCTGAACTGTTTCAGCAATCACACAGGCTGTCCGACCAGTTATTTCATCCAAAGATTCAAATGAATTGTATTTCAGATGCAGCACATCCGGCAATAAAGGCCGGAATGCATTACGCCAATACTCATCTCCGATCACACTTAATGCTCCCTGAGTTGAGCCATGATAGGAATTTCTAAATGCAATGATTTGTGTACGATTGGTAAATCGCTTAGCAAGTTTCATTGCACCTTCCACGGCCTCAGCACCGGAATTGGTGAAATAAACCGAATTGAGTGATGCCGGTAAATGTTCTGTCAGCAGCTTGGCATATTGTACCTGCGGACTTTCCACAAACTCTCCATACACCATTACGTGCATGTAGGCCTCCAATTGTTTTTGCATCGCTTCAATAACTTTTGGATGCCGGTGACCGATATTGGCGACGCTTATTCCGCCAACAAGGTCTATATATTCTTTTCCATTTACGTCATAAAGCGAACAACCGTCAGCCCTTTTAATTTCAAAAGCTAATGGAGAAGGTGAAGTTTGAGCTATATGCTCCAGGAAAAGCTCCCGTTCAGTCATCCAAAATATTTCCCGCAAAGAACGCAAAGGCCTGGCAAAGAGGCAAAGAATTTATCTAATTTGCGATAGTAAATGGTGAACTGTCAATGGTGAATAGCCGAAAATTGAGAAGTCCTGTTGACCATTCACTATTCACTATTGACGAAAAAGTAATAACTAAGAAAAAAACAACTATGGCTGTCATACTTCCGGTAGAAGGTAAATCTCCACAGGTTGGAAAGAATTGTTTTATAGCGCCCAATGCTACCATTGTGGGGGATGTGATAATGGGTGACGATTGCAGTATCTGGTTCAATGCGGTGATCCGGGGTGATGTAAATTTTATCCGGATAGGAAACAAGGTGAATGTACAGGATGGTGCCTGTATTCACTGCACTTTTCAAAGATGCGGCACGACAATTGGTAATAATATATCCATTGGCCACAATGCAATCGTACATGGTTGTACCCTGCATGATAATGTGCTGATCGGAATGGGCGCAATTGTAATGGACAAAGCCATTGTGCATAGTAATACGATCATTGCTGCCGGAGCTGTTGTGCTTGAGGATATGATCTGTGAAAGCGGATGCATTTATGCCGGCGTGCCTGCTAAAAAAATAAAAAATATTTCACAGGAAATGATAAACGGAGAGATCAATCGCATATCGAATAATTATGTTCAGTATGCGGATTGGTTCAGAGATCAGTCAGCGGTCCACAGTTCGCAATCCCCAGTAAGCAACTTGGACAGGTAAAACTTCGATGTATGTTTGTTAGCCTGGAAATGAAATACTTCGAACTGCGGACTGAAGACCGAAAACTGGCGACTGTTAGTAGTTTTCCGCTTTCATAAGCAATTCCAACATCGTAATTTCGTTAACAAGAATAGTAAGAAATGAAAAACCTAAGATTCATATTTATCGTAAGTAGCCTTGTCTTCCTGTTATCCAGTTGCAGGCTTTGGAACAATGTATTTGGAACTAAATACGGTTGTCCAACAAATGGAAAGAATGTAGGCGCAGAGAAATTAGCAGCCGGTGATCCGAAAGCAGAAAAAGAAGCAAGGAAGGCAAAGAAATTTAAATCTTAAGTTTTTTTTTGCAGCGTTTGAGAATAGAAATCTGTCTATAATCTGAAACCCTTTTTAAACCCTATAACCATGAGCCTTACTCTACGAACCACATTAGGTTGTACAGAAGCGATAATCGCAGATGATGGCGGATTGAAACGATTCTACCAGGTTGCTGACATTCTCAGTAATGATTTCAAAGTAAAATTCACCAGCAAAGACGATGATTTCGATACCATTGACTGGGCCTTCCGTTTCAAAGGTCATGATATGACCCTGCACTATAATATCTATACAGGTATTTCATTGTATTCTGCTAAAACAAAGACTGCCGAAAGCAAAGACAATAAAGCAGTGGTTGACCTGGCAGGAATACTTGAGAACAGGTTGATGAACTTCGACTCAAACCGTAAGATTGCATAGTCCGTCCGTTTCTGGTTACCGGTAACAGGAAACCGGAACTAGTATTTCCTTTCCTCTATACTCTCCAATATTCCATAATAACTCATGTACCGGTCTTCATTTATTTCACCATTTGATACGGCTTCTTTAATCGCACAACCCGGCTCATTTATATGCAGACAATTATTGAATTGACAATTATTTAATCTGTCCCGCATTTCAGGAAAATAATGAGAAAGCTCCTGCCTCGATAAATCGACCAATCCAAATTCCCGCATTCCGGGCGTATCAATCACTTTTCCGCCAAAGGGCAGATCGAACATTTCGGCGAATGTCGTTGTATGCTGTCCTTTTCCACTCCAACCACTGACTTCCTGAATTTTTAACTCCAATTCCGGTAAAATAATGTTCAATAAAGATGATTTACCGACCCCGCTATGGCCGCTAATCAGTGTTATTTTATTTTTTAGCCGCTCATTTAATTCTTCAATGCCCTCATTAGCAGCGGCGCTTACGATAAATACTTTGTACCCGATCTCCTCGTACATTATTTTCCATTGTTCATATTTATCCATTTCTTTTCTTTTATACAGATCGCTTTTATTAAAAACAATCAGAGCTGGGACATGATACATTTCTGATGCCACCAAAAAACGGTCAATAAAGCCTTGTGAAGTTCGCGGCTCTTTCAATGTGGCTACGAGCATTGATTGATCAAGGTTTGCAGCTACAATATGATGCTGGTGTTTTGCTCTCGGGCTCTGGCGATTGATATAATTATTGCGTGGTAAAATTTCTGTAATGATGGCAGTACCTTCATTCTCATTTTCCAAATCGATCTCTACCTCATCGCCAACTGAAATAGGATTGGTACTTGTGATATCATCAATTTTAAAAACCCCTTTAATGCGTGCATCATGCCATTTACCCGCTGAATCCTTGACAGCATACCAACTGCCCGTTGATTTATAAACAAGTGCTTTCATTATATTCTGCGAATTTCATTATTTTCCGTGTATGTTCCGGAGTCCTGTAAAAGTATTGTTGATCGCTGCTCTGTTAAAAGCTCAACTTATTTCTTGCCAAAGCGGGAACAGCCTGTCAAATGAAAATATTATTTTTCATCGGATCACAACGGAGCAAGGGCTTGCCAGCGATATTATTCATTGTATCATACAGGATTCAAAAGGTTTTATATGGGTGGGCACCGATAATGGCTTATGCCGTTATGACGGAAGCAGGTTCACTACTTACAGGAATAATCAAACCGATTCGTTCTCTATCAGCAATAATGATGTCGTTTCAATTGCTCAGGATGGCAAGGGAAGAATCTGGGCAGGCACCTATTGGGAAGGGCTTAATATGCTAGATAATGAAAGCAGACGTTTTATTCGTTTCAAAAATAACAAAAGGACTCCGTCGCTGTTTTCCAATAACACAATTTACGATATCAATCCACTAGATGATACTCATTTAGCCATTGCGCAGGGAGAATTACTCATTCTTGATACAAAGAACCGCCAGTCAAATTTTATACAACTACCGAAAAATATATGGTCGGACAGGAACACCTATGCAAACTCGGCCAAATTTTCTGCAAGTAAAATATTTGTAGACCGTGAAAAAAAATGGTGGTTGTTCGGTGAACTAGGAGCTGTACAGTATGATCCGCTTAACAAAAAGATAAATTTGCTTTGTACAGATGCAGGGATACCGGAGGTTTTTAAAAACACCTCTACCTGGGATTGTAAAGAAGATAGCAAAGGAAATATATGGATTGCTGCGGGGTCAGGGCTATTCGAATATGAAAGGGCAAGTGCTACAATGATTCAGCATTATCCTTCCCGGTTCTTATCAAAAGACGTTAAATCGCCGTTTGTAAAGTCGATTATTTGTGCAAGTGACGGCAGTATATGGTTTGGAACCAATAATGGATTATTTCATTACGATCCGGTATCACGTAAATACCAATTTTATCGCAATAATTCCAGGCAAGCGTATTCCATAAGCAATGATGATATACAATGTTTGTACGAAGACAAACAACATATTATCTGGGTTGGCACAATCAATGGACTAAATGCTATTTATCCTCAGATCTCAGCTTTCAAGACCTACCAGGGGGTAGCAGATGATCCCCGAACAATTCAGAGCAATTTTGTGAAAGCAGCCTTTAAAGATGATGAGGGAAATATATGGATCGGCACAGGTATGGGACTTGAATGTATAGATCAAGTAACTGGTAAAACCTCCCATTACCAAATATGGGATAATCGCCTTAAAAGCCAGATCGAGTATTTTGTAATGCCCATTTTACAAGAGAATGATCATTCTTTTTGGGTAGGTACCTGGGGTACCGGGATGCAACTATTCGATTTCAAAAAAAGAAAGTTTATCGCATCTTATATTCATACTGAAAGCGATTCCACTTCTATTTGCAGCAATTTTATTCATTCTTTTTGCAAGGACAACTCGGGTAATTTATGGATAGCCACATGGAACGGTGGTATTGATAAGTTTAATATCCGACGAAAATCATTTGAACACTTTAATACTTCTAACAGAAGAAGCGGGGTCAATTCTGACTTTCTGAATAAAACTTGCTTTGCCTATGGTACAATTTGGGTTGGCGGTACACATGGCTTGCTTAAATATGATTCTTCACAAAACAAATTCTTCTCCATTAAAACGGTTAATTCTGGAAATTCAAGAGACAATGCGCAGGCAGATATTGCTGCCGATGGGAAAGGCAATTTATGGCTCAGTTCTTTCATCGGTCTTATTAAGTACAACATAAACAGCAACCAGGTTGAAAAAAATTCTGCTGTTGGGGATCTTCCCATTTTTGGAATTTATGTAGAAGCAGATGAAAAAATTTGGCTCGCTTCAGCTGAAGGTTTGAAACTATTTAACCCTGCTACTCAAAAGATGATCAGCTATTCTTTGAAAGATGGCCTACCAATTAGCTATTTCCCGGTGGAAACTTATTTTTATCGTTCAAAAGATGGGGAATTGTTTATAAGTTCCAATGCGGGACTGGTCCATTTCTATCCTGACAAAATCATTCAAAATGAAACAAAGCCGCCACTCATTATTACCTCTGTTAAAATAGAAAACAAAGAAGTAGAGAACATTGGCGACTTCTCAGTGTTGAAGCAATTAGGCTTACAGTATGACCAGGATTACCTTTCCATCAGTTTTGCAGCGCTTAATTTTATCAACCCTTCACAAAATCAATACGCCTATAAGTTGGAAGGCCTGGATAAAACTTGGGTCTACGCAGGCAACAGAAATGAAATTGTTTATCCCAAATTGCCATCAGGTCATTATATTTTAAAAGTTAAAGCTTCAAATGATGCTGGTGTTTGGAATGAAGAAGGAATAATTTCCCTACCCATTCATATCAGCACTCCCTGGTGGAAAACATGGTGGTTCTATACACTATGTTTTATCGCAATCATTACAAGCGGTTATAGTTTGTATCGATTCCGTATTAACGGGATCCTTGCCGAGCAAAAATTGCGAAATAAGATTGCCCGTGATCTCCACGACGATATCGGTTCCACACTAAGTGGTATCAAATTGTTTAGCAGCATGGCCCAGAAAAAATTGCAGGAGGAAAAATCTTCAGCACAGGATATTGTTGAGCGCATCGGTGATCGTTCAGAAAAAATGATGGAGGCGATGAGTGATATTGTATGGAGTATTAATCCGGTAAATGACTCAATAGAAAAAATGCTGGTGCGAATGAAACAATATGCAGCTGAAATGATGGATTCAACAAATATTGAATACAGTTTTACTGTTGATGAAAAAATGATCCGGACAAAAATCAGTTCGGAAGCAAGAAAAGACATTTATCTTATTTTTAAAGAAAGCATCAACAATGCAATAAAGCATTCTCAATGCAGCCAGATTTTTATTGAACTGAATTTAAAAGGGAAAAATCTGGAAATGTTTGTAAGGGATAATGGAAATGGATTTGATGCCCGTTTGAATGGAAGTGGAAATGGGTTAAGCAATTTTTTGCAAAGAGCCAAAGATTTGGGTGGAGAAATCCAGATCTCGTCAAAAGAGCGGGTAGGAACCATTGTCCGGCTCACTATTCCGGTCACCTGAAAAGGGGATTGGAAGATTAAAACCGGTAGAATACTTTAGGCTATAAATTATTAACTATTTGAATACTGACAATTCCATAAAAGTCATACTCTATGAAGATAATGCTGATATGCGGGAAGGTCTTTCTACTTTTCTTGCATTCACCAAAGGGTTTGAACTGGCCGGCTCTTTTATTAATTGTGCAGATAGTGAAAATCATGTGCAGGCATTACAGCCTGATGTGATACTTATGGATATCGAAATGCCACAGGTGAATGGGCTGGAAGGTATTCGTAAAATAAGAACGGTGAGTAATGATGTAAAAATAATTGTACTGACTGTTTTTGAAGACAACCAGAATGTATTTGACGCCATTCGTTCAGGAGCTAATGGATACTTACTGAAAAAAACTTCTCCGGATCAAATAATAGTTGCCATTCACGAAGTGTTAGCCGGGGGCTCTCCCATGACACCAAGTATTGCAAGCAAAGTATTGAAATTACTGTCTGACTCAAACCTGTCTTCCCGCCAAAAGCAGGATTATGGACTTACTACAAGAGAGAAAGAAATATTGCAATCATTGGTAAATGGCAACAGTTATAAAATGATCTCAGCAGAGCAGCACATTACGGTTGATACAGTAAAGACTCATCTCAAAAAAATCTATCAAAAATTACAAGTACATTCACAAACAGAGGCCGTGGTGAAAGCTCTCAGGAATAAGATCGTGTAGCTATTAATCCCGTACATTTCTTTTAGCAGCATCTGCTTTTTCCCACATTCGGATATATTGTTCAGCCGACATAAACAACGGGCTGAGTTGGGTAGCATTCAATCCTAAATTTTTCAAATCCTGTATCATATCCGGATACATGCCATAATGCGCAAGACCATCTAAATTAAAATCAAAGTCTCTCCCACCAGCATAAGCAAAGCTTCGGCGTAATGGCTCGTTTGGGCCATTTTCAAACTGCATCCATAAATTATAAATACGACGAATGACCTTATATAGATCATTGGTCCTTGCATCCCGCATGGAAGGAGGTACAGACTCTTCACCGTGGACAGCCATGAAGGCTGCTTTTCTTTCAGCCATACAATCATTGCCAATTCTCAAGATATACTCCGGGCAATCAAGAAATCTTAAAAAATCACCTGTCATCTGTGCTTTAAACCCTTCAGCCATATTATGGATTTTATCCTGCTGAAGACCTGTACGATCTACGCTCAAACCACCACCGGGTTGCCAGGCCGCCGAAGGCTGCGTTCCGCTTTTTGCAATGGCTATTGCTTCCCATATCTCTCTTTCTTCGCTTGTTAAAAAAGCAGGTTTTAAAAACCGATGATAATGATATGTTTTGATTGGCACATCATATCTTACCCCTCTTACCTGCGCAAAAGCATTACATCTTCTCAGCTTGTCCTCATCCCGGTTACCATCACAACGAACATTTCTTATATCATCTTTCTCAAGATAAAAATCAGCATCTACGCCAAACCTCGGTGCAGTTTGAGGTGCAAAACCATTGAAGTCTGATCCAAATGCAATTCCATATTGACCTTTTGTTTTTTGATAGGCATACCAATAAGCCTGTGCAAAAGAAGGAGTTCCTCCTGAAGCGTTATTTATGACAGGACAATCTTTGGCCGTGTTAATATCATTTTGCTGATTCATTAAACCGAACATACCACCAGAGTTGATGATATCATCTGCCCGTGAATCGAAAATGGTAAATTCTGTTCTTAATTTTGCTTCTTTATTATCTCCGGATGTTTCATTACTGTTCCGTCTCAGATCCCGGAAATTAGCATGACCAGCGACCATTGGGTACTGATAAGCTTTCATCATCGTCACAGTTTCATTTTGAGAGAGATCACTCATGTGATCGAGGTCTATGATCATTCCTCTCTTCATTAGTTCTTTGATGTATTGTCTTCCTGCATTCTGTAATCCTGCAGCATTTTTATGAAAAGTAAATGCATCATAAGTATAATCGGACGGTACATCATTCAGATAGAAAAAAGGAATATTACCAAAACCAGCGATAGGCAGCAATCTGAAGTTTTGACGCATAAAGGTCCGGTCAAGCTTTATAGCTGTCCTGGTTTCATCATTTGAGTTTCCATTTCCTTCTCTTACTTTAAATGCTGTAATTGGGCCATCATTGGAAGACCTGCGCACAAGGTCATTGTATGAATTCAGCGCAGAATTAAAAACAGCTGCACCACCAAGATTATTATCGATGTTATGAATCGGGAACACATGACGAATACCTTGCTGCTCAAGCCAGGTCACTTCGTCAATAACAGAATTAAAATAACTTCCTATTTCTCCCTGCTCAATACCAATAATAATCGCCATTTTATTATTCAATACGATTTCTCTTGCCTGTTGTGGAGTAAGTGCAATTTGCATCCAGTCACTATTAGCCGCCACTATCCGTTTTAATTCTGCAATTCCTTTTTCAATATTTTCCTTTGCCGGTGCCATATGACCGTCTGTTGTCGTAGCATATTCCCAGCTTTTTGCCGTACCCACCGGTACCACCATTAGTCGTTGACCTCCTTCATAGCTGCGTCTTACCCACGTAATATGCATCATTTGATGAAAGAAACTATTCCACCTTGGGAAATCAATATAATTACTGATCGCAGTATTATTAGCAGGTATATTATTATTATAATGCTTAGCCACAACATCTTTTACAAACAGATAACCACAAGCCTGGAAGGCAGGATTAGTAGAAGCTCCATATAAAAATCCTGTTATTGCTCCATCAAGTGTCCCCGTTAAAGCTTTAGCCTCTGAAATACCCGACCCGATTAATCCAATACCTGCTCCAGTGGCGGCCCCACCTACCGTTGCAGCACCTGATGGCCAGAAAATAGCAGCAGTAGCTACCACACTTGCAAGGCAAAGAGAGTTTCCGGGATCGGCGATTCTTTCTGGTGCCCGGTTTAATGCGGCCTTTTCTGTCTGTGCTATTAACATGCCGGGAGTTATTGTGGGAAGACCATGATTAAATCCATCACAAGGGGGGATGTCAATTCTTACATCACTTGTTCTCCAGTTATACCCGGCTGTCCCATGCATCAAACCGTTTAAGCCAACATTATTGACCCAATGTGCATGCGTATCGGCAAAACCCCAAACCGGTTTATCCTTATCAGCAAATAAACCAAATCCTCCGCGTTGAGTGGAAATAAAATCTTTTACAGCTTCTGTTTGCTGAATATCGTCAATATTGATATGGCCCCAGTTGCCGGTTGCATTATCTACAATGCAAATGCGTATAGTTTTATCCTGGTATTGGTGATTAAACTCTGCATCTAAATCGAACCAATAGCGAAATAGATCTTCTGAATTTAAAAGTGGTGTTAAGCGGTTTACTTTGGTAAATCCATCATTTGTATCACCAAAAAAACCTCTTTTGCCTACACCCCATGCAGATTCGTAATCGGATTTCTTTATTTGCAGTTCTATGTAAAGGCGATTAATATCTTTCCCTCCACCCATTAAAAAATTCAGATACCGGCCTTTTGTTTTGAATGCGGAAGAAGTAAGTGTGCCCACAGGTTCATCACCATTTCCATTTTCATAAGTACCGATCCATTCATTTCCTTTCATCCCGATCGGATAAACCATTCCTTTCCAGTAATCGCCTCCAATTCCTCCGTTATTATACTCCATTTGACGAAGGACTCTTTCAGACATAACGGTATTTCCCTGTACAGGTTGATTATTGAACGCAGTTCCTGTTGCTGTCCATCCAATCAAACCATTTTCAAAATTGAAATTTGGTTGAGTAAGCGCCTGAATTGCGTTTGGATTAACAGCAATATTGCTATTATTTATTACTGGGTTACTTATTACAGGTTGACTTGCAACTGCATTTGATTTTTCATTTATCAAAACATTAAAAGAAGTACCGGATAATAATTGAGTTTTGTTAGAATTATAGATATACCATTTGCTAACAGTTTTATCGTACTGGATGGCTACCTCACTGTTATTGTAAACACCACCCTGTCCACCCGGATTCCAGTTTTGCGTTAATTGAATTACAGCAGAAGGATTATTATTTAAAAATGAATTATCTATATAAGAAATGCCTCCCTTTGTATTTGCAGCTGATGTCACATGTACAAATTGTGTTGCTGCCGGTGCAGGATAAACTTGAATTGAGAACCGGATGCCGGCCGGCATAGCTGCTTTGTCCTGGTTGAATATGCTCCATTTGCTACCCGTGTACCAAACACCGATAGGATGAGGATTTTTTGTTTTTACATCATTTGATGGCAGCACATATAGGAGAGCCTTTGGATTATTATTCAATCCTTCCACATCAATTAAGGTGTAGTGGCCCACAAGGTTGGAAGAGGATGTAGTATGCGCATATGTCTTTTGCGCTACCGCAACAACTGAGGATAAGAAAAATAACGAGGCAAAGGCAAAGAATTTACTTACCATAAGGTGAGTTTTTTAAAAAAAAATTTTCAACCGTTTATTTTCCAAAAATTCTACTGCTTTATTCGATCGCGATCTTCAATTCTTTCCTGGGTGCATTATAATTTGCTTTTTCCGGAACTAACAAGGTAATTGTTTTCTCTTCTTTGGGTGGATCTAATCCTAATAGAATAGCCCGGTGAAATTCGCCGGCGCCAAAATGATCACTCCATAAAGCATCGTATTCTGGTTGATGACCTGCGTCAGGATGATCGACCATATAAGCGCCAACTACCCATGGCCCTGCATCATTTTTTCCTTTGCTATCCTTTACTTCTGTCATTATTAAAATTTTACCCATATTATATTGCCCAGCCGTTTTATTCCGGATCGAGATATCCAAAACAACCAGCTTATGACCCGGGGGAACTTTGATCGGCTCATACGATTTGGGAGCGAGTTCAAATGTAATAGCTCTATGAACTTTTAATACAAAATCATTTGTTTCAATTTGCCCGATAGCCGGACCATCCGATACCTGTGCGGGGTTTGTTGTTTTAATCTTCGTGGTTTCCGTTTGTTTTGATTCAACTTTGGCGGTCTTCTTCTCTTCGTTTGAATCTGTTTTATCATCATTGCAAGCAATGAAAGAGACTAAGAAAATTCCCGCAACGGCCAATTTCCTAAATAAAAAATGCAGTTTCATAACGTATGTATTATAAATTACACAACTATTAACATCATCAATAAATCTTAAAACAAGAAAAATTTGTTGTTAATGGATTAACTCCTCCATTTACATTAAAGGATACTCCGGTGTCCTGGAAAACTCTTAACTGAACTGTGGTCCCCTGGGATAAAGTTAGATTAGCAGAATGCCCCGTACTAAGAATCAATCCTGGGATTAAAACCCCCGAGCTAAGCGAGCCCGGAACAGTGCCGCCATTAAAATTAAATTGTATCCATACTCTCGTGTTAGAAGCTGGAGTTTGCCATAATACGGTAGCATCAAAATGATAAACCCCTGTTGAAGGGGCTGTAAAAATCCCGGTAGTATTGTCAAAATTATTTCCATTGTCATATGCTTCCAGGAAACCTGAGAGATTTGTAAAAGTATTGTTGTTTATAGACTGGTTTGCACCTAAAATGGCTGAAAATCCGACTTGAGGATTTTGATTTAATATTTGCCAGGTAGCGTTGCCAAATGCATCCGACGTTAATACTCTGTTTGCTGCCTCCCCTATCCCGGTAAACCGCAAATTACCTGTTGTATGCAAACTCAACCCGGTTTCAGATTTTGCCCTGATGGCAGTACCGCTAAGACTATAGGAACCGATACCAGTAGCAGCGCCAACAGTTGTCAATACTCCGAATTGGCCGGTTTCGCTTGTTGAAATTGTTTCGCCGGGGTTTCCGGCTACTGCTCCAATTCCCGCCCCGCTGGGAGCATAACTAGTGCCTTGAAATGCAATTCCAATTACAGGGTTTTCATTAACTGCAATTCCCGTAACGTTACTTGAATTACTATAAAGGTGTAACGGATAGAGAGGATTTGTAGTGTTCACACCAATATTACCATTTCCAAGGATGCGAACGCGTTCTGTATTGTCTGTTATAATATGAATAGGATTATTTGTAACGTTACCAATCATCAGCGCCCCCGCAGTTGCTCCGGTAACAATCTGAGAAAGGTTCGAAAGATTAATTCCTGCCTGTGAGCCGGAAGCAGACGCACCATTTTTTATGAGTCGTAAATAATCATTTGTCCCTCCCGGTGTTTTAAGCAAAAGTATTGCGCCACCAAAAGCATTGTTAGTCTCCACTTTTGCATCAGGTGATGAATTTCCAAAAATGTGTAGAGTTGATGTTGGCGTATTGATACCTATTCCTACGTTCTGGGCTTTAATAACAGCGCTGCATAAAATAATAAGCAAGAAAGCAATGGCCAGCTTCATAAGAAAATATTTTTTCCAAACTTATCTTCTTATAAAAAACAAAACAATCGCCTGATGGGGTGATGAGCTATTATGGAAACTTGCGAAGTAATGTGTAACGCAACAATATTTCAATAAATAACAGCCCCAATGCGGCTAACACAAATGGTAAAAATTTTTCTTCGGATCTTTTCAGGGATGTGATCTCAATTTTTGATTTGGTGAGTTGATCGATCTGGTCATAAATTCTTTGTAATCCTTCTTTGTTTGTTGCACGGAAATACTGACCTCCGGTTTCCTCCGCAATCCTTCTTAACAACTGTTCATCCAAATAATCTCCGGCCGCTTTTTTCTTTGGCTTTGATTCATTCACAACCAAATTATCAGCAGGCTGGATTGCACTCATACCAATACTATACACTTTTACTCCCTTTGATTTCGCAATTTCTAATGCGGTAAGCGGATCTATCAATCTTGTAGCTGGTGCATCTTCTTTTCCATCGGTCAAAAGAATGATCACTTTGCTGGTTGCATTGCTTTTACTTAATCTGTCAGCTGCTGTTGCTAAACCCTCTCCTATTACCGTTCCGTCTGTAAGATATTTCCTGCTTTCCAGGGATTGTATCTGGCTGATCAGCGTATTCCGGTCTGTTGTCAAAGGAACCTGGGTAAAACTTTCGCCTGAAAAGATCACTAATCCAATTCGATCAATGGGCCGGTTCCTTACAAAATCTATCGCCACTTCTTTTGCTGCTTCCATGCGCGATGGCAAAATATCTCTTGAACCCATACTGCCACTTACGTCCATGCAAAGAACAATATCGATGCCTTCTCCTTTTTCTTCATTTTCACTATGATGTTGTTGCGGACGGGCCAATGCAACAATCAGGCAACTTATACTCAATAATCGAAGTACGAAAGGAAGGTGACGTAACCTGTTTTTATAAGTAATAACATTAAAAGATTCTGCTGTACTTACAGTCACTGAAGCCTGGCTGCGATTCTTCCTTTTTGCATAGCGCCAGATCATAACAGGCAGCACTATTAAAAGGCTGAACGTAAAAGGATACGCAAATTCAATATTTTTTAACCAGTCGTAAAGCATCAGGGTAATTGTTCAATATGCTGAATTGTTTTTTTGATCGTATTAAATGCGCTATTATCATCATCAGGTGTTGGTGTGTATTTTGCAAATTTTACAAAATCACTTAATTGCAATGATTGCCGGAGCCGATCATAAACTTCATTTTCCTTTATAATAGTTTTTAACTGTCTCACCAGGTCATCTGTGGTCTTTTGAAGTGACAAAATATCTCTCTTTCGTAAAACATATAACCTGAATATATCAACAAGCCGGGTATGATATTCCTTGCCCGGCAGCTTTTCTTTTTGCAATGAACTCAATTGTTTCATCGCTTCATCATAAGCATTTAAGGAAGGTTCGTTTACTTTAGCAGGTTGTTTTTTCTTTCTTAATAAGAAATAAATAATTATCAATACCACAACAGTTCCGGCAATGGCATACCAGAGCCAGTCCTTTTCTTCTTTTGGTTTGATTTCAATAATGTCTTTTATATCATGATAATTCTGTTCAGGATTAAAATCAGAGAATACAACATCAACAGGCAGGGTGTCTGATTTTATTTTGGAGTTCAATGCAAATGCAGGGATGACCCAATGCCCGGAATCAAAGCTGGTCAATGTATAGATCGCTTTTATTCCTTTACTGCTTGCCTCACCAAATGAATCGATCTGGGCCGGTTTTAAAAACTCAAAATGAGCTATGCTATCGATGTCAAAAAAATTGGTTTTGAGTGTGGCCGGGAAACTGGCTTCAAGGGTAAGCACGAGTGGCTCCCCTATCAATATCTTGTTTTTGTCAATAGAAGCTTTGATTGAACTACTGACCTGGGCCCTTGTTTCAAGTAGTAAACCGGTAAAGAACAGGAAAACAATTATTCTGTATGGAAGCTTTTTATTCATTTATTCGGTCATCAGCGGTTCCGGCTGATGAAAAAACGCTGTAACACTTTTACGTAATCATCATCGGTTCGTAGATGCAGCAGGTCACAACCTGCTTTTTTAAAAACATCATTACCATAATTGGTTACCCTGAAAAATTCCTGCTCATATTTATAACGAACAAAAGAATCACTGCTGTCCACCCATTTCTCTTTACCTGTTTCTGCATCCTGTACATGCAGCATACCGGCTGCCGGCAATTTCATATCCATTTTATCATACACCTTAACACCGATGATATCATGTTTTTTGGCAGCAACACGCAACGCATCATTATAATTGGCATCCAAAAAATCACTTAAGACAAAAGCAATGCTTTTTTGCCTTGTCACATTATTAAAATATTTGAGCGCCTTGCTCAAGGCTGTTCCCCCTTTGCGTGGTTCTATCGTCAGGAGCTCACGGACAATAAACAATGCCTGCTGTCTTCCTTTTTTGGGCGGAATAAACTTCACTACCTCATCATCGTAAAATATCACACCGATCTTATCATTATTGTTTACAGCCGAAAAACTCAACACTGCAGCGATCTCCGTTATAATATCTTTTTTAATCGCATGAACAGTTCCAAACAAAGAACTATTGCTGATATCGACAAGCAGCATTACAGTTAATTCTCTTTCTTCTTCAAACAGCTTGCTATAAGGATGACCCATTCTTGCCGATACATTCCAGTCAATAAAACGTATATCATCACCTGCAGCGTATTCACGAACTTCTTTATAGCTCATCCCTTTTCCTTTAAATGCACTATGATACTCACCGGTAAAGAGATCACTCGTGAGTTTCTTGCTTTTGATCTCAAGCAGCTTGACCTTTTTTAATATTTCTGCGGTGGTTAACATGTTTAAGGAACATTGATCTGTTTAATGACTTCTTCAATTACGTTCTCCACGTTCACACCTTCTGCTTCAGCTTCATATGTCAGCCCGATCCTGTGACGCAATACATCCATACATATACTTCTTACATCCTCTGGAATGACATACCCTCTGCGGTTTAAGAATGCATGTGCTTTTGAGGCAAGAGCTAAATTGATACTTCCTCTCGGAGATGCACCATAACCAATTAACGGCTTTAACTTCTCCAGTTTATATTTATCGGGTTGACGGGTTGCAAAAACAATATCGAGAATATATTGTTCAATCTTTTCATCCATATAAATTTCTCTTACCATTTCCCTGGCATTTAAAATTTCCGTGACGGAAACAACTTGTTGCACCGACGGAACTGTTAATCCCTGTACATTTTGACGAATGATCAGTTGTTCTTCATGCATTTTGGGATAACCGACGATCACTTTCATAATAAACCGATCGGCTTGTGCTTCCGGCAAGGGATAGGTCCCTTCCTGTTCCAAAGGATTCTGCGTTGCTAATACAAGGAATGGCTCCTCCAGTTTATAGGTTGAATCACTAATTGTAACTTGTCTTTCCTGCATGGCTTCCAATAATGCGCTTTGCACCTTCGCAGGTGCCCGGTTTATTTCATCTGCCAGGATGAAATTTCCGAAGATGGGTCCTTTTCGAACTACGAATTCATTGCGTTGCTGATTATAGATCATTGTTCCGATCACATCGGCCGGCAACAGATCAGGTGTAAACTGGATGCGGCTAAACTTTGCATGAATGGCCTGCGCCAGGCTTTTTATTGTAAGCGTTTTTGCAAGGCCCGGCACTCCTTCCAGCAACACATGCCCATTACTCAATAAGCCAATTAACAGCTTATCAAGCATGGCTGATTGCCCGACTATCACATGACTTACTTCCTCTCTTATTTTTTCGGTAAACTGACCCGCATAACTGATGCGTTCATTTAATTTCTTAATGTCTTCGGCGGTCTTTAACATCTTAGGTGTTTTTATTTATCAGCTGCATTATTGTTGGCAGCTTGGTTGTGTCACTTCCCGCTGTTAGCGGGATACGTTCTGCAATCTATTCAGCAAAATACGAACTTGCATTTAGCAAATAACCTGCCGTTGTACTGAAAATCAGGTAGAATTGCGAAAATATCGAGGTAAACTACTTTTCTGGCCTAAAAATGGTTTAGTATTTTTAGGGATTATAATCCCATAGTTTATGAAAAATTTCTCCAGCCTGTTATCCTTTGGTCTTATCCTGGTTTCCATTTCTTTGAGCAATTGTGGCAAGGATGATGATAATACCCCGACCCCGACAAAAACGGAATTGCTAACCACTGCAAGTTGGAAATTCAGTACTGCTACACTTAATGGTTCAGATGCATCAGGCTTTTTACAAGCTTGTCAGAAGGACAATATATACACATTTGCTGTTGCCAATACTGGAACGATTGATGAAGGTGGAAGCAAATGCAATGGCAGCGATCCGCAAACGAATCCTTTTACCTGGAGTTTTTTAAGCAATGAAACGATCCTGCATATATCTACAGTACTGTTTACCGGGGGCAGCAATGATTTCACTTTAGTTAGCCTGTCTTCAACCCAATTGGTAGTGTCACAAAACTATCCCCCTTACGGGACTATTGTAGTTACTTTTATACATTAATAAATAAAGGGTTAATTCAGCTTAGATATTTTCCAACAATAGGGACCCTTCTGCCTACTCCAAATGCTTTTGGTGAGATGCGTATGATCGGACAAAACTGATTACGCTTATACTCATTAATATTTACCAGTTTCAAAACTCTGTCAACTAAAGCAGGGTCAAATCCTAATGCTTTAATTTCATTAGGACCTTGTCTCCTTTCAATATATTGATACAAAACTTTGTCAAGTATTTCATATTCAGGCAAGCTATCGCTGTCTTTTTGGTTATGGCGAAGCTCGGCACTCGGCGCTTTCGTTATTATATTTTTTGGAATGATCTCCTCATTCCGGTTAATGTATTTAGCCAACTCGTACACCTGCATCTTATAACAATCGCCTAATACGCCAAGGCCACCCGCCATATCGCCGTATAAAGTACCATAGCCCGTTGCCAATTCACTCTTATTGGAAGTATTCAATAAAATATATCCAAACTTATTTGCAATTGCCATCAACAAATTGCCTCTTACTCTTGCCTGGATATTTTCTTCTGCTAAACCAAACGGCTGATCTTTAAAAACAGGCTTGAGTTCTGTAAGAAATGATTCAAAAATATTTTTGATCGGGATAATATCATAAGGATTACCCAGTGTTTTACTTAGTTGTTCTGCATCAGCTACTGAGTGTGAAGTTGAAAATTGTGATGGCATTAAAACAGTTCTTACATTATTTTTTCCCAGGGCCTTACATGCTAATGCAATTGTGACCGCGCTATCAATACCACCGCTGCTGCCAATGATGGCTTTTGTAAACCCCATTTTTGAGAAATAATCACGAATTCCGAGTATGATTGCATCATGAACCTGGTGAATATTCAGGTCCTTTTCAAAATAAAGTGGAGTCAATTCTTTATCAGGTACACGGCTTGCAGGTTCAAGGATTTCTCCTTTTACCGATCCATCATCATCCAATTCCACAATCTCTATCGCTTCTTCAAACATGGGTAATTGTCTGCACAGGTTACCATGCTTATCAAAAACCAACGAAGCACCATCAAACACAATTTCAGTCTGGCTGCCTATTGCATTACAATAAAACATTGGCAGTTTGTACTTCATCACATTTGCTTTTATAGTTGCCTTTCGGTCTTCATCATGTGTATAATCAAACGGTGAAGCCGAGAGATTGATCATGATGTCGGGATTCTGCTTCATCAATACATCCATCGGACAAACCCGGTAGAGTGGATTATCACCAAGATTCCAGATATCTTCACAGATCGTAATAGCCAATTTCTTTCCTTTAAACTCAACAACATTCCAATCATAAGCCGGTTCAAAATACCTGTATTCATCAAACACATCATAATTTGGCAGCAATGTTTTATGTATCTCAGCTTTTACTTGCTGCTCATATAAAAAGAACGCGGCATTAAACAGGTCCTTGCCATCTTTCCGCGGGTTACGGGCAGGCGATCCAACCAGCACCGCAATCGTATCAGCATACTGTTTTACTTCATCAATGGCTGCATAACATTTATTGATATAATCGTTGAATTCAAGGAAATCACGGGCCTGGTAACCACTGATGCTTTGTTCGGAGAAGACAACCAGGTCAGCTCCGTGAGATTTTGCAGTTTGTATCGCTTCGATTATTTTCTTTGTATTCCCCTCAATATTTCCAATATGATAATTCTGCTGAGCCAGTGCTATTTTCATAACACAAATTTACATCAATGACATGCTAATAAATGCTAATTTTTAAAGTGGTAATTTCGGCACAACATTACTAACCTGATTACGTTTACATTTCTATGAAAAAAATTTTTTGGCTTTCTCTTACAGGTATTTTTTTTCTACCCTCCTGTGATAATAAGTCCAAAGGACCTGATGTCTCTGCTATCAAAGTGAATGCTATCCTGGAACGTTTCGAAAAGGATTTTTTTGAAATGGACACTTTAAATCTTTCTCAAAGCCTGGATAAGCTGTACAGGAAATATCCGGGTTTTTATCCGGATTTTATGGGAGCAATATTGGGTGTAAACGGAGCAGATACAAGTATAGAAACACAGGATGTTGCAAAAGAGTTTTACAGGACATATAGATCTTTCAATGATTCATTATTAAAAAAATACAGATCAACCGCAAGTATTGAAAAAGAAATCACCAATGGTTTACAGCATGTGAAATATTATTTTCCAGGTTATAAAATTCCGGGGCTTATCACATTTCTCGGTCCGCTCGATGCTCCGGGTGTTGCACTGACCAGGAGTTATATTGCGATCGGACTTCATCAGTTTGCCGGCAAAAATTTTTCCGCTTACCAGGAAGCAGCTGTGCAACGACTTTACCCACTTTACATTTCCCGCCGGTTTGATGAAGAATATATTGCTGCTAATTGCATGAAAGTGATCATTGATGAATTATTTCCTGATCAAAGTAATGGCAAACCATTAATAGAACAAATGATCGAGAAAGGAAAACAATGGTATTTGCTGGACAAGTTCCTGCCGGGCAGCCCTGATTCAGTAAAAACGGGATACACGCAAAAGCAATTAGAATGGTGTAACAGAAACGAGGGGGAAATATGGAGCATTATCATCAAGAATGAAGATCTGAATTCAATTAATCCAACTGTTATTCAAAGCTATATTGGAGAAGCTCCTTTTACACAAGGGTTTTCCCAGGAAAATTCACCAGGCAATTTAGGTCAATGGATCGGCTGGCAGATCGTAAAGAAATATGCTGAAAAGAATCCATCACTCCAACCCGGAGATATAATGCGCACTAATGCAAGAAAGATTTTGGATGAGGCGAAATATAAACCGAGGTAAGCTAAGAATGGTTTCCGGTTCTAGTTACCGGTAACTGGAAACATGCAACTTAGTTGTTCTTAAATGGCGCCATCATTTCAAATGCCGGGATCTTAACTTCAAAATATTTTTTTGTGTGCAGGTTTTCCATCTGGTAGGTACCGGTCATTCTTCCAATTTCTGTACGCAAATTGCAACCACTCACATATTGATATCTTTCGCCAGGTTTTAAAACAGGTTGAACACCCACAACACCTTCTCCTTCTACTTCACGCTGACTGCCATTACTGTCATAGATAAACCACTGGCGACGGTGTAATTTGATCGGGAACTCATTACCATTTTCGATTGTGATGCGATAAGCAAACATGAATTCGAACTGAACAGGATTACTGTAATCAGGCTGGTAGAATGTCTCTACACTTATTTTAACACCTTCAGAAATTTTGCTTACCATAACGAAGAGAAAATTAAAGATAGGCAAAGAAAATTATTCTCACGATTGTTTGAGCATAAAACATACCAACATAGTAGATTTGCTATCCAAACATTGAATTGAATCAAACAAATTAACCAAATGAAAATAGCTGTTGCAAAGGGAGATGGTATTGGACCGGAAATAATGGATGCTGTGCTTAGTATTTTTACTGCCAACCATGTACCGCTTACATATGAATTTGTGGAAATGGGAAAATGGGTTTTTGACAGAGGCTTTAGCAATGGTATGACGCCGGAAGCAAAACAAACGATTGAGCATCTTGGTTTGTTATTCAAAGGTCCCATGGAAACACCCAAGGGAAAAGGTGTAAAGAGTATTAATGTTACAGCACGTAAAACATGGAACACTTTTGCCAATAAAAGAACATTCCAAAGTTTACATGGGGTAAATACAGTTTTCAGCCAGGCAGGCATTCCCATTGACATTACAGTTGTCAGGGAAAATATTGAAGATACCTATGGTGGCATTGAACATATGCTTACGCATGATGTAGCCTTAAGCCGTCGCTTTATTACCAGGCCGGGAAGCATGCAGGTGATCAGGTATGCTTTTGAAATAGCGAGACAAAAAAAAGCTAAACGAATAACATGTGGCCATAAAGCAAACATCATGAAACTAACCGATGGCCTTTTCTTAGAATGTTTTTATGAGGTAGCTAAGGAATATCCTGATCTGAAAGCAGACGATGTGATCGTTGATGATTTGTGCATGAAACTCGTAACCAGACCTGATAGTTTTGATGTTATAGTACTCACGAATTTACAGGGTGATATTGTAAGTGATCTCTGTGCTGGTTTGGTAGGCGGCTTGGGCTTTGCACCATCCGCTAATATTGGCGATCATATTTCAATATTTGAAGCTGTACATGGTACAGCTCCTGATATTGCCGGGAAGAATATTGCTAATCCCACAGCGCTCTTGTTAAGTGGATTTGCAATGCTGCGGCATGTAGGTCTCACCGAAAATGCTGCGGTAATAGAAAATGCATTACTTTATACATTAGAGACGGGTGTACACACCGGCGATTTTGGTGATAAAAAAATTCCACCCGTTAATACAACAGAGTTTGCCAATGCGATAATCAGCAGTTTTGGTAAGAAGCCGCAGGTTGGCGCAAAAGAAATTATTCCCAATAAGCCCGGCACCCCGGCTCCATTGAAATTGCAAAGCAATCCAATGATGATTTCAAAAGAAAATGAAACGGAAACAATCGCCGGCGTTGATTTATTTATTGAAAGCGACGAACAGCCCAATGCCATTGCTGAAAAATGTAAACGGCATGGTGGTGTAAAATTTAATCTCATTAGTATCAGCAACCGCGGTACACAGGTGTGGCCGACAGGATCAGTATATACTAACCTGGTCAATCAATATAACGTGCGTTTTGAAAGCATCAATGATGAACCGCTTAACCAGCATGATATAATTGGATTATATGTAAGCATGAGCGGTAATTTTAAGATCTGCTCTTTGGAATTACTGAATAAGTGGGGAGATAAAAAAGCATATAGCTTGGCCCAGGGACAATAACAAAATCACATGCAAAAGACATTTAAATATCCCAATGAAGAAATAACAGTGATTTGGAAACCTGGAATATGTATCCATTCAGGCATCTGTGCCAGGGGATTGGGAAAAGTGTTTGATCCCAAACGAAGACCCTGGATAGATATGAGCCAGGCTGAAACGCAACAGATAATCGACCAGGTAAAAAAATGTCCAAGTGGTGCGCTGAGTTTTTTGATAAATAAAGAGCCGACTCATGATCCGGAAGACCAAAACTCAGCGATTGATTAAATCCACATAAAAAAGTAATACAACCAGCAGCGTTATAAGAGAGACTGATAAGATTAACCAGCCCGATTTTATTTTAACCATATTATTTTCTCTGTGACCGGTAATAAGCTGTTTTACACCCATTAAAAAATAGACAGCACAAACCCCTTCAATTATTATGAATACAAAGGTTGTCAAAGCAAAGAACCAAAAAACAGAAGTGCCTGCCAACTTAAATAGTTTTTGATTGTTTATAATCATTTTTAAGCAACCATTGCAGCACCTTTTCCCGCAGGTCACCTTGTATGATTATTTCAGCATCTTTTGCTGAACCCCCGGTACCACAAAATGATTTTAATTTTTTTCCTAACTCTTGTAGATCCTGCTCTTTCCCGACGAAACCCTGAATCAGCGTAACGGCTTTTCCCGCCCTGTGCCTGGTATCCAATCGTATTCGTAACCGCTGCTGTGCCGGCAGCAATGTTTCTGCTGATTCATTTATTTCTTCAAACCTGAAATGGGGATCGGTACTGTAAACAAATCCCCTGTTATCTGGCTTATTTTTCCTGGACATATTAAATTTTCAGTTTACAACTGCTTTCAAACTCATATCCAGGCTTTTTGCCTGGTGTATCAGGGCCCCCACACTCACATAATCTATGCCTGTATTTGCATACGCTTCAATATTATCCAAATTAATACCTCCGCTTGCTTCTGTTTCAAATTTTTTTTCTAATAATTTCACAGCCTCTTTTAATTGTTCAATTGCAAAATTATCCAACATTACCCTAAATACTTTTCCTTTTCCGGCTATGATCACTTTCCTGACGTCATCAATGCTTCTTGTTTCTATCTCAATCTTTAATCCTGGTTTTTTCGCTTGAACGTAATTATAAGCTTTTTCAATGGCTTTTTCTATTCCGCCACAGTAGTCAATATGATTATCCTTTAACATGATCATATCATATAAACCAAACCGGTGGTTTACACCACCACCTATACGAACGGCTTCCTTTTCCAATAATCTGAAATTGGGCGTTGTCTTTCGTGTATCCAGCAGCTTTGTTTTATATCCTTTTAATTTATCAGCGTATTGTTTAGTTAGTGTGGCGATCCCGCTCATCCGTTGCATACAGTTCAGGACTAAACGTTCGCATTTTAAAATGGTAGGAACTGTTGCTTCTACTTCGAATGCTTTTTCACCAGCATTCATATCATCACCATCTTTTTTAAACGACCTGAAGACTGATCCCGGTTCTTTGTATGAAAAAATCGTTTGGGCTGCTTCCATGCCGGCAAGTATGCCAGCCTGTTTGATCTTTAAAATAGCTTTACCTTTTGCCGAGGGATCAATACAGCTTAGAGTAGAATGGTCTCCATCTCCGACATCTTCCTTCAAGGCTTCGTCGATTAAATGCAGCAGTTGATCCTTATTCATAACCCAAAAATAGAAAAGTCCCGCCGATAGCAGGACTTTTGAAATATTATCTATCCTTAATTATTCTATTGATTGAAACCTGACTTCATTAACTAATTGTTTGCCGCTTTTATTTTTTGCAAACACAGTAGTACGAAAACTTCCTTGTGATGTAGCCAATGTACCAATGCAATATTCACCGCCATTCTGTTCGCCTTTATGCTTCACTTCAAAACCTTTTACTTTGTTGTTTCCAAAAAAATCCTTTACAATTGATTGGGCCTGTGCTTTACTATAGGTATCACTTTTATCTGGTAATGTAAGCAATACATTCTCATCAAAAAAACGTCCTAGTTCACCGGCATTTCCACTCTTTAACGCACCTATCACACCGTCAATCGTTCCCGGTTGTTTATGCGATGAAAGCAAAACCAGGCTGAAGGCTAATAATGCAGAAAACAGTGTTTTCATATATTTAGTTTTATTGCTGTTGGTTTAATCGAAAAATGTGCCACAGTACAAGGGTCCCCTACAAGTAAAATTAATAAACCTCTTTTTCACCTTAAACTGTCAACTGTTATTTCTTTTTAAGCTTAGTTTTGCACCGCATTAATACCTGTAAATGAACGGTATTTTACGAAATGGAAAAAA
>Ga0105249_10001045_pt1 | contig 24494 bp, 38 predicted proteins | sample KBSS44metaG_FD_81522 | JGI IMG/M metagenome (GOLD analysis project Ga0105249, IMG submission 81522) | Switchgrass rhizosphere microbial communities from Kellogg Biological Station, Michigan, USA - KBS S4-4 metaG | ecosystem: Host-associated > Plants > Roots > Rhizosphere > Soil | place...
CAGGGGCAGGATGAACGCCCCGCGTGCGGCAGCGAGCGCCCGGTTGCGCGTGTGCGCCGGCCCGCGTCGCTCGCCGTCTGATGGGAGGATCGTGACCCCCGCCATCGGTTGCACATCCGCCCCGCCGTCACAGGCGATGATGTGCTCACAGCGCGGGGCTAAGCTCTGCCACGCCACGCTGGCGGCTGCGATGCGCACATGCTCCGCGTGGCGTGGGCCGCACGGGGTGATGATCGAGACGAGAGGGGTCATATATCCACCTTCACGCCAGTCTCGATGTCCCGATAACAGCGGTTGCTTTCGTCCCACATGATCTTTTGCGTTTTGCGCGGCGTGTTTCGCGCGCGCTCGGCATCCAGCAGCTGTGAGAGTTTCGCGATCAACAGAAACTGACCATGCCCCGGTGCGCCCGCCTTTATGAAGTGCTCGGCATAGTGCCGCGCATGGAGCACTTGCGCGATCTCACGGTCATCAAGTTGTAAAGGTGCCTGGTCTTGCGCATCCATCGGTTGTCCCTCCCTTTGGATTGTGAGCGGCAGCCCAGCGCCGCCGCTCGTTTCGTTATCCGCCTACTGCCCAACTCACCCGCTATTGGGGTAGAAGTACGGCAGCGGGCTGGTGCTCGATCCGCCGTTCTCAAAGTACGGGCTCGCCGGATCCCATTCCTGTTCGTGAATCGAGTAGGTATAGGCGAGATTCTGGAAGCGCGCCGCGAGAAACGGCGTCAGCAGAATCAGGCGCGGGCGCTCCACGATCTCAACCTGCACGCAGGTGTGCGTCGGGCTGAGTCGCGAGAACAGGAAGCGGCCATTGTCCATGACCTCAAAGTAGCCGCCCGGTGCCATCTTGGACGCCGCCGCCACCGCCTCGGCGTTCATATCGAAGTATTCCCAGAACAGGGACGGCTGGCCGTTCACCGTCAAGGGCAGCATGTAGAAGTCGCTGCGGTACGTGCCCACGACGCCGCCGGCCGCCACCGTCTCGGTGATCGTGTCGTCGACGATGATCTCGTACTCCTTGCCCTCAATCGGCAGCATGCGCGTGTTGCGCAGCCGATCGCGCATATTGGTCTGCTCTTCGAGCGACGATGAGCTCACGACCCCGAGCGCGGTCGGGCAGCCGCTGGTCGCGTACACGCACGGCCAGATGCTCGTCAACGTCAACCACGCGCCAAAGCGCATGGTGATCGCCCACTTGACATCCAGTCCTAGTTGCTCAGCCAGGCGCTCCATATTGTTCACGGCGTTCGCGAGCAACGCATAGATCGTCGCGCCGGCGGTGTTGATACTCTGGCTGTTGAAGTCGATGACCAGACTGTCGACCGCCGCGCAGAGCTGCCCGGTGCGGGCGTCGCGCTTGCCGGTGGCGATCTGCCGATCCAGGCCGTTGAACTGCTGATAGCCCTGGCTGCCGGCGGTCGTGATCGCATTCCCGGTGTAGACAGTCCTCGCGTAGTCGCGTGCGTAGCCGCTGAACAGCTCGGCGATCTTGTACTCGTACTCGGTCTGAAAGATGCGCTGCCAGTTGATCGGCCCCGGCGTGGGCACGTCGCCGCCCGGCTTGCCCAGCAGCACGTTATCGCGGAACTCGCCCCGGTTGATCGTCTGCCCGGCGTACTTGATGTTGAGCACCTGACTCATGCGCCCCTGCTGGCCAAAGGGAAACGTCTGGGTGCAGGCCTTGAAGCTGCCCACCGTCGGCCAGTCGGAGCACGCGGCGGTCGGCTCGGTGCCGGTCGATGCCAGCTGCCCAGTCAAGACCGGGTACAGCTCGTTGGTGTTGACCGACTTCATCACCGGGATGCGGCCGGCGATGCCCTTCGGCATGATCATCGCGTTGACGATCTGCTTATTCAGACCGGGGTAGCCAAGCAACCCCCCAGGGCCGTGCAGGGGGCTGCCGGCGGCGGTGCCAGCGTCTTTGAGTGCGGGCGATGCCGACGCCAGCCAGTTGAGTAACTGCATAGCGTCGGGTGAAAGGACTGGCATTGCTTCGGGCATAATCCGTGTCTCCTTGTTTCAGCTTTCAGCTTTCGGTTTTTAGCTTTGCGATGGCGGCTGCCATCCGCCAAAGCCGCCGCCGGTGTCGGTGCGGTAGAGTGCGGGCATGGTGCGCGCGGCGATGGCGGCGTAGGGCCGCGCAGGATCGTCCGGTACAACCGGCGCATTCGGATCGGCGGGCGCGGTCGGGCCGGCGCTTTTCAGCGCGGCTTCAATCTCATTGGGGAGAATGACCGACGGCTGATCGCCTTCGATCTGCGCGATTCTGGACGCCAATTGCGCGATCTGCTGCGATTGCTCGGCGTACTGCGATTTGAGCGCGGCCAGCTCCTGCGCGCGGGCGTCATCCTTCTGCGCGACGCCGCCGTACATGCCCTTCAGCTCTTGATGCGCGTCGCCAATCGACTTGACCATATCCTGCATCTTGAGCACGGGTGCTAAGAGCGCGCCGAGTTTGGCCGCGAACTCGTCCCAGGACATATCGCCCAGGTAGTCGCCGGCCATTTGCGCGGTATCGTCGAGTGACGGCTCGCCTTCGGCGGCTTCATCGATTCCGCCGTCGCCGCCCATCGCCGGATCGTCTTCGGCGTCCAGTACCGGCGGCGGCGCGGCTTTGTAGGTAATGCCGTTGATCACGACATCGGGGTACTCAGGTGCCGACTCTTCCTTGAAGGCGATTCCCTGCGCCTGCGCCTCTTTCTCAGTCGCGACGAGGTTCTGCCCCAATTCCATGCCCTGCTCGGGGGTCAGCCCCAGCTCTTGATACATCGCCTTGAATCGGCGCTCCATCTCTGCTACGTCCATGCGGAACTCCTTGACTGTAAAGCCGGTAAAGAGGTTCGACGCGCGGCCATACCGGACAGGCACCGGGCTGCGCTCAAAGGTGCGGATCTCATTAAACGTCTGCTCGCTATCGGGCTGATCAAGCGGATGAAAGAAGCCCGGCGACATCTCGTGACGGTCGGCGACGCGCGCCATCTGCTGTGCAATTGCCGCGCTGTGAAACGTGCCACTCTCAATCCGCGTGCGCCCGATGACCACGCTATAATCACATGTCCCAATGTCAATCCCCGGCCCCCAGGGTGCGGCGACATTGGACGGATCGGGCTGGCCGATATGCCAGTAGCGCAGCGGGCCGAACTGCTTGGTTGCCATCATGCGCTGGCTGTCGGCGTCTAACGCCGCTTCGCTGATGATCTCGCCGTCGCGGTCTTTGTACGCCGTCGTCGTGCGCGCGATCCAGCGGTGCTGGCCAGCGTGATCTTTGAAGACGACAAATGACTTGGTGCGCCAGTCCTCGGGCAGCGCGTCTAGCGCGCCGATCGCTTTCGCCCGCCGGATAATGCCGCGCTTGACCGCATCCTTATCGTGCTTGGTGCGCCCCAGGCTCCGCACCGCGTCTCTGACATCCTGCGCGGTCACAATCGGGAAGCTGCGATCCGGCCCCGCGAAGACGTTCTCATCCAGATCCGCGCGCTTGGTGCCCCCGTAGGTCTCGGCTTTGAGTCGCCCGTTCACGAGCGCCCCGGCCTCGGTCAGCTGATCGATCTCGCTATTGCTCAGCTTGCTGCCGGCCTGTACCCGTCGCTTCAAGCGCTCGATCCGTGCCTGCTGCCGTGCCTGTCGCTCGTTCGCGGCCTGCGCGCGCCGTCCCTCGGTCTGTCGCTTCCGATCCGCTGCCCCCTGCTCGCGGCCCATCCGCGCTTTGGCGTCCTGGAGCGCGGCCTGGTACTGCCGCACGTCGCCGCGCTCCAGGGCACTGAGCGCCCGCCGTCCCTGGTCGGTCGCGAGTCCGTCGGCCCCCAGCAGCCCCAGCTGGGCCAGTGCGGGGTTCTGCACGCCGCCGGCCTCGGTTGCGGTGCGCAGCGCGGCGAGGTCAGCCGACGCCATGCCCACCTGGCTGGCGGTCGTGTCGGCCCTTTTCGCGCGCTCCTGGAGCTGCTGCTGCTTTTTGTCGGCCTCGCTGGGCTTCTTGCTGCCACCCCCGCCGCCGCCTTTGGGCTTTTCCAGCTTCTTTTTCGCCGCGTCAGCCTGGCGCTGCATGTCTTTCGCCAGCCGATCTCGGTCACGCGCCGCTTGGCGGTCGAGTCGCGCCTGCCGATCCGCTTGCCGCTGCGCCCGATCCGCATCGTGCTCCTGATCGCGCTTGGCTTGGCGCGCCTGAGCTACCGGATCCTTGGGCTTCGGCCCGGCGGGTTTCTTACTGCCGCCGCCGCCCTTCTTGGGCGCGGTCGTTTTGACGGGCGTGCGCGTGGGCGGCTTGGGCTGCTTGCTGAGTACGACCCCGCGTTTGGGCTTGGCTGCTGGTGAACCTGCACCCCCGGCCTGGAATTGGCCGGTGTCGCCCCGGTACAGGTTGCCGACGATCTGCTTGGCCTTCGTGCGCACGCCCCAGCGCCTGCCCTTGCGGCGCGCACGCCCGCTGCCCATGCCAGGCGTGCCGAGGAGGCCGCCGGGGCCGTGGAGTGGAGTACCGGGTTGTGACGATGGGTCGGACATGGAGATCAAAAAGGGGCGCTATCCCTCCGAAGAGAGACAGCGCCCCGACTAGTTACGTCGTGACGATATGTCGATGTGTTACTGCTTAGTGTACACCATATCGTCAAGCTCTGCTTTACGACAGCGGGGCGTCCACCCGTAGGCTTCGAGCAACATGGCATCAATGGCTCTGATCACGCTGATCAGTGTGCCGCGTAACGTTAGCCATGTCGCGAGACTGAGATTCATCGGCTAGACCTCATGGATCGGTGTAAGATGTGTATCGGATGGGTTGTGCGTTAATCCGATGCTTATCAACGTGATCCGATGATAAACACGCACCCCGTTTTCTTCTGTGCAGTCGTTTGGATCAAAGGCGATCTTAGGCACCGCGTAAATCCCGTAAGGAATCATGCCGCCGGTTTCGGCCTCGATTGACACCGCTCCGCCGTCGTGCGCCGCCTTCTGGACGCTTCCGATCTTCAGTCGTGCGAAATTCCAGCTAATTGGTGTCGTAGCAGCCTGCGCCGCAATCTGTACTAATGCTGCGTCGCTGAACTGTTCGCCATCTTGATCGACCTGATTGGTCGCAATCGTTGCTACCCATCTCATCTAGCAATCCTCAGTGTGGCGCGGCTGTTCGCGGCATCACTCACGAAGCGCACGCGCCGGCTCACGTTGATGTCCTCTCGGTGCCCACGCACGGCCTGCCGCATCGCCTGCGCGAGCCAGCTACTGCTAGACGCCCAATCGGGCCGCATCGCCAGCAGCAGGAGCTGGAACAGCGTGGCGTTGCGCTCGGTCAGGTCAGGCCGGTCGGATGGAAACAGCGCGGCGGCTTCGACCCGATCCGGCCAGATGTCCAGCACAAAGCCCTCGCTACTCCCCATCGTGCGGCTGCCGTCCTCGCTCGTCGACCAGACGAACGACGCCGGCGGCTTGCTGAATAGCTCAACGAGATCCAACGATGTCCTCCCAGGCGTCGCGCAGCGTCTCGGGTGCGTGGCGCGGGTGAGATGGCGCAGGATAGGCCGGCGGCGGGTAGGCGCTCTCTGGCGCGCGCGTCGGTAGCGGCGTGACAGACACCAGCGGCGTCAGGGTCGCACGCAGCGGCGTGACAGCGGCCATCTGCGCCGTGTCCGCCTGCCACAGCAGCGCCAGCACGATCAGCCACGCGAGGATGATCAGGATGAAACGTCGCATTAGGAGGCCTCGCTATCAATGGCCCGCTGAAAGAGCGCGCCGACTTGCCGCTGCCACTTCTCGGCAATCACCTGGTCGAACTGGCGCGGCGCGGTGCCGGGATGGTGAATCGGCTTGCGGGTGAACACCTGATTGCCGCCTTTGCTGCCCGGCCCGCTCGCGATCTGGCGCGGCAGCGTCTTCGACCGAAACGGCGTGCGAAACACCAGCGTGCCGCCCGGCCGGGGCGCGATGATGTGCGGCCGTGTGCCCACGCTCAGCCGCGTGTAGTTCTCGTCATCCGTCCCAATCGCGCGGGTGTAGACGGTCGGCGACTCAATCGTGAACGTCGGCGCATCGTCGAATGTCTGCGCAGTGACCGCAAAGTCGGCCTTGATCGCCAGCGCGGTGCTGTTCAGGGTGTTGGTGATGGCGCGGGCCATCGCCTTTGGATCGACGCTTAGCTTACGCGGCACTATAACCTTGCTTTTGCCCATGGCTTCCCTCGGTGCGCGTGGATACTGATTCGGCGCGGCTTGGCGCAATTGTTTGTGTCAATCATCTGCACCGGCGTCTCGCCCCAATACGGAACGACCAGGGTTGTGGTGCCGCGCGAGCGCGCATCCTCCCACGCCTGCATGATTTGCTGTACTTGCCTGTCGGGAAACGCCCCAAAGATCAGCTTCATACCTGTACCACCCCATCCCTCACTCTGAGTGGCGCCCAATCCAGCGCCCGCTGCTTGCACACCTGGCAGTCCTCCGCTGCGCTCAGCAGCCAGGTACAATCATAGTTGCCGTCGCCCTCCAGCTCATTCACGTCCCACGCACACCGGCAGCGCGTCAGGCAGGTTGACGTGCCGTCGCCCGGCATCGCCGGGAGAGAAAGCATCTTCACGGCCCCGCGCCAGTAGGGCGCTTTAATCGACTCGGCGTACATCTGCGCCCGCGCGTTCCACCCCGCCTGCCACTGATCGCCGCCCTGCACTTCAATCGCGAATTTGCCGAGAAAGCGCAGCTGCGTGGCCAGGTCGGTCGTGACCGCCGTGGTCATCGCCGGCGTCAAGGTCTCCACGCCCGCCCCGGCCAGCATCGCCGCCGCGTGGTAGCGCGCCAGTTGCCGACTGACCTCCTGCTGCCAGGCCGCAACGCCCGCCGGGTAGTCGGCTTCGAGTGCGCCGGTCGCAGTGACCACCAGGCGCGAGAGGCGACTGAGCAACCAGGTGAGCGGAGAAGGCGGATTAGGCACGTCGGAGCATCCGCCGAATCTTGCGCCGCATGATGTGCCGATCAAGCGACCGATCAATCACAATGTCATAGCGCGCTGGTTCACCTTTCGGCCATGACGCGATAGGGAGCGTCGATTGCTTACCCATGCTTCCGTGCCTCCCTGCCTAGCCGCTTAGCCCATCCTAGCTCAGCTTCCAGCAGTGCTCGCGCCTCGTCATCCGCCGCGTCTTTCATCGCCACGCCGGGATTGATCCAGGGGTCGAGCCCTTCATACGCCACCCATCCTGACTCGTCTTTCGTCGCCAGCCCCGGCGGGCCTTGCGCCGGCGCGGCGGTCGGTGCGCCCTGGATGAGCGCCAGTGCCGCTGGGCTGAGCGATGCGCGCTCGGGCGCTTGCTTCTCGTCGTCACTCAGCTGCCCCGCGCCGGTCGCATCATCCGCCACCATCTCCTGGGGCAAGTCCTCGCTATCGACCGCCAGCTGGCGGGCCATCGGCGGGCTGATCTCGCCTGACTGAATCTGCACCGCGCGGGTGTCGGCGCGCAGCTTCTGCACCTTGGCTCTAGCCTCCTGATCGCGCATGTCGTTTTCGTCAGTGAACTGCACCTCGGTTGTGGCGGGCAGCACGCGGTCGCTGACCGTCTGCTCCCACCACTTGATAAACGCCGGCATCGCGCCCTGGCCTTTGGCCGCGTCCTCCAGCACTAAGGTTTGTGTGCCCGTGCCCAGTCCCTGCCCAGAGAGCGGCTGAATCGACTGGACGGGGACGCCGATATTATTGGCGTAGATCAGGTAGCCGTTATCCCGTTCGTCCTTTGGCACGAAGCTACTGAGCAGCTCTTTCAGCTTGACCTCGACCATGCTGATCGGCGTGTCACTGGGGATGGCCCCCAGGATCGTGCCGAGGTAGTAGACCAGCCCGCGCGCCTGAGCGTCGGCCTCGCCGCTCTTCAGAATCGCCTGGAGTGTCGGATCATTAATGCCCTGCAGAAACACCAGTTTATTCGCGCCGCCGCCGGTCAAATTCTCATACACCAGTTGTTCCATCGCGCTCAGCTTGGATATCGTCTTGTAGGCCCGGCTGGCCGCGCACTCGCCGACGCCGAACAGCTCCGCGCGGGGGCTGACCTGATCGGCGTAGATCAACACCTGATCCCACCTAAATATCTGCTGCACGCCGTTGATCGGCATGTAGCGCACCGGGTACACTAAGTTGCCGGTGCGGATCATGCGCAGGCTGTCGAGATGATACAGTCCCGTGATTTTCGCGCCGGGCCTGGAGACTGTCACCGCTGCCTCAGCAAAGCCGCCGGTTTCGGCACCCTGGACGGTCTCCTTCACGCGAATCTTGACCGTCTCATCGCCTTCGTGCCGCAGACGAATCCCGATCCCATTGTCGCACAGCAGCAGATCGCGCATCACCTTGATCGCGAAGGGCACCCAGCCCTCGCCGCCGTTCGCGCGCTTCATGAGCTGCTGACTAGCTGAGACCTTGCGTCCGCTGTCGCCGCTGTCTTTGATGGTGTAGCCGTGCGCCGCAAAGCGCGTGGCCGCAATCGCCACCGCCGCCGCCCACATGTCCTCTTTCTTGGTGGTATTCGATAATACCCAATCGCGAGTGGGACTCCAGTAGGGCGGCAGATCGGTGTAGGTCGGCTGGCTCATCATCCACGGGAATGCCAGGCCGAACACCGCCGGCGCGCTGCTGGCGTACTCTAAGGTGTTGCCCTGGATGGCGCTGGGGGCTTGCAGGTCGGTCATGGTGTCGGCTCCCATCGCGGCGTGCGCGTGATCTGCACGATGCTGCCGAGCGTGACGGAGCGCAGCCGCTCGATCAGGTGCTCGTGGCAGCTATAGGTGTACATGCCGGGCGGGCGAGCGTACCACACGAACCATGCCGCCTCTTCGTCGCACCGCTGCGTTGGGTCGGGGTGGACACACGCGAGGGGCGATCCTTGATCTTCCCTGGGTAGCCCTGTGACATGCAGGTTGGTCATTGCTCAAACCTCTGTGACCACACGCCGTAGCGCAGCGCGTCGATTGAGTGATCAAACGCCTTGATAATCTTGCCGTTCGCGTCTTTGCGGTAGCTGACCATCTCAGCACGGAGATTCGCGCAGCGTGGATGCGCTTTGACCCGCCGCCGATTGTTCGTGTCGAGTGCTAAGCCACGCCGCAGTTCCTTGATACTTTCCTCGACATCCGACGGGCTGTTGCGCGTATAGACTCCCGCCGCGTGGAGTCGGCCCTTGAGCTCGGCCGCCGACTTGTCGACGACGGCGTAATCAGGATGCGGATACGGCAGCGCCAAGACATCGGCGACGTGGACATCACTCAGCACGCCGCAGCGGTCATCTTCATAGAACACATTGATTGTACCATCACGGCGCAACTGGCAGAGCAGAAACACGCGCGGATGACTGTCGGCTGTCCAGTGGCCGGTCTGTGCGTCGCGCGTGCCGACATAGCCATCGTCGATAAACCAGAGCACCGATCCTGCGCCCGGCTCGTAGTCGGCCATGCTGGTCACGTTGCCGTCGCTCGGCCCGTCACTCCAGACGCCAAAGATCACGCCGGTCGCCTGCACCCACAGCCCCAGCCCCAGCCGCTGCCATTCGGTGCCGACGCGCTCACCACTCGCCGTGTCAATGTGCCCCAGCCGCTCCAGCTTCTCACGATAGGCGCGGCCCTCAGCTGTCCAGTGCCCATTGCGGTAGAGGCGCGGGTTGTCTTCGTGACGACTGTGCAGCATGGTCGTCGTGCCAGCTTGTGAGCGCAGCCACAGCCAATGCGTCGGCGCGTCGGGGTTGCAGTCGGCGATCAGCTGCTGGTACGGCATGACGCCGTTGCGCAGCCGGGTCGTCAGCGCCAGCCATGAGGTCAGATCCAGCTCGGTCGCCTCCTGCACATAGATCATGTCGTATTCGGTACTCATGATCTTGGCCGGCTTGTCGAGACCGCCGACGACAAGCTCGCTGCCGTTCGGATAGTGGTAGGCCTGCCTGAAGTTGCGGCGCGGGCCGTCTTTGACCCCATCGTGCGCTGGCAGCACCTTGTCTTCAAACGTGACCAGCGCCGCTTCGGATAGGCTTTCCCTGGTCTTGCGCACAATCAGGCCGCGCATGCCAGCGTACTTGAGCGCGCAGAAGTGTAGCTTCTCCAGACACGCGCGCGACTTGCCGGTGCCGGCTGGGCCGCTGACGACAATCTCGGTCTGTTTGCTCCGCCACAGATCGACCGCCGCGCCGTAGGCGCTGTAGCCGCGTGGGCGGGGTGCTGGATTAGGCGTCGTCGGGGTCGAAAGCATCGGTTTTCTCGTAGACCTTGAAGAGTGGCTGGCCGTCTTTGCCGGTGTGCTCAACCTTATCCGTGAACAGCTTGTGATGCTTGCCGAGTAACGTGAGCGCGCCCTGCACGGGGTGCAGCTCCAGTGCCACCTTTTCCTCGGTTTCATCATCCTTCAACCGGCGTGTGGTGATACTGATCTTTTGGAGCAAATGCAGCGGCTGCTCGTCGCTCAGATCGAAGCCGCGGAGATCGCCGTCAGGCGTGCGCCGCAGAAACGGCGCAAGGCTCCCGCGCGCGTGGTCAGTCAGCCGCACCAACACCTCGTCGGCGCTCATCTTCAGCTCAGCCAGCCGCGCCTGAATCGCAGCCTGGACGTTAACATTTGTTAACAATCGTGATGCTTGTTCGCGTGCGGTATGCTCCGAATAGCCCGCCAGCCGCGCCGCTTCCGCGCCATTCCATGTAGTCAGGTAGGCTTCAACGAATGCGAGTTGTTTAGGTGACAGTGCCATAGTCTAGTCTTAGCTGCTCAATGTCATCATCGCAGAGCCTGAACCACTCACCACGAATACGTTTGCTGGCAAACCTAGAATGAAGTAGCTGCTCCAGGCTGATGCAATTGTCGCAGTCGATAAGCAATACTACCTCTAGACTATACGGCATAAGTGTGTTGAGCGTTGCCAAGCGCCGACGAAAATCAATCGTAATGCCAATCTTCACGAGTGCATTATCGGCCCGCAAGAGATAAACAATGCCCCTTTTTCGCTCGATCCGCTTACTTGGATTGACCTGTTCGGCAAACCGCTGAAGCATTTCCCGCGTGCCAGCTCCTGCGACATCGGATAAGAGCGCGATTCGTGCTTCGATTGCGCGCCGGATATCGGGCTTTCGTAGGTTCTCGAATCCCATCTGCCGCGCAGTTCGCGCAGAGTACCCCGCGCGTATCACTGCTTGTGTTGCGTTAAAGTCAACGAGGTACTCTTCAATAAAGCGTTGCTGCTTATGGGAAAGGCTGTTTAGTTTTGGCATGGTAGGCTCCAAAGCGAACATTTGCCCTACCTATAGTATACCAAAACCTTACAAGCATGTCAAGTTTTATGGCCTGTCATTAGACCTTGACCCCAAGCAGCGAATGCGAGAAGTAGACCGCCAGCGCGGCCAGCGCCGACAGGAACGGGATCAGGAACGAGTTGAGCGCCAGCCGCGACGTACCCCACCAGACCGCACCGAACGCCAGCGCAATCGCCAGCGCGAAGAGCAACGTTTGAATATCCATTTTATGTCCTTCCTTTCCAATGCCAGTATAACACCGCCCCCACGAGCCACCAACCGCCGCACCACAGCGCTACCGCGAAAGCTGAAAGCAAAAAGCTGAGAGCAGAAAGGGGTGTGACCTTTTTCATCTTTTAGCTTTCAGCTTTCAGCTTTCCCTACCGCCCGCCCTGCGCTTCCCGGATGCGCGCGATCAGATCAGACGACACCCCATCGCCCTGGGGTGGTGGTGGTGGTGCATGTCCCTTACAGTATTCTTTCGCGAGCCCGCAGGTCATACACTCCAGCACGCCGTACTTGAGGCGATAGCGCGTCGCCGGCGGCGGCGGCGCGGGTGGCGCAAAGGGCGCGTTTGGATTCGCAGGCGCGGCAATGGGTGGGGGCGGCAGCACGGGCGAGATGATCGGCTGATTGGTTGTCACCGTACTATCCCTCCGATGAGCAACATGGTCACAATCGCGCCCGCGCACATGCCAGCAAACACAACCAGCAGAAACACCGCGAGTCGTGTCCGGCGGGCGTTGCGGGCGTACCGCGCCAGATCTTCAGCATAGAGATCGCGCCCCTCCTTCAGCCCGGCTTCATATTGCGCGCTCGTCACTGGCAATCGTGGGACTCGTGTTCCCATCAGGCATCCCCCAGTCCATTCAGATCGACGAACCCGCGCCCGTCTGCCAAGTGCCCATTCGACGGATCGTCGATCACAACCGGCTCATCGTCCTTGAGATGCCCCCACAGTGGCCCGGTGTGATCGGAGCGCTGATACACGGGCAGCCCGAGTACCTGATAGCGCTTCGGCGGTGGCGGGCGCGGGATCGGGCGCTGCAAGTCGGCGCGAATCTGCGCGCCGGTCAGGTGCTTCCCAGGGCAGGTGCGCCCGGTCATGCACTCGTTATGGACGTTGACCTTCTCAGGCGGTATCCCCCACTGCTGCAAGATCAGGCGCGTGATCTGGAGCAATAGCGCATACTGATCAGGGCTGGGTGCGCGGGCCTCGAAGTTGCCGACGTTCTCGATCCCCAGGTGATCGGCGTTGCACTGGCCGGCGTGCGTGCCGACGTGCGTGATCGGGGTGAGTTGGAAAATGCCGGTGTCGGCGGGGTTGGGTGCCTGCGCAGCCAAGAAAAGGTGCGGGCCAGACGGCCACTGTTTGGTATCGCGATAGAAATTGCGCAAGCTGATCATGCTGGCCATGCCGCGCCAGTTCAGATCGTCGGGCTGGTAGGTGTTATGGTGCGTGATGGCAGCGCACCACGCCGGCCGCCGGATGCTCTTCAGTGTGACGGCAAACTCGGCAATCGTGTGCCAGTGAATAATGGTTGCGTCAAAGCTCATAAATGCCCTGTCGTCACGAGATACGTTCCCAGGATGGCCAGCGCGATCATAATCAGAATCACCGCCACCCCAATGATTAAGATCAGCTGTCGGTGCATGTTGCGCCACAACTTGCTATCGTCGATAAAGCGATCGAGCTTAACCGCGACCGCCGCAATGCTCTTTTTGATGTCCTGGTTCTGCTGGTGGTTGACCACGAACCGCCCGCGCACCCCCAGCTCATCACTAAACGCCGCACGGATCGGACTGTCCAGGGTCGACTCGGTTGCGCGGACTTCGGCCTCCAGGCTGGCGCGCTCCATTGCCACATGCGGCGGCGTGTCCATCCCGTACTTGGCAGCCTGGAGATCGAGGGCAAAGAGCCGATCTTGTTTGGCGCGGATAATCTCCGCATAGCGCCGGGTCTCTTCGTCTAGTTGCGGCTCATCGTCCACCGTTTCCACGCTTCAATTGCGCTCGCATCGCATCGATCTGTACTTGCAGATCGGCTATTTGTAGTTCCTGCCCCTCCACGCGCTCGTATAGTCCGACCACGGCTGCGGCGCTGGCGCTGGCGCAGCGCTCGATCAGGGCGGCGTGGTATTCTCTGCGCTTCTCGGCATTCGTCGGGTCGGCGATGTGCGCCGCGGTTGCCTCGGTCAGTACGTCGCCTTCCAGCGCGCGCTGTTCGGCACTGGTTAAAAGTCGTTTATACTTTGCCACAAGATGCGACCTCGCTCTGTGGGGTTGTGTCTAGCGGGCGGGGATTGTTCTAGCGCTCCCTGCCCGCGCCATCCCGGTCTATGGCTCTGCTGGCGGATCGGCTGCTGGCACAATCCCCCGCGCCTGTTCGACCGTCGTGAGTCGCTCGTCCAGCAGATCGACCGCCTGCCAGAGCTTCGACCGCTCGCTGGCCGCGTAGTCGCGCCCCTGGACGAATGCCGCTTCAAGCCGGCTGACCCAGATCTCAATATCCTCGTTCGTCTTTTGAATGGCGTTGACCCCCGCCAGCGCCTGGGTGATCTGCGGGTGCGCCTCGATCTGCGCGTTGCGCACCTGGCTAACCATCTGGTAGATGTCGCTGGTGCGGGTCTGGTTGTCGGCGATGAGCTTACGCTCGAGCAGTCCATGGCGATGATCGAACGCCTTTTCGATGCGCTCAATCGTCAGTTGCAGGCTGGTGGTCTGGGCCTCGCTGTCTTTGAGAATCCGATCCGTCAGCAGATCGAGCGCGCGGGCGCGGGCGTCGGGGTCGTCAAGTGTGCGCAGCTCGGCGATGCTGGCCTGGAGTTCGGTCGAGAGAAATTGAACGTTGTTGTGCATGGAGGTGCGCGCCTGGTGCGGCGAGAGGGTGACAGCTACAATCATAACATAATGCGCAAGGGGGTGCTAGACCAGATGTGCTATACTACCGCGCAAACAGGCCGGGCGCGCGGCGAGGGGGTGACGTACCCGCTGCGAGGCCCGGCCTGCGAGGGAAAGCAAAAAGCAAAAAGCTGAAAGACGAAAGGAGTCCGAGCCCCTTTCCGTTTTCAGCTTTTTGCTTTCCGCTTTCGGCCGAAGGCCGCGGCGATGTGCGAAAAGCGGCGCGGGCTGCGTTTATCAGAGTGAATCCCCACAGCTCCACAGCTCGACCCCACACAAAAGCCGACCCGCAATGGATCGGCTTTTGTGCTGCGCTCGCTATGCTGCGCCCCTGGGTTGTCTGGATTGGGTGGGGCTAGTGTTTGGGATAGGGCGTCATTGTTTGGGCGTTGAGCCGCCCGGCGCTGCTCTGGTGTCGCGGGTAACTGAGCATTTTTCAGGTTCGTATCCGCTATCTAAGGCGTCCTGCTGCCCGTGCCATCCCGGCACACGAAGGCTGCCCAATGACTCCCCCACCAGCCCCTAAAGTTTGCCTTATGGTACGGCGGCCGGGTAAGGTGTACCGGCTAAAACGGGTCGCGGTGTACCCGCCGAGCGTGACCTCTCGCCGCGCTACAAGGATAGCATGGCGGGCGGGGATTCGTCAAGCGGCACCCCACAGGCAGCGAGCGCGGCCCGGCAGATCGCCAGCGCCATATCATCGGCCTGCGTCCAGTGATCGGGGCTGCCGTTCCATCCGGTTGTGCTGTGCGGCGTGAATCCGGCCCAATAGCCATCGCTGTTTTCACCTTCAAATGGTGTTCGCATCTGACACCACATCCCGCGCGCCTCCATCGCTTCAACGACCAGCCACGAATCGCCGATGTCGGTCGAGTAGTGCGGCAGCAATCCCCATTCGTCGTACTGATCGCGCAGCTCGCGCACCGTCGGCGCACCCAGCGTATCGGCGAACTCGTAATCGAGCGTGTAGCGAAAGACCTGGAGCGCAATCAGCGCGTCCAGGTCGCGGCCTGCGTCTAGCATCACACTCCCTCTTCCTGATCGCCCGCTGCGATCTTGCTGCTCTCGGCTCGGCTCCAGATGATCGTCGCGTCGACCTGACTCTCGATCGCCTGCACCCAGTCTTTCTTGCACCAATGCGCCAGCACGTACGCGCGATCCCGTGCGCCAATCTCGACCATCGGCGTGATCTCTTTGGTCTGCCCCGAGCCGCGCTGCACCTCGCTGCCAGCCCCGAGCGTGACCGACACCGCGTAGAACGGCACGCTGATGGGCGGCTTGGGCGGATTGGCAGCCGCGCGGATCGGGTTAATGCTATCCAGTGTCTCGTAGTGGCGAATGAAGCAGTTGAGCAGATCGCCGGTGAGCGTGCTCTTGACGCTCAGCAGCAGCGGCTGCAGATAGCCGACCTGGCATAGATCCTGCACGAACACGCGCGCCCGCAGCACGCTCTGTGGCCGGCCCTCGCTCACGCGCCAGCCGAACGCGATGCCATAGCGGTCAACGCTGTCGCGCATTTCGCCAATAGTCTGGATTCCGTCACAGACCACAAAGAGCGAACACACCGGCAGCGCCCAGTGGGTGACGACGTTGCCCGCGCCATGCTTGATGGCGACGGGGAGGAACCCCGCGCGTCCCATCGCCGCGTCCAGATCGGCGTCCTGGCCAGCCTCCACAAACCAGCCGGCGTAGATGCGCTTATCGTTCGTCGGCAGCCCGGTGGCCCACTGCAATAGCGGTTCGCGCGGGCGCTCCACGGGGCGGCGCGCGGCAGCTCGTGTGAACGTTGGCGGCTCGGGCACCGCTTGAGACGCTGCCTTGCCGATCTTCTCATTGAACAGCTGATCCATCTCGCGTGCGGCCTGCTCAGCGCTGATCGCGGGGATGCCGTGATCGGCGCGGCCTTCTTTCGCGAGCTGCTGGCGGCTGAGGCGGGCGGGGCCAGCGGCTGCCTGGAGCGGTGGGTTGGTGGTGGTGGTGGTGGTGTCTCGCATCTCGGTTCTCGCTTTCGTCGATAAAAGTATAGCAGGAATATCTAGGCAAGCGTACTAAAAATCAGTTTCATCGTTCGGATCGGGCTGGTCGTACTTCCTCAGTGCAGCCGGGATGGGCTGGGGCACGATCTTATTCTGGTTCAGGATGCTCCACTCGCGTACCACTGCCCGCGCCGCGTCGTCAAGGTTGCTACCGCCGCAAGTGGCCAGGCTGATCGCTATCGCGGCCCAAACAGCTTTGGGGGTGCTCTCAAAAACGTCGCGCGGGATGGCTTCGACATACTGATTAAGTGTCTTGTTGATCGTGTACCGCATCGTCGCTTCCTTCCTTTCAGCTTTCAGTCACGCCGCCCGCACCAGCCCCGCGCTCACCACCGCCTCGACCAGATCCAGCTCCTGCCGCGCCGCAATGCGCTGGCTCATCGCCTGCTCGATCTGGCACTGCTGGTAGCCCTGGAGCAGCCCGGCATCGTAGCCCTCGGCGCGCGCCTTGCCGACGATGCGCCCACAGTCAATCAGGCTGGTGATGATCAGGCCGAGCGTGCTGGGGATCGCAAAGTGGTCGACTTCGATGTCCAGGTCGTCACGCTGAATCAGGATGCCGGCGGCGGTCTTACTGATGATAATCATAGCTCGTGTTCCCCTTCGTCGTTCGTCGATTATTCGCCGCGTGCGTCGACTCCGTAGTAGCACCCCTCGCACAAACCGCCGATGCCGATCAGGTGTGGCATGCTTTCGCCGTAACACACCTGCGGCCGCGCACACCGCGTACAGTTAAATTGAAACTCGCACCCGCAAACATCGCTCTCGCTGTCGCATTCGTGGGCTTGCCATTCAACCGCCGCGACGGCAAAGGTACTGATTGGGAGTGCAGCGATCTGTCGTCCAATCTGATCCATCTTGCTTCCTTCCTTCCTTCCTGTTACTTTTTACCTTCGTCGTCGTACTTCTTCAACCAGCACTTCGCGCACATCGGCTTATTGGTGGCATCATCGCGCAGATCGGCCAGCCGCCGGTGGCAGGTGCAGCAGCGTGGGGCTGTCATAGCTGCGCCCACACCAGCGACCGCACGGCCACGATCCGCGCTGCGATGGGCCGCGACTCGGCCTCGATGTCCCTGGACTCACACTCAGCCAGGAACAGGTCTTCCAAGATGCCCCAAACGAGCAGATGCCAGCATTCCCGCTTCTTGCTCTTCTGACCATTCAAACAGTCGCACCCGGCCCGCGTGACCCGGTAGTGCTTCCCTGACGGGCTGTCGATGTGCAGCGTCCCCAGCTCCCAGCGGAGGCGCGCGTAGGGCAGTTTGTCTTTCACCAGCGTGTTGATGCGCTTGGTCAGCGCCGCGTCGCCGAGCCTGACGGCGCTGTCTCTGTAATCACGGGCGCGGTCGAGGATGTCGCAGAGGCGAGGGATGGGTTGGTCGGAGTGGATTGTCATGGTTCGTTGCTCGCTTTCTGGTGTGCCTAGATCGCCTCGATCTGGCTGTTCAGTTCGGTGACATCGGACTTTGACAAGTAGCGATTGAAAAGCGGCTGGAGCCGTGCGACATCAGCCTTAGTGATAAACCCCTGATGGATCGGCTTATGGGTGCGTCCATACAGCACGACCGCGATCTTATCGCCAACCTTCGTTACCTTGTACTTCTTTTGCATCTTAGTTGCCCTTCTTATAGTCGAGGTACATCTGCTTGGCTTCCTCGTATCGTCCTTCACTCAGCTTGACCTGGATAGCGATGAGCACTGACCGGGGGTCGAGTTGGCTGGCTTCCCTGCTCGCCTGGCTGGCGGTGAACCGCTGGGCTTCCAGTGTCTCTTCGATGCGGGCGATGGTGGCAGCTTGCTGGCGGGTCATTGCTTTGGGCTTTCGTGTGTGCTCTCCTAACTGATGATAGTATACCACTGTCAACGGGTGTTGTCAAGTGTTTCATCGTAAAAATACGATAATACCATTGACAATATGCGCGTATGGGTGTATGCTGGTGTCAACCAGTTAGCGAGGGGGTAGCCACATGGACGAAGAGACGTTTTACACGATCCCAGAGGCGGCCAAGAAGCTGCGAGTCACGCGGGCAGCGCTGTACAAGTGGATGAAGGAAGGCCGGTTGGCGTTCGTGCTGGTGGGGTCGGAGCGACGGATCACCAGCTCGGCTATTGATGCGTTCGTGAAGACAGGCAAAGTAGACAAGCCGGATCGATCTGATCTACAATCGACCGACATACGAACGCCCATGCAGGCAGCCGCGTAACTCGCAGCCCGCATGGGCGTTCGTATTGGTAACTGCCTGCCTAACTTTCCAGGGGAAGTCAGCCAGCTACCAGGCCATCACCATCCTCGCATTACTGAGTCTAGCTTAGGCCATCTATGAAATCAGGAGCATACGACAGCTTGCAGCCGCTTATCGAGCCGTTTCGCGTAGGCGGTGATCTCGCGGGTGTCAACGTTGCTCATCGCGACATCAACAACCGCATGGCAGCGCACGAAGGTCACGCCGCGAACAGGCAACAGATCCGTACCAAGAAAGAGTTTGGCCTGCTCGCCAACGTCAGGAAGCACTTCGCTGTACTTGCCGATCTTGGTCACGAGCGCCGTCGCCGTCGTCAGGTCGGATTGCTGCTCATAGAGCAAGACCACGACCCCGCCGACGGTCTTTCCACCGCGCTGGAAGCGCTGGTCAATTGCCTTGGTTGCTGGCGGGTAGTCCTTCATCGCCGGCGGCGCTGAGTCTTTGATCTGCGCGGCACTCATGCCGGACGGAAGATCGCCGGACTGCACCAGCAACGGCTCCAGGTCAATGTCCTTAAGTGCCACGGATGCCGGCGCTGGCGCAGCAGTCGCCGGCGGCACGAATGCCGGTACGACTTGCGGTGACTCGCCACAGCCAATGAGCAGCGCGGCCATGATCGCGAGGATTGCTAGGTAGCGCATCGCCGGTTATTTCTGTGACCGTACTAGTCACAACTCACTCTTTTGGGATTCCGTCTCATCATGAGACTGATCGATTTGCCCCGCGCTGCCGGCCGAAGACGACCCGCCGCCGGTGTTCTTTAACAACCTGTTTATGACATTTTGTTCATACTAGTATATACGCACGAGCGTGCTACATGGTGTCGTTTCGATGCCAGTGTACACGACGTTTTAACGCTTGTGGCATAGTACGTTGTAAGGAATTGCCGCAAGCTCTGTCAGGAGTATCCGTAGCGAAAGGAACGCCCATGCGCCTGATCTTCTGCCTGGGCGGCAATCGCGCCTATATGGCGACGGCGCGCCAAGCGGGCTGGTGGCCAGGCGCGCGCCTCCCATCCGCGCTGTATCCTGATCACTACCCGCTCGCCTTTGCCGATCAGGACTGGCGCAAGTTTGACGGCCTTGCCCCAGACGACCCCGCCTACCAAACGGCGTACCAGCGCTATCTTGCAGCCGTCGCAGCGGCAGCGCCGACAATGGCCAGCGTGATCGACTGGGAGGAACAGCGCCCATTATCTGAAGTCCTGACATGGGCGCTGGCAATCAGCACCCATGTCGAGACCGTGATGATCATTCCCAAGGTGCCGGGCGCTACCCGCCAGATCCCTGAGCGGATCAACGGCGTGCCGATCACGCTCGGTTTCTCGGTGCCGACGCCGCACGGCGCGACATCCTGCCTGCCCGATGAGTTTAGCGGGCGGCGCGTGCATTTACTGGGCGGCTCCGTCCTCGATCAGCTCAAATGGGCACCCGTGCTGCTGGCGGCTGGCGCAGATGTCCGAAGCGCCGACGGCAATTCGTTTCACTATGCCGCTGGCCGTGGCACTTATTTCGACGGCCGGCGCTTCGTCAATCACGGGCCGCGCACGACAACGACCATCGAAGCCATGCGTCTGTCACTTTGCAATATCCCCCGCGCATGGCGCGCCGCCGGATGGACACTCTCGGCAAGCCCCTAAAATCATCGGCGCTAGGGCACTCGCCCGCCTACGCCAGCCACGCGAGACACCCCGCGAGGGTAAGGACACCACTCTGGTGTTTCGCAGATCGGCGGTTTTTCGCGGCACAGCGCGGCATGCCGGGCCTTTTGGCGCGAATGCCGCGACTCCGCAAAACGGCGCACATTTTTCACAAAGTCTGGTGGGCGGTACGGGACTCGAACCTGTGACCTCATCGGTGTGAACGATGCGCTCTGGCCAGCTGAGCTAACCGCCCGAACGGGCGTGCGAGGCTCACCGGAATTAACCAACTGATTTTTAGAAGGAGCCGGGTGCGCGACGCGCAATAAATGTAATAGTTAATGCGCGTCGTACTGCTACGTGTGTTAGGAGGGGATGCCGTGATCTTCGAGAGCCTATACGGCAGCGCACAAGCGGGCGAATTGCTGCTGATCGAGGGCGGCTACTGCCGCTGGCATGCCCGGCGCGACGGCACGATCACGATCTACGAGATCATCAGCACGCGACCTGGCGCGGGGTGGGATATGCTATCGGCGCTGATCGACTACGGCAAGCCGATCACGGCGCGCTGTCCGATCAGGATGACGCACGCCAACGCCTGGTGGCGGCGGCGCGGGTTCCGCCTCATCGCTACCGAAACAACGCAGCAGGGCACTGCACTCAATGTCTGGAGGTTCGATCCGTGAAACTTATTTTCTGCCTGGGTGGGAACCGCAGCTATATGGCAATGGCGCGCGCCTCCGGCTGGTGGCCAGGCGCACGCTTGCCGGCCGCGCTGTATCCTGATCACTATCCGCTCGCCTTTGCCGATCAGGACTGGCGCAAGTTTGACGGCTTATCGCCGCCTGATGCTGCGTACCAAACGGCGTACCAGCGCTATCTCGCGGCCGTCGCGGCGGCAGTGCCGACGATGGCCAGCGTGATCGACTGGGAAGAACAGCGCCCACTTTCCGAAGTCCTGACATGGGCGCTGGCGATCAGCCGATATGTCGAGACGGTCATGATCATTCCCAAGGTGCCGGGCGCGGTCGACCAGATCCCTGATCGGATCGGCGGCGTGCCGATCACGCTTGGCTTTTCGGTGCCGACGCCGCACGGCGCGACATCCTGTCTGCCCGATGAGTTTAGCGGGCGGCGCGTGCATTTACTAGGCGGGTCGGTACTCGATCAGCTCAAATGGGCACCCGTGCTGCTGGCGGCCGGCGCGGATGTCCGAAGCGCCGACGGTAATTCGTTTCACCATGCCGCCGGCCACGGAACCTACTTTGACGGCCAGCGGTTTGTTAATCACGGCCCGCGCACGACAACGACCATCGAAGCCATGCGCCTGTCGCTTTGCAACATCCCCCGCGCATGGCGGGCCGCCGGGTGGACGCTCAGCTAATCGTCGTTCTCCTGCGACCGTGCCACCAGCCGCGCGATCTGACTGGCCTTGCCGTGGATCGCCGCCAGCTCCGCAGGGTCGAGCTGGGTGTAGATCCGCGTCGTGTTCAGTGACGAGTGCCGCATGAGTTGCTGAATCGTCAGATCGCCTAGGCCTTCTTTCAACCAGTTGCGGGCGCAGAGGTGCCGGAACGCATGCAGCGGCCGGGGCACTAAGGGCACATCGGCCCGTTTCGCGAGGTGCGCTAGGCACTTGCGCAGCGCGCGGGTCGAGGCGCGCTTGAGGAACTTATCGCGAAACAGCGGATCGGCATCGGGTCGATCCCCCGCCAGGCTCAGCAGCGCTTGCCGCGTGATCGGACTGATGAACGCGCTGTCCTCATGCCCGCCCTTGCTCAGCACGATCATCTCATCGGCGCGGATCTGTCCACAGCTGAGCGCGCAGACCTCTGCCGCGCGTAGCGCGCTGTCGCACAGCAGCAAGATTAGCGCGTAGGACTGCTGGGCGTCGCGGAGCGCGTAGGGATTACTACTCGGCCACCATTTGTTGACCTCGACTCGCTCATCGATCCACTCACGCGCGGTGGTCAGCAGCTTGACCACCTGTTCCTCGGAGTAAATCCGCCGCCGCTTGCGCTTCTGTGCAATCGGGCGCACGCGGCCGGCCCCGACGAACGGATCGCGCTCCAGTACGTCCTGCTCGGTCAACCAGCGACAGAGCGTTTTGATCATCCGGTACGACCCGCCGATGGTGGCAGGGGCGAGCTTGCGGCTGCGCTGCTCAGCCAGGTACGCGCTGATGGTGAGCGCGCTGATCGGGCGGTCTTTTAGGTAGTCCCTGAACGGGCGCAGGAAGGCACGATAGGTCGCGATCGAGGCGGGGTTGCAGGTCTCGGATCGGGAATCGAGGAATGCCGCAATCAGGGCGGCGGGCGAACGGGACGCAGGGTTCGCTATTGGCAGCACAGTAACCTCCTAGCCACAGCAGCGGGCATCTGCCGCTATGGGGTGAACGTTTCAAAATGGGCGATTGGGATGCACTATTCGTGGTGCAGCCTATCCGCGCGGAGTGAAACGACCCGCGAAAAATGGAGGTTTTGACTTGAAGTGGTGACGTGAAACGTGGGCGATGGATCGGGGTTCGATCCATCGCCCAAAGAAAAGGAGTCGAGATGGCTAATTCTACCATGAAACGGCCCGGCCACACCCTGACCATCCTGGGTGCGCCGGACTTTGACGACCGCGCACCGCAGAAGGACGCGACGATCCACCGCGTGAGCCTGAGCCCCAGTCGCGCCTTCAAGCTGCTCTGCGACATCGGGCATCTCTACCCGTCGCCGGACTGGCGGCCGAGGGTCGGCGCGATGCTTGAGGCGGACGGCGCGTGGACGCTGTACCTGTGGCCGAAAGCCGACCCCGACAGCGCGCTGCTCTTGCTGCTGATTAGCTACGGCGCGGTGCGGCTGGCCGATGCAAGTAGGTGGCACGGGCAGGCCTGGGTATCGGGCGATCTGCTCTACAAGATGCTGGCCGTGGCAGCCGAGCGCGCCTACTGGGATCTGTCCTTTGAGCCGCGCGTGCTGCGCGATGAGCGGAGCGGCTACCTGCTGGCGCTGCCCAAGGTGCTGCCATGATCAACGCCGACCCACCCCCGCCACCAGAACCGGGCGACAATCCCGACATCGACAGCACGCCTGATACGGAAGGGCCTGACCCGCTCTAGCTGACCCCGCCGTCAGTAGAGACGCAATATCTTGCGTCTTTGATGTGGCCTTGTCGCCCGCCCGCAGCCGGCCCCGACCGCCGGCGTATCGCATTGGTTTTTTACCGCATTACAATGCTGTAAACTGACGTTTTTAGCACATCTTTTCGGGTATAATGAAGCGAGCATAGAAGCAATAGAAAAGGGGTGCAAGATGGCTGTTACGCGTCGAATCACAACCCGCGATGGGAAAACATGGTATGTCGGTGATCATATCGAGTGGGACGATGCAACTGACCCTGCGTGTGTCATTATCCCGGCAAACCAGATCGAAGGACTGAGTGATCGCGCAATTGGACGTGCGGTACGCGAAAGCATGAAAGAAGCGCGCTTTTGTGCCGCAGAATACGCCGCTGAGCACATGATCAGCAATGTGGGAACAAGTCAACATCCAAACCTGCCACCGTTCGTCCTTGACAAAAAGTCACTACTCGTAGAGTTTGCAGGGCGAACACCAGTGATTGATCGTGCGTTGGCGATCATCGCCGACTACGAAGCGCGGCTGGCGCGACGAACACCGAAGCACCCCCCGCGTGATCGTTCTGGGTACATCTATCTGGTTGAAGGCCAGAACTGCTACAAGATCGGCAAGTCGATTGATGTGCCCACACGCACCCGATCATTCGGGCTACAGCTCCCTTTCCCGACGAAGCTTATCCATTCGATGCCAACCGATGACATGGTGTGGGCAGAAGCCTACATGCACCGGACTTTCGCGCACTGCCGAATGAATGGCGAGTGGTTTGATTTATCACCTGATGAAGTGGCGTGGATATGCGATATTGAATCGCTTAATCCTGGCTAACAACCAAGCAGGCCAGAGCGATGGGATTGCGCCCCATGTGCTCTGGCCTGCTCAGGAGTACTCAATATGTTGCCTGCATTGTATCACAACAGCGCAAGGGAACGCCGATGAGCGCAAATACACTTGTTGCGACACTGCTGACGATGGCAGGGCAGCGCAACATCATCACCATCCCGCGCGCGTTTGTGCGGTTCACCGGATCGCTCGAATCCGCAATGATGCTGAATCAGCTGCTCTACTGGAAACCCCGCGCGCATGGTGAGGCGATCTACAAAACCGATCTCGATTGGGCCGATGAGCTGTGCTTAACGCGCTACGCCGTTCGAAAAGCGCGCGAATGCCTCGCAGCGATGGGGTTCCTGACATACGCAACACATCATGTCAGAGGCGCGCCGGCGGTGCATTACTCCATCGACTTCGATGTACTGGTAGATCGCTGGACTTCATGGCTCCAGGAACAAGAAGTAAAGTCCGAAAACGAACTTTACGAACCCCC